>Ga0194131_10002064_pt1 | contig 33407 bp, 28 predicted proteins | sample TA2KigO120mmetaG_FD_148631 | JGI IMG/M metagenome (GOLD analysis project Ga0194131, IMG submission 148631) | Freshwater microbial communities from Lake Tanganyika, Tanzania - TA2015053 Kigoma Offshore 120m | ecosystem: Environmental > Aquatic > Freshwater > Lake | place: Tanzania: Lake...
AATCCCCCTTCGATTCCTATTTCACGCGCGACGCTCTAGCAAGACGATCAGGTAGACGAAGTACCAGGCGCGCGGTGTGCCGCCGTTGAGATCATCACGCGCCGCCAGGAAGGCGGCGCCGACTGCGAGAAAAGCGAAATTCGCCACCGCCGCCAAAACGATCAGCGTCCGTTCGAAACGATACGGTCGGATCAACCCGACATGGCGCAGCAGGCTCTGCCGCAGTCGACCCATACTTCGCCCTAGTAGCTTTTGGGCAGTCCAAGCACGCGCTCGGCCACATAGCAGAGGATGAGCTGTTCGCTGACCGGTGCGATACGGGCGATCAGGACTTCGCGCAGGAAACGTTCCACGTGAAACTCTTTGGCGTAGCCGTAGCCGCCATGGGTGAGGATGGCACGTTCGCAGGCCTCGTATGCCGCCCGCGCGCCGAGGTATTTGGCCGAGTTGGCCTCGGCGCCGCATTCCTTGCCGTTGTCGTATAGCCATGCCGCCTTGAAGGCGAGCAGATTGGCCGCCTCGAGCGCCATCCAGCTTTCCGCGAGAGGATGCTGAATTGCCTGGTTCTTGCCGATTGGACGGCCGAACACGACACGCTCCTTGGCGTACTGCGTGGCGCGGGCGAGTGCTGCCCGGCCGATGCCGATCGCTTCGGTTGCGATCAGCACGCGTTCCGGATTGAGCCCGTGCAGGAGATAGTGGAAGCCCTTGCCTTCCTCGCCTATCCTGTCCTCCAGTGGCACCTTCAGGCCATCGATGAAGACCTGGTTTGTGTCGATCGCCTTGCGGCCCATCTTGTCGATCTCTCGCACTTCGACCTTGGAGCGGTCGAAATCGGTGTAGAACAGCGACAGACCGTCGGTGGCGCGCTTGCACTTCTCCTTGGGAGTCGTGCGGGCGATCAGCAGCATCTTGTCGGCGATCTGCGCCGTCGTCGTCCAAGTCTTCTTGCCGTGCACGATGTAGCCGTTGCCGTCGCGCTCGGCGCGCGTGTCGAGCATGGTGGTGTTCAGCCCGGCGTCGGGTTCGGTCACCGCGAAGCAGCCCTTGACCTTGCCCTTTATGATGTCGGGCAGGATGCGCTGCTTCTGCTCCTCGGTGCCGAACACCACGATCGGGTTGGGTCCGAAGATGTTGAGATGGATGGCCGACGCGCCCTGCAGGGCGGCACCCGATTCCGCCACCGTCTGCATCAGCAGCGCCGCCTCGGTGATGCCGAGCCCCGAGCCGCCATACTCCTCGGGCATAGCGATGCCGAGCCAGCCGGCATCGGCCATGGCGCGGTAGAAATCGTCCGGGAAGCCGCCTTCCTTGTCCTTCTTCAGCCAATACTTGTCGTCGAACTGCGCACAGAGCTTGGCGACGCTGTCCTTGATCGCGAGCTGATCCTCGGAGAAAACGAAATCCATGACACCCCCTATCGATTGGCCGCCAGCCAGGCAAGCATCAGACGGTTGAACGGATCGGGCCGCTCGACGTTTGGCAGATGTCGCGCCTTGGCGATGCCCTCGTAGCGGCCGCCCGGAATCTTCGCGGCGATCAACTGGTTGCGATCGGGCGGCGTGCCTTGGTCCTCGTCGCCGCAGATCACCAGGGTCGGGATCTTGATCGTGGGCAGGCGGTCGAGATAGTCGAAGTTCTGGATCGCCGACATGCAGCCCGCCGAGCCGGCAGGCGTGGTGTTGCTGATCGTGTCGCGGATCTCGCGCCAGCGCACCGGGTTCGCTGTCTTGAACTCGTCGGTGAACCAGCGCTCCATCGTGCTGTCGGCCAGCGCCGCCAGACCCTTGCTTCGCACCGTCGCCTTGCGTTCCTCCCAGGTGCCCGCCGAGCCGGGCGGGGTCGACGGTTGTGTATCGCAGAGGGTGAGAGAGAGCAGGGTGCCGGGATGAGCGAGGGCAAAACCCTGGCCGATCATGCCGCCGATGCTGAGGCCGATATAGTGCACCTTCCTGATCTCAAGTACGTCGAGCGCCCCCTTCACGTCGGCTGCCAGGGCATCCATCGTGTAGTCGCCGTCGACCGGCGCGCTACCGCCGTGGCCGCGCATGTCGAGCCGCAGCACGCGGTAGCCTGCCGCCAGCAACGGCACCATCTGCTCGACCCACATGCCACCATCGGCGTTCAGGGAGTGGGTGAAGCACACCGTCGGCGCGTTCGGCGGACCAGCCAGGTCGAAGTAGATCTTCCGTCCGTTGAGAGAGAGCAGCATTTACAATCCCCTCCAGTTCCGTCACATCGCCGAAATGCCGCCGTCGATCACTACTTCCGAGCCGGTCATGAAGCTCGATTCGTCGGAGGCGAGGAACACCAGCGCCCAGCCGACCTCTTCGGGCCGGCCTAGCCGGCCGATCGGCACCTGGCGGCCGAGCTTCTGTTGCATCAGGTCGTTGCCGAAGCGGTCGCGATACTTGTCGAGGATGGGCGTGTCGATGAAGGTCGGATGCACCGAGTTGCAGCGGATATTGTAGCCCGACTTGGCGCAATGCAGCGCCACCGACTTGCTGAGCAACCGCACGCCTGCCTTGGCTGAATTGTAGGCCGCCATGTTGGCGCCAGCGATAATGCCGGAGATCGACGAGATGTTGATCACCGAGCCGCCGAGCTTCCGGGTGTGCTTCTTGATCTCGGCCACCCCGTGTTTGCAGCCGAGGAACACGCCGTCGAGGTCGATCGCATGCACGCGGCGCCACTCTTCGAGCTGAATCTCCTCGACGGTCTTGCTGAGCCCGATACCGGCGGAATTCAGCAGCACATGTAGCGCCCCGAAGCGGCTCACGGTCTCCTGGATAGCAGCCTGCCAGTTGTCCTCCGATGTCACGTCGAGCTTCACGAAATGGCCCGCCGAGCCAAGCTGGGCTGCCACTGCCTGGCCGCGCTCCTGGGCGATGTCGGCAACCACCACCTTGGCGCCCTCACGCGCCATCAACTCGGCGGCATTGGCGCCAAGTCCCGAGGCGCCGCCGGTGATCAAGGCCACCTTGCCGGCCAGACGATCGGTCATTTCCTCTTTCCTCCCACGACGGTTTCACGATGGGCAATGTAACTGGTCGCCGCCACGATGATCGCCGCACCTACGAACGTCCAGATGTCAGCGGTCTTGCCCCAGACGGCCACGTCCGACAAGGCAGCCCAGACGATGCCCAGGAACGTGATGGGTTGCAGGGCGGAAATATCGAGCAGCCGGTAGGCCCAGGTGATGAAGAAGTAGCCCAAGGTGCCGAAGAAGCCGGCCGACAAAAACAGCAGGAGCTGCTCGGCAGTCGGCGTCTGCCAAAACCACAAGCCGAAGGGCGTGAAGCAGATCGTCCCGACGATGCTCTGCCACAACACGACCACCATCGGCTTGTCGCGTCCCGCCACGACCTTGGCAATCAGATTGGAGCCGGCAATCAGGGGTATTGCGATCAACATCATGACGATGCCGGGATTCATCGGCACGATGCCTGGCCGGACGATCACCAGCATGCCGACGAAGCCCAGCGCCACACCGAGCCAGCGCCGCCAGTGCACGGTCTCGCGCAGGAAAATCACGGCGCCGAGCGTAACGAAGATCGGTCCGGTGAAGCCCAGCGCGGCCATGGTGGCAAGCGGCAGCCAGACCACCGCCTCGTACCACAGCCCGTAGCCCGGTGTGTGGAACAGGCCGCGCAGGCAATGCAGTTTGAGGTCGTAGGTGCGCATGCCGGACGGGCCGATCGTCCACAGCAGATAGGGGGCGATCAGCGCAACGCCGGCGATCCACCGCCCCCAGGCAACGAGCAGGGGCGGCATTTCGCTCGCCAGTTCCTTCACCGAACCGTTGAGGAAGTTGAAGAACAGACCGGAGATCACCGCTAACGCAAAGCCGCGGGCCACGCGCGAGGGGATAAAGCGGGAAAGCGCGTCGGGTGTGTCGACAGCGGGCGCGGACATCGTAGTCGGGCTTGCCCCAGGTGAAGGAGGCCGGTCAAGACGCGGATTTTGCAACCCTGCTCATTCGGCTACAGTTGTCGGCGTGTGGTGGGAGAACAAGGCTATGCAGTTGGTCAGACTTTTCTGGATCGCAGCGCTAGCGGTGCTAGCGGCGCCGGTGGCGGCACAAGACAGCTATCCCAGCCGCTCGGTGCGGTGGGTCGTGCCGTTTCCGGCCGGTGGGCCGACCGACACGCTGTCGAGGGTGCTGGCGGCCAAGCTCGGCGAGCAGTGGGGCCAGAGCGTCGTGGTCGAGAACAAAGGTGGCGCCTCTGGTGCCATCGGATCGGAATTCGTCGCCAAGGCCACGCCCGATGGCTACACGATCATGCTGGGAACACAGAGCACACATGCCTCCAACATGATCTTCTTTCCCAACCTGCCCTACGATCCGCTCAAGGATTTCCAGCCGCTGACTTTGATCGGCACCGCCTGCATGGCGTTGGTTGTCCCTCCCAGCGTGCCGGTCAATACGCCGCAGGAGCTGGTAACTTGGATCAAGAAACAAGATGGTGGGGTCAACTATGCCTCCGCAGCGCAGGGTAGCTCGCAGCACGTCGCAGCGGAGTTGATGGTCAGGCGGGCGGGGTTGAAAGCTACGCATGTGCCCTATCGTGGCAGCGCCGCGGCGATGCCCGACCTGATGAGTGGTCGCGTGTCCTTCATGTTCGACAATCTGCCCTCGGCATTGCCGCAGGCCCGTGCCGGCAAGGTCAAGGCATTGGCGCAAACTTGCGCTGTTCGCTCGCCATCGGCGCCCGATCTGCCGACCATGATCGAATCGGGCTTTCCCGATTTCGCCATCGAGGGTTGGTACGGCATCTTGGCCCCGACGCGTACACCGCGGCCGATCGTCGACAAGCTCTCCACCGACATCAACAAAGCGCTCAGAGAACCTGACTCGATGGAGCGTTGGAAGAGCTTGGGCTTCGATCCCATCGGCACCACGCCTGAAGCCTTTGCGCAACGACAACGCGCCGATCTCGCCTACTGGAAGAAGATGATCGAGGACACCGGCATCAAGGCCGAGTAGGCACGCCATGACGTACGACCTCAAGATCGTGGGTGGCGACATAGTCGATGGCACCGGAACCGAGCGCTTGCGCGGCGATCTCGGCATCAAGGACGGCAAGGTGGTGGCCGTCGGCGCAGTGCCTGGTTCGGCCGAGCGCACGATCGATGCGGCCGGGCTCATCGTGGCGCCGGGCTTCGTCGACATTCACACGCACTACGACGCTCAAGTGCTGTGGGATCCCATGCTCACTATCTCGCCGTGGCATGGCGTCACTACGGTAGTGGTCGGCAATTGCGGCTTCGGCATCGCGCCGACGCGGCCCGAGCATCGTAGCTTGATCCTGCGCACGCTGGAGAGGGTCGAAGCCATGAGCCTCGCCGCCCTCGAGGCGGGCATCGGGCCGGACTGGCCGTTCGTGACGTTTCCCGAGTACATGGACGCCGTCGCCCGCCGGCCGCTCGGCATCAACGTTGCGGTCATGCTTGGACATACTCCGCTCCGACTCACGGTGATGGGCGAGGACGCGACCGAACGCGCCGCGCGCCCCGACGAGATCGCTGCCATGAAGCGTCTCGTCGCCGAAGCGATGGACGTGGGTGCCGTCGGTTTCGCTACGTCGGTGTCGAAGGTTCATATCGGCTATGCCGGTCGGCCGGTGCCGAGCCGGCTCGCGGCCTTCGATGAGATGCTGGAAATTGCCGACGCCGTCGGTCGATCGGGCCACGGTATCATCCAGTACAATGTCGGTCGCGATCCGCGCTGGGATGAATATGAAGCGCTGCATGCCAAGTCGGGCCGCCCTTTGGTGTGGACCGCGTTGCTGGCGGGCTCGCTGGGACCCAACTCGCACCGCGCGCAGCTCGCCAAGGCTGCCGACCAGATCGCCCGCGGCCTGCCGATCTATCCGCAGGGTGCCTGCCGGCCGATCCAGATCGAGTTCGACTTCCACTCGCCGGTGGTGTTCGACACCTGGGCGTCGTTCGCGGCAGCGCGCGAGACGGCGGACGATGCGTCCCGCCGCGCAGTCTATGCCGATCCGGCATTCCGTACCCGCGTTCGTCGCCAAGCTGACGGCCGGGGCCCCGACGATGCGGCCTTCATGGGCAAGGAGCTGGAGGGCGATACCCGGCGCGCTGCGTTCTGGACCTATGTCATCACCGAGGCGAGCGATCCGGCGTTGAAGGAGCGCAAGCTTGCCGACGTCGCTCGCGAACGAGGTAAGCATGCCGTCGACATGATGCTCGACTTGGCTCTGGTGGATCTCGGGACGCGGATGCGCGCATCTCAGCTCAACTTCGTCGAAGATGAGGTGCGCGAGATCATCAAGGACGGCAATGTCGTCATCGGCCTGGGCGACGGCGGAGCGCATTTGAGCCAGCTCTGTGATGCCTGCTACGCCACGCATCTGCTGGGTCACTGGGTGCGCGAAGATGGCGCTCTGACGCTCGAGCAGGCGGTGCACCGGCTAACCGGTGCCACTGCCTCGCTGTTCGGCCTCGTCGACCGTGGTCGCCTGGCCGTCGGCCTGCCGGCCGACATCGTGGTGTTCGATCCGGCAGCGATTGGCGCTTCGACTCTCGAGCGCGTTCACGACCTGCCGGCCGGGGCCGATCGTCTGATTGCCCATCCGCGCGGCATCCACGCCGTCATCGTCAATGGCGAGCCACTGCCGCCGCCGGGGCAAGTTCCGGAGAGACCCAGCGGCCGGCTGTTGCGCCAGCGGCGGACGGCGTAGACTGTTGATCGGGAGGCTCCCATGGACACCATCGCTCCGCCGACCAGCCGCACGCTCGACTCCAAGCCGATCGCGCCGTCCCTGTTCGCTCATTTCGTTCTGCGCTCGTCGAACATGCAAGCTATGGTCGACTGGTACTCGACCGTGTTGGCGATGCGCGTCGTGCATCGCAACGACTTCATCTGCTTTCTGACGTACGACGAGGAGCATCATAGGCTGGCCATCGTCGATATCGCGGGCCTCCACGCCCCGGATGCGCAGGCCTGGGGCTTGGCGCATGTGGCCTACACGTTCCGTGAGGTCGGTGAGTTGCTGTCGACCTATCGCCGGCTGAAGGCCAAGGGCATCGAGCCCTATCGGCCGATCCATCACGGGCCAACCTTGTCGATGTACTACCGCGATCCTGACGGCAATTCGGTGGAGCTGCAGGTCGATTGCTACAAGACCAAGCAGGAAGCGTCCGCCTACTTCAGCACCGACGCCTTCAGGCGTAATCCGATCGGCGTGGCCTTCGATCCCGAAGCCTTGGCTCAGGCCTACGAGGCGGGGGTCTCTGAGGCGGAGTTGCTGCGCCAACCGGATGGGCCGGCGGCGCCGCTGCAAGGCCGGCGGTAGCCCGCGGTCGTCAGCGCAGGCCGGCGCGCCGCTCGCGTTCGGCGATTGCCTCGCGGCGGGCGATGTAGGTCGTCGAGGCGAAGATCACGACAGCGCCGGCGAAAGTCCATGCCGAGGGCAGGTCCGACCAGATCAGGAAGCCGATGACCGAGGCCCAGACCAGCTCGAGAAAACGCGCTGGCTGGACTGCCGAGACGTCGGTCATCTTGATGGCGCGATTGAAGGCATAATGGCCGCCCGAGCCCAGTATGCCGACCACGACGAAGGCGCCGAGGTGCCACGGCTGGACGGGCTGCCAGAACCACAATGCAGCCGGCAACGTGAACAGCGACACCAGCACGGCCTGCCACAGCACGAGCGCTTCCGCCGTGTCGTGCCGCGTCAGTACCTTGGCCATCAGGAAGGAGGCGGCAGAGACCGGCGCCGCTGCGAGCAGCAGCAGGCTGCCATAGCTCGCCGACACGCCGAGGCTCAGCTTGGGCCACAGCACGATCAGCACGCCGACGAAACCCAGGGCGATGGCCGCCCAGCGCCGCCAACGGACCTTCTCACCGAGGAACATCACGGCGCCCAAAGTCATGAAAATCGGGCCGGTAAAGCTGATCGCCGTCACCTCGGCAAGTGGCACCAAGGGCAAGGCGAGGAACCACAAGCCGGTGCCCACCGTGTGCGTGGCGTTGCGCACCACTTGCAGGCGGAGGTTGTTGGTCCGGAAGGCGGCAAGACCGGCGCGCCACATCAGGGGCAGCATGACCAGGCCGCCAAACGCGTAGCGCAGGAACTGAGTCTGCCAGACATGCAGATCCTCGGTCAGCAGTCGCGAGATGCCGTTCAGGCAGGCGAAGCACAGGCCGCAAACCGTCATCCACAGCATGCCGCGTACCACCGGGCCCATGACTTGCGAACGTTGGAGCGCGACTTCGATGACGGTCATTGCGGGCCCAACCTAAAGCGGGGAAGACGCGCTGCGGCAGGCCAAGGTTCGCATTGCTGCCATGCCCGCGTAGGCGGACAAAGGGTGCATGGCGCGGAAGCGCGTCGGCCCATGACTTTTGGCCGGCCGATGCCGAGCGGCACTGGGATGACCGGCGGAAGCTCTACGTCGACGGCACCAAGGCGTTCAATCGTCTCAGCAAGCGTCCGCGATGGACAGCGGCGTTACCGTTCCGGCGGCGCGTTCAACTATGAAGGTTTTGGTCTGGCATTCCTTGTCGCTTCGCGCCACGACGACGACGCGCTGCCGGCCGCCCTCGTCAGCCAGGCGCAGTTCGATCGGGTTTGTCCGGTTCTCCGAGTGGAAGCGGTCGAACGCCCGAATCGCCACGGTTCCCTTGTCGGCGTTGAGTATCAGAAAGATCTCGAACGGAAAGTACTCATCCTTGAAGGGGGCCGTGGGATCGCGCAGCACCAGCAGTCGTATGCCGCCATCACCTTGGATTTCCCACGGCCGTGCCAAAGCGTCGTCGTCGCGCTCGCGCTGGCGAAGCGAGTCGACCGAAGTTGCCCACCAACTCCAGTCGAGACGGGCGGCGAGCGCCTGCTCGGTGGTCGGCAGGTTACGCAGCAGGAATGGGTTGGCGACCGGTCCGGCCGAACGATTGGCCGTGCTGGCGATGGTCGCCATGACCACGACTGCAACGAAGACTACGCCGACACCGGCACATACCATCCACCCCCAGGCTTGTCGGGCGATCATCGCGACAGCGCCGATCGCCAGAACGCTTGCGAGGGCCGCTTGAATCTTGTCGTCGGTGGCACGCGACGTGCCGCTATCCCAGGCCAGTGCGAACAGCGCGTAGCCGAGCCAAGCCAAGGCGACGAGCAACACGAAAACGCCGATCACGCGCATGGTGCTAGGCCTCACCGTTGTCGGACCGCCGTATTGTGCCGAAAATGACAAAGGCCACCATGCGGTGGCCTTTGCAGAGTGCCGGCAAGAAGTCGGCTCAGTTGTACTTGGCAATCTCCAAGCGGCCGATCTGATCGCGATGAACCTCGTCGGGACCGTCGGCCAGGCGAAGCGTGCGCTGGTGGGCGTACATGCTGGCCAGCTTGAAGACCTGGCTGACGCCACCGGCGCCGTGCAATTGCAGACAGCGGTCGACCACCTTGGACGTGATGTTGGGCACCGCCACCTTGATCATGGCGATCTGTTGGCGCGCTTCCTTGTTGCCGTACTTGTCCATCGCCCAGGCCGCCTTCAACACCAGCAGGCGGGCCATGTCGATCTCCATGCGCATGTCGGCGACATGCGCCTTGGTGACACCCATCTCCGAGATACGCTGTCCGAAGGCAACGCGACTCTTGGCGCGCTTGATTGCCATTTCCAGCGCGCGCTCGGCGACGCCGATGGCGCGCATACAGTGGTGGATGCGGCCGGGGCCGAGGCGGCCCTGGGCAATCTCGAAGCCGCGGCCTTCGCCCAGCAGGACGTTGGATTTGGGCACCCGCACGTTGTCGTAGATCACCTCGGCATGGCCGTGCGGTGCGTCGTCATAGCCGAACACATGCAGCATCTTGACGATCTTGATGCCGGCGGCGTCGCGCGGCACGACGATCATCGATTGCTGGCGATAGGCCGGCGCGTTGGGATCGCTCTTGCCCATCAGGATGATGACCTTGCAGCGCGGGTCGCCCATGCCCGACGACCACCATTTGCGGCCGTTGATGACGTAGCTGTCGCCATCGGCCTCGATGCGGCATTCGACATTGCGTGCGTCGGACGAGGCGACGGCGGGCTCGGTCATGGCGAAGCAGGAGCGGATCTCGCCGTTGAGCAGCGGCTTTAGCCACTTCTCCTTGTGCTCCTTGGTACCGTAGCGGGCGAACACCTCCATGTTGCCGGTGTCGGGTGCCGAGCAATTGGTCGCTTCGGAGGCGATCGACGAGCGGCCCAGCACCTCGCAGATCGGCGCGTACTCAAGGTTGGACAGGCCCATCGTGCCGTGAGTGTCGCCCGAATCGCGATCGGCCGGCAGGAACATGTTCCAAAGCCCGCGCTTCTTGGCCTCGGCCTTGCACTCTTCCATCACCGGTGGAAGCTGCCAGCGATCCTTGGCGCTGTTGAGTTGCTCCTCGTAGACCGGTTCAGCGGGGTAGATCACCTCGTCCATGAACTTGTGAAGCTTCTCCACAAGCGCCTTGGAGCGGTCCGAGTATTCGAAATCCATCCTTCTCTCCCTTCGTCCTGTGCCGGACTTTGGCCGAAAACCACCGCCCTGTGAACGGTCATTCAGGCGCACCCCGACGGGTCGGAGAGTCCGCTGGGCGGACTTGATTGACTGGCGTGTCGGCCCAGTCCGTTTGTCTCGGAAACCCGGCTTGCTGTTTCCGGGGGGCCACTTCTAAATCACCACTGACGTGGGCCCGTTCGGGAGTGACGCCGTTGGACAGCGCGATGCATACGCCCTTTAAGCCGATCGACTTCCTGAGCCGTGACATCGGGGTCGAGAGGCGCAGCGACGGCACGCTCCTGCTGCAATCCAATCACAGGCTGAAACCCTACGAAAAGCACGTTCCGGCTTTCCTGACCAAGTGGGCGGGCGAGGCGCCGGATCGCGTCTGGCTGGCGCAGCGCCGCGGGCTTGATCGAGCATGGTTCAAGGTCACCTACGCCGAGGCCAAGCGACAGGTCGATGCGGTAACGCAGGCGCTGATCGATCGCGGCTTCGGGCCGGACAGGCCGGTGATGATTCTCTCGTCCAACTCGATCGAGTTTGCGCTGCTCACCATGGCGGCGATGCAGGCGCGTGCACCGGTTGCACCCGTTTCGCCCGCCTATTCGGTGATGAGTCAAGATCACACCAAGCTGCGCTACGTCTTTGACCTCATCAAGCCTGGCCTGGTGTTCGTGCAGAGCGGGGAGATTTACGCGCGGGCACTGTCGGTGCTGGATCTAACGGGCGTGCTGCTGGTGCATGCAGACAAGGCACCGCCGCAGATGCAGTCGCTGCCCTGGAGTGAGCTGATCGCGACAAAGGTGACGGGAGCGGTGGCGCGATCGATCGACAAGATCGAATCCAAGACGATCGGCAAGTTCCTTTTCACCTCGGGCAGCACGGGCATGCCCAAGGCAGTCATAAACACCCAGGAAATGATGTGCGCCAACCTGGCGATGGGCCAGATGGCGCGCACGCGACACTCCGACGACCCACCGACGGTCATGCTCGACTGGCTGCCGTGGAACCATACGATGGGCGGCAACGCGACTTTCCAGGGCAACCTAGCCGAAGGCGGCACGACTTATATCGACGACGGCAAGCCGCTGCCCGGCCTGTTCGACGAAACGCTGCGCAATCTGCGGGAGATCTCGCCGACTTACTTTGCCAACGTGCCGGCAGGCTATGCCATGCTGGCGACGGCGCTGGAGAAGGACGAGGCATTGGCCAGGCGCTTCTTCAGGAATCTCAATTCGTTGGCCTATGGCGGCGCCACGCTGCCATCTGATCTCTACGAGCGCATGGAAGTATTGGCGGTGAAGCACACCGGCTACCGGCTGCCCTTCGTCACCGGCTGGGGATCGACCGAGACGGCGCCGACCGCGACGTCGGTGCATTGGGCTTCCGAGCGCGTCGGCTTGATCGGTCTGCCGTTTCCCGGCGTGCAGCTAAAGCTCGTGCCGACCGGCGAGGAAGGGCGCTATGAGCTTCGACTGAAGAGCGTGATCGTCACACCCGGCTACTTCCGCCAACCCGAGCTGACGGCGCAGATGTTCGACGAGGAGGGATTCTACAAGATCGGCGACGCCGGACGGTTTGTCGATCCCGAGGACCCAAGCTGGGGCCTGATCTTCGACGGTCGCGTGGTCGAGGATTTCAAGCTCCTGAGTGGCACGTTCGTTCTGGTCGGCACCTTGCGCACTGCGGCGATCGCCGCCGCATCGCCGGTCCTGCAGGATGCCGTCGTTTGCGGCCAGGATCGCGACTATATCGGGCTGCTGGGTTTTCCCAACATCGCTGCCTGCCGGCGTCTTGCCGACGACGATGGCGCCAAGCTCACGATGACCGAGTTGCTCGCCCATCCTGCTGTGATCGGCCCGTTGCGCGACGGTCTGTCGCGTCTGAACGCCGAAAGCAGAGGCTCATCCATGCGGATCAAGCGGGCGCTACTGATGACCGAGCCGCCATCGGTCGACGGCCACGAGATCACCGACAAGGGCTATATTAACCAGCGCGCCACGCTCGAGCGGCGCAAGGCGCTGGTCGAGCGACTATACGCCGGTGGCGACGGCGTGATCGAAATCCCCTGACCATGGATCGCCTGGATTCCGTCGAGCCGCCGGAGAAAGATGCGCCGCTGCGCTACGACATCAGGCTGCTCGGCAGGATCCTAGGCGACACCGTGCGCACCCAGGAGGGCGACAAGGTGTTCGACGTCGTCGAGCACATTCGCCGCGTCGGCGTGCAGTTTCATCGCAATGCCGACGAAGCCGCCCGTCGCGAACTGCAGGCGATCATGATTGGACTGCCGACGGAGCGGGCCGTCCGCATCATCCGCGCCTTCGGTTACTTCTCGCATCTCGCCAATATCGCCGAGGATCAGCACCACATCCGACGCACGCGGGCCTACGCCAAGGCAAACGCTGCACCGCGGCCGGGTAGCATGGCCTATGCCTTGGATCGCGCCCAGCAGGCCGGCGTGACGCGCCGGCAGCTCGAGGCGTTCTTTGGTCGGGCGATCTGCCGCCCGGTTCTGACTGCGCATCCTACGGAAATCCGGCGCAAGAGCTCGATCGATCGCGAGATGGAGATTGCCCGCTTGCTCGACGAGCGCGATCGCGTCGAATTTACGCCGGAGGAGCTTGCCGACAACCGTCGCGCGCTGCGCCGCAACGTTCTTACTCTGTGGCAGACCAATGTCGTGCGCAGCACGAGGTTGAGGGTGATCGACGAGGTTGCAAATGGTCTGTCCTACTACGATCACACCTTCTTGCGCGCCTTGCCGCTGTTTTACGCCGATCTTGAACGGCTTCTGACGATCGGCGATCCGACCTGGCAGGACATCAAGATCCCGTCCTTCTTGCGTATGGGCAGCTGGATCGGCGGCGACCGTGACGGCAATCCGTTTGTCACCGCCGAGGTGACGCGTCAGACGCTGACCATGCAGAGCGAACGGGCGATGCGCTTCTACCTTGAGGAACTGCATCAGCTCGGCAGCGAACTGTCGCTCGATGGCCGGCTGGTGGACATCTCCGACGCGCTCCGCGCGCTGGCCGATCGGTCGCCCGACCGGGCCGTGGAGCGCCGCGATGAACCCTATCGACGTGCCATCGTCGGCGTCTATGCCCGCCTGGCCGCCACTGCGCTGTCGCTCGACCGGCTGGAGCCACCATATCCGCCGGTGGCATCGGCACCACCGTACGAGACGGTCGAGGCGTTCAAGGCGGACCTCGACGAGCTGTTCGAATCGCTGATGGAGAACGGCTCGGCAGCGTTGGCGCGCGGCCGCCTGCGCGGCCTGCGCCGCGCCGTCGACGTTTTCGGATTTCATTTGGCGTCCCTCGATCTGCGGCAGAACTCGGACGTGCATGAACGCGTCGTGGCCGAGCTGATCGAGGCGGCAGGGTTGGGGGTCGACTACCGTACGCTCGACGAGCCAAGGCGCGTGGCGCTGCTTGGCGCTGAACTCGACAACATGCGACCGCTTTCTTCACCCCATCTTGTCTACGGTGAAGAGACCGTCACCGAGCTCGCCATGCTGGCCGTCGCTGCCGACGCTCATCGCCGCTATGGGCGGACCGCGATGCCCAACTACGTGATCTCCAAGGCCGATAGCGTCTCGGATGTCCTCGAAGTTGCCGTGCTGCTCAAGGAAGTTGGCCTGCTGCGGCCACGTGAGGGGCGTATCGACGTCGACATCGTGCCGCTGTTCGAGACGATCGGCGACTTGCAGCGGTGCGGGCTCATCATGGAAGCGTTGTTCGGCTTGCCGTTCTACCGCCGCCTGCTTGCCTCACGCGATGACGTTCAGGAGGTGATGCTCGGCTACTCCGACAGCAACAAGGACGGCGGCTATCTGACGTCGACCTGGGAGCTGTACAAGGCTGAACAGACGCTGGTCGAGCTGTTCGGCCGACACGGCATAGGCTTGCGCCTGTTCCATGGGCGCGGCGGGTCGGTCGGCCGCGGCGGCGGGCCGAGCTACGAGGCGATCCTGGCCCAGCCTGCGGGCGCCGTGCAGGGTCAGATCCGAGTCACCGAGCAGGGCGAAGTGATCGGCGCCAAGTACTCCAATGCCGATGTCGGACGGCGCAACCTCGAGATCCTGGCTGCTGCCACCTTCGAAGCGACCTTGCTTGCTTCGGGGCAGCCCGACGTGCCGGCGACCTACCGCGCCGTCGTAGAGGAACTTTCGGCCGAAGCCTACCGAGCCTATCGCGCCCTGGTCCATGAAACCGAAGGCTTTGATCGCTACTTTCGCGAGTCCACGGTGCTGGAGGAGATTGCGACCCTCAACATCGGCAGCCGCCCAGCGTCGCGCTCCAAGCGCCAGGGCATCGAGGATCTGCGGGCCATTCCCTGGGTGTTCAGCTGGGCGCAGTGCCGGTTGATGCTGCCGGCATGGTACGGCTTCGGCTCGGCGGTGAAAGCTTGGCTGGCCAACCATTGCGGCAGTCTTACGACACTGCAGGCGATGCACGAGAGTTGGCCGTTTTTCCGCACCACGCTTTCCAACATGGACATGGTGCTGGCCAAGAGCGACATCGCCATCGCCTCACGCTATGCCGAGCTGGTGACCGATGCCCACCTCCGCCACCGGATCTTCGAACGGTTGAAGCAGGAATGGCGGGACACCATTGAAGTGGTCCTTGCCATCACAGGTCAAGAAACACTGCTTGAGAGCAACCCCTTGCTGGCTCGTTCGATTCGCAACCGTTTCCCCTATATCGACCCCTTGAATCACGTGCAGATCGAGTTGCTGCGGCGCCATCGCGCCGGCGATACGGCGCCCGAGGTCGTTCAGGGCATCCACCTCAGCATCAACGGCATCGCCGCCGGCCTGCGCAACAGCGGCTGAGTGGTCATTTTAGGGAGGACACGACCATGAATTTTCAGAACAAGGTCGCATTGGTCACCGGCGGTAGCAACGGCATCGGGCGAGCCACTGCCTTGGGCTTTGCCTCACACGGTGCCAAGGTGGTGATCGTCGATCGCGATACCGCCGGTGGCGAAGCGACTGCCGGCGTCATTCGTCAACGAGGCGGTGACGCGTTGTTCGTGCAAGCCGATGTGACCGACGCCCAGTCGGTGCAGGCTTATGTGCGGAAGACGGTCGAGGCCTACGGGCGGATCGACTGCTTTCACAACAATGCCGGCATCGAAGGCAAGATCGCGCAGACGGCCGACTACGAGGAGGCGATGTTCGATGCCGTGATGGCCGTGAACGTCCGCGGCGTGTTCCTCGGCCTGAAGTACGTCATCGGGCAGATGCTGGCGCAGAAGAGCGGTGGTGCGATCGTCAACACGGCGTCGACGGCGGGCCTCATGGGCTCGCCCGGCATGCCGGCCTACGTCGCCTCCAAGCACGCCGTGCTCGGCCTCACCAAGACGGCGTCCGGCGAGGTGGCACGCCAGGGCATCCGTGTGAACGCCGTATGTCCGGGCCCGATCGAGACACGCATGATCCAGGACCTGCAGAAACAGCTCAATCCGGAGAACCCCGACAAGGTCGCCGCCAACTACCGGGCGTCGATTCCGCTTGGGCGCTACGGTACCGCCGACGAGGTGGCCAACACCGTGCTCTTCCTCTGCTCCGACATCGCCGGCAACATCACCGGTGCTCATTTTGTGGTCGATGGTGGCCGAACCTCGACGCCAGGCGCGGTGACGTCGATGAACCGCTGAGAGTGGTCAGTTCGCGGTCATGCCGCCGTCGATCACCAATTCACTGCCCGTGACCCAGGAAGATTCGTCGGAGGCGAGATAGAGGCAGCCGGCGGCGATGTCGTAGGGCGCGCCGAACCGACCGAGTGGTGTTGCCTCCAGGCGCTTGCGCGCCACTTCTGGGTTGGAGTGACCGGGTGCGGTCATCGGCGTGTCGACGAAGCCGGGATGGATCGAGTTCACGCGGATCTTGTCGGGTGCATATTGGATGGCGGCAGCCTTGGAGAAGATACGCACAGCGCCCTTCGAGGCGTGATAGGCGGCGTTGGCGTGGCTGCCGACGATGCCGCAGATCGACGAGATATTGATGATCGAACCGCCGCCTGCGCGGGTCATGGCCGGGATGACGGCCTTTGTCCCGAGGAATACGCCGGTAGCATTGATCTCCATCACCCAGTTCCACTGCTCGAGCGTCTGCTCGGCAAGCCGCGGGCCGGCCGTCTGTCCCGCCTGGACGTTGAGCTTGGGGTCACGGCCCGAGATGCCAGCGATGTTGCACAGGATGTCGACACGGCCGTGTGTCCGCTCGGTCTGGTCGACGATCGCGGCCCATTGCCCCTCGCTGCGGACATCCTGTTCGGTGAATGTCGCGCTTCCGCCCGTCGACGTGATTTCCTTCGCGACCGTCCTGCCGAGCGTCGTGTTGCTGTCGGTCAGCAGAACCGATGCGCCGTGCTGCGCAAACAACCGGGCGGTCGCCGCACCGATGCCTGACGCGCCACCTGTGACGATTGCGACCTTGCGCAAAAGCCTCTTGCCCGGCTCCATGGTTCGTCTCCTCGTTTACCCGCCGCTAGTCTGACACATCGCTAGGGACCCGACACATGAACGTGCTGACAAGGCCGCGCGCCGACTCCCAGGAAATCGTGGCCTCCTGGGTGGGAACGTTTGGAGGTGCCCTGCAATGCGGCAGCGGCATAGCAGGTCTGCTGGCCAACGAATGCCATTGGCGCGACGTGCTCGCCTTCACTTGGCAGGTCCTGACCGAAAGTGGCGCTGCGGCGATCGAGGCTGCGCTGACGTCGACCCTGGCGCGTACCAAGCCCAGTAATATTCACATCCCGGTCGGGCGATCCCAACCGCGGCGTGTGAGTCGCGCGGGCGTCGACTGCATCGAAGCGATCTTCGAGTTCGAGACGACGTTCGGCCGGGCCAACGCCGTGGTGCGGCTGGTCGAGGAAGCCGATGGCGTCTGGCGTGCCTGGACGCTCCTGACGACGCTCGAGGAACTGCATGGCTACCCCGACGGCCGGCCGCGCGCGGTGAGCGACGCCGAGAAGTATTCGCGTGACTTCGGCGGCGAGAACTGGCTCGACCAGCGGCACAAATCTGTCGCTTATGCCAATCATGATCCGGCGGTGCTGGTGGTGGGTGGGGGCCAGGCCGGGTTGTCGGTGGCGGCACGACTCAGCCATCTTGGGGTCGATACCCTGATCATCGATCGACTGCCGCGTATCGGCGACAATTGGCGGCTCCGCTATCATTCGCTCACCCTGCACAACGAGGTGCATGTCAACCATCTGCCGCTAATGCCATTCCCACCGACTTGGCCTGTGTTCATCCCCAAGGACAAGCTCGCCAACTGGTTCGAATCCTACGTCGAGAGCTTGGAGTTGAACTACTGGACGGGAACCGAGCTGGCGAACGCCGCCTATGACGAACGGGATGGACGATGGACGGCAAAGTTGCGGCGCAGTGACGGCAGCGAGCGCACATTGCGGCCGCGTCACATCATTGTTGCCACGGGCGTGAGTGGCACGCCGATCTGGCCGTCGATACCTGGACTCGACGCCTTCAAAGGTACCTTGCTGCATTCCGGCAACTACACCAGCGGTGCGGTTTGGAAGGATCGCAAGACGTTGGTGATCGGCACCGGCAACAGCGGTCACGACGTGGCTCAGGATCTGTGCGCCAGCGGGGCGGATGTCACCATGGCCCAACGCAGCCCGACCTATGTCGTGAGCATTCGCGAGGCGCAAAAGGTCTACTCGATCTACGCCGAAGGCCTGCCGTTTGCCGACTGCGACCTGCTTGCGGCCTCGATGCCCTATCCCGTGCTGCGCCGCGCCTACCAATTGTCGACCGCCGAAATGCGCGAGGTCGACCGCGACTTGCTACAAGGCCTGGAGAAGCGCGGTTTCCGCCTCACCTATGGCGAGGACGACACCGGCTTCCAGATGATGTATCTGCGGCGCGGCGGCGGCTACTACTTCAATGTCGGTTGTTCGGACATGATCGTCGACGGCCGCGTGCAGCTGCTGCAGTACGGCACCATCGAGCGTTTCGTGCCAGAAGGCGTGGCGCTACGCGACGGCACGACGCGACCGCTCGACCTGGTGGTGGTGGCGACCGGCTACGAGACTCAGCAGCACTTTGTGCGCAGCACCATGGGCGATCCAGTGGCCGACCGCATCGGGCCGGTCTGGGGGTTCGACGACGGCGGCGAGTTGCGCAACATGTGGCGGCCGACCAACCAGCCCGGCCTCTGGTTCACCGCCGGCAGCCTGGCACAGTGCCGTATCTATTCGCGATATCTCGCGTTGCAGATCAAGGCGCGCGAGGATGGGCTGATCGCCTGATGGGCCGTGTTGCCGACGAGAATGACTGCAGCGATTTGCAGCTTGTTGTTGTCCATTGCGGCCTGGTTTGTCATCCTTCCGAATGAGCACAGGGCGTCATTCCGAGGAGGGGCAGGCCAATGACGAGCAGGGTCGACATTGAGAAAAGCATAACATCGCTCTTCGCTGCGCGACTGCGTGGTGATCTCGAAGGCGTGATGAGAGAACTTGCGCCCGACGCGACATTTCGATTCAACGGCCGTGGCACTCGTGTTGCGGCATTGGGACAGCCTTCAAAGGGTACGGCTGCGATCAAGCCGATCGTCCAACAGTTGATAGACACGTGGCGGTTCGACGATTGGCGACAGCGCACCTTGCTGATCGATGGCGAACGAGCGCTTCTCCATTGGTCGGCTGTCGTCACCTGCATTCCAACCGGACGAACCGAGCGCTTCGACGTTTTCGACCTCATCACGTTTCACAACGGGAAGATCGTCGACTATCATCAGAGCACGGATACTGCGCTCATGATGGCGCTTGCCGGTTAGAACGTAATGGGTTCGACTGGCCTCGGCTGAACCCATCATCCCATCTCTTTTCGTTCCAGACATCGTTACGGCGCTCTTCAAGGCTGGCACTCAGGCGAGCCGAAGCTCGCGATAGCCGTCGGCTGCGACCCGATCGCAGCGCGCGCGGTAGGCTGGAGCACTGCCGCTGTAACGGGCGATGATGCGGGTCTGCTTGCCGTCGACGTTGCGGTTGATGCCGGTCATCCAAGAGTCGATCTCGTTGGAGAGCAGGCCGACGCCCAACGCCTTGACGTGATCGGTCCACGACGCCACGCCTTCGGGTGTCGCTTCGATACGTGTGACGTGCTGGTCGCGCGCATGACGGAGCAAGCCTGCCACCCATTCGACGCTGTATTCGATGCTGCGCGGGATGTTGCCCAGTGCCGTATGGGGGCCCATTTGCATCATCATGTTGGGAAAGCCTTCGACCATCAGGCCGAGATAGGTTTGGGGCCCGCCCTGCCACTTGTCTCTGAGCTTCAATCCATCGACGCCCCGAAAATCGATGCGGTCGAAGGCGCCGGTGATGGCGTCGAAGCCCGTGGCATAGATGATGATGTCGAACTCACGCTCGACCGCGTTGGTCTTGATGCCCCGTGACGTGATGCGCTCGATCGGCGTCTGGTTGATATCGACCAGCTCGACGTTGGGTTGATTGTAGACCTCGTAGTACTTGGTCTCGAGAGGCACGCGACGGGTGCCGAAGCCGTGGTTTTTCGGAATCAGCTTCTCGGCCACCGCCTGGTTCTTGACGCGTTGGCGGATTTTGCGGGCGACGAAGTCGCTGACCAAGGCATTGGCCTTGCGGTCGATCAATATGTCGCGGAAGTTACCCTGCCAGAGCCCGAAGCCGCGGTTGTTGTACAGCTTCTCCCACAGAGCCTCGCGTTCCTCGGATGTGACCTCCATGGCCGACCGCGGATCGGGCGTATGCAGGAAGCAGGCGAAGGTCTCGCGACAGCGCGCGAAGATCTCCGGATAGTGGCCGCGGATCTCCGCCATCTCTTCTCTCGAGATCTCGGCATTGTGCAGGGGCACGCACCAGTTGGGCGTGCGTTGAAACACCGTGAGATGGCCGGCCGTCTTGGCGACCTCCTGGATAGTCTGCACGCCGGTGGCGCCGGTGCCGATGACGGCGACGCGTTTGCCCGCGAAGTTCACTGGCTCGTGCGGCCAACGCGCGGTGTGGCAGGACTGACCTTTGAAGCTGTCGACCCCATCGATCTTGGGCATGGTAGGCGCCGACAAGGGGCCGATGGCGGTTATGAGGAAGCGCGAGGTATGGCAGCTGCCATCCTCCAGGGTCACCAGCCAGCTTCGCGAATTTTCGCGGTAGTGTGCCGCTGACACGCGGCTCTTGAACTGGATGTCGCGACGCAGATCGAATTTGTCGGCGACATAGTTGAGGTAGCGTAGGGTTTGCGGCTGGCCCGAGAAGTGCTCGGTCCAATGCCACTCGTCGAGCAATTCCTGCGAAAAGGAAAAGCCGTAGGAGTAGCTTTCCGAATCGAAGCGCGCACCTGGATAGCGGTTCCAGTACCAGGTCCCGCCGACACCGGTCCCAGCCTCGAACACGCGTACCCGCAGCCCCAGTTCGCGTAGGCGATAGAGCTGATACATGCCGGAGATGCCGGCTCCGATGATGATGGCGTCGTAGTCCGACACCTCGGGCTTATTCGTCAGCGCGCGACTCCCTGATACGGCGGGTACCCTGGAATACCGGTTTGATGGGATCCATTACGAAGCGGATGCGCGGCAGGTCGGTATCGACCGTGCAGCAGGTGCCGACAATCGGATCGGCGAGCTGAAGCGAGGCGGCATTCCAGGCTGCCGCGTCGAACGTCGCGACTTGCGGCTTGCCTCGCTCGGCCTTGTAGAAGGTGTACTTGGGATCGACCTGGATCAGCAGCGGTTGAGTCTGGCCGTCGAGTGGTGCGTTGGCCGCGGTCACCCAGTTGATGTATTGGACGTCGCTGCCGGCAACAGGCTGGGGATCGATCAAGGCGCAGTCGAGGATAGTCTTGCCGGTCTTCCTCACCGTGCCGCTGACGCGATCGTGCCGGCGCAGGAACTTGACCTCGCCCGCCTCGACTGGAAGGCCCCAGCGGCCTTTAAGCTCCTTGGCAGCCGCCTCGCTGCTCGCCACCGCACCCAGTAGGAAGCCGCGAGGATGCGCGCCGGCCCGGCTGCCCAGCCGCAGCACAGCGAGATTGAAGGACCCGACCGGACTGTCCGAATATCGCGTCACCGCGAGGGCCACATACGAAGGAAGCGCCGGGTGCATCGCCTTGGGCAGCAGCCCGTCGGTCGTGCTGCGCGGCACCTCGATCAGGAGCTGCAGCATCTCGGCCTTGGGCAAGGTCCACGCCTCAGTGTCGAGGTTGGCAAGCGTCGGCAGCGCCTTGGTGTTCTGCGTGATGTCGAGTGTTCCGTAGAGGGGCATGATCTACTCCGCCGCGACCTTCGCGGCCGGCTTCTTGGCAAAGTGCGGCATCACTTCCTTGGCGAACAGCTTGAGGCTTGCCATCACCTGCTCCTGCGGCACCACCTCGTTGGCGTTCAGAATGAAGTTGATGCAGTCGACACCGAGCGATTCCCACTTCTTGACGGCGCGGATGATGCGCGCCGGATCGCCGTACGCCATGCCTTCGGTCTGTTGCTCGCTGGCGTCGGGTCCCGTGGCGGCGCGGCGCAGCGCCGGCAGGAGGCCGAGCGACTGGTAGGATGGCGAGGAGTAGACCTCGCGGGTCGAGATCAGCTGCGTGGCGAGATAGTTGAAAGTGTTGCCCAGTCGCTTGCCCATCTCCACGCCGGTCTTCTCGTCCTCGTGGCAGAACAGGAAGTTGGTGGTGGCGACCTGCTCGTTCACAAAGGCGCCGACCGGCTCGCATTGCTTGATGCGCCGGCGGTATTCCCTGATCTTCTTCTCCTGCTCCTCGAAACCCGCGAAGGAGAGGCCGAGGCTGCCCAGCCCGCGGTCGGCGGCGTCGATCTCCGTACCTGGGCTGGTGACCGCGACCCACATCGGCGGATGAGGCTTTTGGTAGGGTTTCGGCAGGATGGTGCGCTCGGGCATCGACCAGAACTCACCCTGATAGGCGAAAGTCTCCTGCATCCACATCTTAGGCAGGCAGCGCACGAACTCGTCCCAGCTCTTCTTGGTGGTGTCGGGATTGGCGCGAAACCCGCCCAGCTCGGTCCAGGTGGCGGAGCGGCCGGTACCGACATGCAGCCGTCCGCCCGACAGGATGTCGAGGGTCGCGGTCTTCTCGGCGATCTTGATCGGGTGATTGAACTCCGGCACGCAGACCACGATGCCGTGGCCGACCTGGATGTTCTTGGTGATCATGGCGCAGGCCGTAAGGAACAGCTCGGGCGCCGAGCAATGGGAATATTCTTCGAGGAAGTGGTGCTCGACCGCCCAGACATGGTCGAAGCCCAGCTCGTCGGCCAGCTTCACCTGCTCGAGACAATTGTTGTAGACGGTCCGCTCTTTCTCCGGCGTCCAGGGGCGCGGAATGGAGATCTCGTAGAACAGGCCGAACTTCATTTGGCGTCCTCCTCGTCCGTCGTCCCGACCAGGGCCCTATAGGGGCGATCGGAGAGGCCCTCTCTCCGCGACAAGCCGCTGATCGTTGACGTGAGGCACTTCGACTTCACTGCTCATCGAGCGGCTTCGCTCGGCACGACGTGCAATTTCCTGGTTCGAAACGCTAAGCTTGTCCGCGGGCTTAAGCAACAGCACCATGGGATCGGAGGGCGAAATCGAAGATGACGAAACTGGCAGGCAAGGTGGCGGTCGTGACCGGCGGGGCAAGCGGCATGGGACGCGCCACCGTGATGCGCTTTCTGGCCGGCGGCGCCAAGGTAGTGGTGGCTGACCTCAACGCGGCCAATGGCGCGGAGACGATTGCCGTGGCGAAGGCGCAAGGCCATAGCGACAACATCGCCTTCGTGCGTTGCGACGTGGCCAAGGAATCCGACGTCGCCGCGCTGGTCGCCGAAGCCGAGAAGCGCTTCGGCCGACTCGATATTGCTTACCTGAACGCCGGCGTCGGCGGCGCCTTCGGGCCGATCGCCGAAACCAATGTCGAGGACTGGGACTACACCTTCGCCGTGCTCGTGCGCTCGGTGTTTCTCGGCATGAAGCATGCGTCGGTCGCCATGAAACGGCACGGCGCAGGTGGCGTGATCCTGGTCACGGCCTCCATCGCCGGCATGGTGGGCGGTGGTGGTAGTCACGCCTATTCATCGGCCAAGGCTGCCGTCATCAGCCTGATCGACAATGTTGCGGCCGAGCTGGCGTCCGACCGCATCCGCGTCGTCGGCATTGCGCCGGGAGTCATCTCGACTCCTTTGGTTCATCGCGGCAAACCCGAAAAATACGAGAAGCAGTTCGGTCATCAGCCGTGGCCGGATCGTGGTGAACCTGACTGCATCGCCGATGTCGCGACCTTTCTGTGTTCCGACGACGCGCGCTTCATTACCGGCGAGACCATCAAGGTCGACGGCGGCCTGCTGGCGCAGGGTATCGCGCTGTGGGGTACCGGGCGAAACAACACCTTCATGAAGAGCGCCGGCGTCAATCGCGGCACGACTGGCGAGGCCATGGTCGTGCGCAACCTGAGGGACAGACCATGAGCGAAGCCGAAAAGCTCCACCGCCATCTGATCGGTCAACAGGGTTCACGTCGGTCGCTGAACACGCCGGCGCTGGTGCTTGACCTCGATATGCTCGACCGCAACATTGCCGAGATGGCGGCGTTTGCCAAAGCGCACAACGTCAAGCTTCGACCCCATTCAAAGACTCACAAATCGGCCGACATCTCGCGCCGGCAGATCGCCGCCGGCGCGCTCGGCGTCTGCTGCGCCAAGCTGGGCGAGGCCGAGGCGTTGGGTGAAGCGGGCATCGAAAGCCTGCACGTCACCTCGCCGGTAGTGACGCCGCCGGCGATCGATCGGCTGATGGCGCTCAATGGCAAGGTCCGAGATCTGATGGTGGTGGTTGACCATCCCGCCAATGCCGAATCGTTGGCCACCGCGGCCGCCAAGGCGGGCAAGCGGCTCACCGTGATAGTCGACATCGATCCGGGCATGCATCGCACCGGCGTTGCGACACCCGACGGCGTTGTCGAACTGGTGAAGAAGGTGACGGGCCTCAAGGCTCTAAGATATGCCGGAGTGCAGTTCTATTGCGGCCGCCATCAGCACATCGTCGATTTCAAGCAGCGCAAGGCCGAGATCGAGGAGCGCACCGAGTATCTCAAGAACATCCTGGCTAAGCTCGATGCCGCCGGCCTCGGGCCTGCCATCGTCACCGGCTCGGGGACCGGCACGCACTTCATCGACGCCAAGCTCGGCGTCTTCACCGAGCTGCAGGTCGGCTCCTACGTCTTCATGGATCACGATTACAACGTCTGCGACCTGCGCGGCCTCGACAAGCCGACCTTCGAGCAGGCGCTGCAGATCGATGCCCGGGTAGTGAGCGCCAACACGCCGGGCCTGGTCACAGTCGACGCCGGCCTCAAGGCCATGGCGACCGAGAAGGGCCCGCCGATGATCTTGAAAGGGGCGGTCGATGGCTCGACCACGCGCTTCATGGGCGACGAGCACCTCGCGGTGATCGCGCCCGAGGGCAAGGCCACCCCCGGATTGGCGGAGCAGGTGATCCTGACCCCGCCGCATTGCGATCCCACGGTCAATCTCTACGAGAGCTATCACGTGGTGAAGGGCGATACGCTGGTCGATATCTGGCCGGTGACGGCGCGCGGCCGCTCGCGCTGACCGAGTCGGCGCGACGAAAAAGGGGCCGTTCCGAGGAACGACCCCCTTCCGGACCTTCGCGACCTGAACAACCTCGAAAATCGGCCCGTCGCGTCGCCGCTTCAGGCAATCTCCGCGCGGTCGTACGAACCGCCTGGTCTACCAGCCTCGCAGACCACAGAAGCCGCTTGCGCGTTCCCTCTGATCCCGCCGCGGCGCGCCCTTTCGGATCGTCACCGCGCCTGAAGCCGGTCGCCGAGTTTGGTCTTTTTTGGAGAGAGAACCGGGGTTCAGCCAACCACTGCTCTCGGATTGTTCGATAGCACGACTCGCTGACGCGATCCGGCAGATTCCATCAGTTACCGTCGGTGCATTAGGTGGAAAACGAACATAAGATTCGGGCCGATCGCATATGTCGTGTGCGTCCGCCTGCACCGTACAAAGTCTGTGGATCGCACGAGCACGAACGATCACGCACTCGACCTCACCGCGGCTCCACTCGGCGATGAATGACAGGGCTGCTGTTCGTGGAGTCGCCGACCAGCAACCCACCCTTCCAGGTGCGTGCGAGCAGGACGATTGCCAGCATGCCGACGGCGCTGACGATGAACATGCCGAGAAAGGCCTTCTGGCCCCAATCGGCATAGAGCAGGCCGGCAAGCTGAAAGACCACCGCCTGGGCGGCGCCGGTACCGATCGCGGCGTAGACGCTTTGGCCGAGCGCCACGCCCGACGATGGCAATGCGCGCTGAATGAAGGCCATGGCGCCGAGATGGCAGGCAGCGAAGGTGCCGGCGTGCAGCGCCTGCAACAGGACCAGCGCCCACAGCTCGGTCGTGAAGGCCATTGCCAGCCAGCGCACCATAGCGCAGCCCAGCGCCAAGCCGACCATGCCACAGACACCCAGCCGTGCGATCAACCAGCCGCTCGCCAGCATCGGCAGGATCTCGATGGCGACGCTTTCCCCCCACAGCAGACCGATGGTGACGTCATCGATACCGGCGTCGCGCCAGGTGAGCGTGCCGAAGCTGTAGAGCAGCGCGTGGCTGGCTTGGCAGCAGCCGGCAGCAACCATGAACAATAGGAACGGCTTGGAACGCAACAGATCGGGGATGCCGAATGGCGCGTGCCGGGCACCGTCGGCGCGCTGTCCGTCGGTCGTTGGCAGCAACAGCGCCAAGGGCGCCAACAGCACGATGCCGGCGAACCCGACATAGAGAACCCATGCCGGACCGTTTCGGTCGACGGCAACGCCGCACGCCACCGCGCCCACGATGAAGGCAAGCGACCCCCAAGCGCGCAGCTTGCCATAGGTGAAGCCACGGGCCTTTGTTTCGTTCACCAGCACGCCGTCATAGAGCGCCAACGCCGGCGCCCACACGCTGCCCCATACCAAGGTGACGAGAAGAATGGCGAGGAAGGGGTGGGCGAACTGATAGCCCGTCATCAGCACCGTAGCGACCGCCGCCAATGCCAGGATGACCCCTCGGACATTGCCGATCCGGTGCGCCAACCAGCCGATGGCCAAGGTTGCCGCGATGCTCACCAACTGGCGGCTCATGAACAAGGTGCCGATCTCGGCATCGTCGACGCCGCGATCACGCAGCCATACCGGCCAGTAGCTCATGAAGGCGCCGGCCGCGAAGAAGTAGGCCCCGCCATACCCCGACAGCCTGATCGCCGTCAGCCAACGCGCCATCAGGCGCTGAACTCGCGTCGCACTTGGTCGGTGTGCTGGCCGACCGTGGGCACCTCGCCCAGCCGCTCGGGCTGACCCGGCCAGGAGGCGGCGAGGGCCGGGATCGAGACCTCGCCTGTGCTCGATGAGAAAACCATGCGGCGAAGCTGCGGATGGACGGAAAGATCGCCGACCGAGCTGACGCGCGCCCAGGCGATCTGCGCGGCATCGAGGCGCGTCGCCAGAGCAGCGAAGGTCTGTCCGCCAAAGCTTTGCTGCACGATGGCATTGGTGCTGTCGCGCCGCGCGTTGCGTGCTTGGTTGGTGGCGTAGTCGGGATCCTTCTCGAGGCCCGGTCGGTCGAGCACGCCATGGCACAGCCGCTCGAATTCGCGGTCGTTCTGGATCGAGATCAGCACCGGCACCTTGTCGGCCGTCTGGTAGACGCCGTAGGGTGCAATGAAGGGATGGGTGAGTCCCAGTCGCGGCCAGTCGTAGTTGGAATAGTCCTTTGCCAGCATCGGCACGGTCATCCACTCGGCCATGGCCGAGAACAGCGACACAGAGATGGCGCGGCCCTCTCCGGTTTTCTGGCGCGCCAGCAGTGCCTCCAGCACGGCGGCATGGGCGTACATGCCGGTGCCGATGTCGGTAGCCGATATGCCGACGCGGCCTGGGCCTTCGGCCGTACCGGTGATCGAAGCCAGCCCGCTTTCGGCCTGCACCAAGAGATCATAGGCGCGACGATCCTTGTACGGACCGTGGTCGCCGTAGCCGGAGATGTCGACGGTGATCAGTCGCTTGTGTTCCGCGCGCATGGCAGCCGAGCCGAAGCCTGCACGTTCGGCAGCACCCGGCGCCAGGTTCTGGATCAGCACGTCGGCCTTGGCGATCAGGCGGTGCAGCAGCGCAAGGTCGTCCTCGCGCTTGAAATCGAGGGTCACCGATTGCTTGCCACGATTCAGCCAAACGAAGTAGCTCGACTGGCCGTTGACGTAGCCATCGTAGGCTCGGGCGAAATCGCCCTCCGGCCGCTCGATTTTCAGTACTCGCGCCCCGGCGTCAGCCAGGCGCGCCGAGCAATAGGGAGCGGCCACCGCCTGCTCCACGCTGATGACCAGCAAATCGTCCAAGGCTCCGGACATCGTTCAGTGTCTCTCCAGGTTACGGCACCGGACTGATGCCATAAGTTGGCGCTTCGACTACCACGAGGTTGTCGAAATTTCCGCTGTCTTCTACGGTCATCGGTCACGTTCGCATAGGAGAAGTCCGTGCCACACCTCAGTCCGGCAGAGTTCTATGCCGCCAAACACATGACGGCTGACAAGGCGGTTTCGACGATTGCCGATGGCGAGACCGTCGCGGTCGGCATGGCGATCGGCCAGCCACCGGCGCTGCTGGAGGCGATCGCCGCCCGGCTGCGCGCCAACCACCTCAAGCGCATCCGCCTCTACTACAAGATCGCCATGGAACCGCTGGCCAAGTCGTTGCTGGCCGAAGACGTGATCGAGAAGGTCGATGCACATAGCTTCTTCATCGGCGCGCCGGACCACGAGATCATCAAGCGCCAGGCGAAGACGGGGAGAAAGTTGTTGAGTTTCGTCCCGGTGCACTTCAGCCAGATTCCCAGGCTGTTCGAGGAGATCATCTCGCTCGACACGTTCGTGGTGACGGTCTCACCCATGGACAAGGCAGGTTTCTTCTCACTCGGCACCAACAACGACTTCTCGTCGGTTGCCGCCCGGTGTGCCAAGCGGCTGATCGTCGAAGTCAATCGCCACATGCCGCGAGTCTTCGGCCAGTCGCAGATCCATGTCAGCGAGGTCTCGGCTTTGGTCGAGAATCACCTGCCTCTGGTCGAAGCCGGCGCGACCGAGCCGTCGGAGGCGGGCCGTACCATCGGCGCCGCCGTGGCGCCGATGGTACCCAATGGTGCGACTATCCAGCTCGGTATCGGCAAGATCCCGTCCGGTGTTGCGGCGGCTTTGGAGAAACACGCTGACCTCGGAATTCACACCGAACTCTTCTCGCCGGCCATGGCCGATCTGATCGGCAAGGGCGTCATTACCGGCCACCGCAAGACCCTTCATCCTCGCAAGCACGTTTTCACGGTGGCTTTCGGAACCGCCCAATCCTACGCCTTCATGAACGACAATCCGGCTTTCGAAAGTTACCCGTCGTCCTACGTGAATGACGCACGCACGATCGCGCAGAATGACGATTTCATTTCGATCAACACCGCCATCGAGATCGACCTCTATGGCCAGGTGAACGCCGAGTTCATTGGCGATCACGAGTACAGCGGCTCGGGTGGCCAGTTCGACTTCGTCAAGGGCGCTTCACTGGCCAAGCGCGGCAAGTCGATCATCGCCCTGCAATCAACGGCCAAAAGGGGCACGGTCTCGAGCATCGTGCCCAAGGTCGCCATGGTGACGGATGTGCGCATGGACGTCGAATGGGTCGTCACCGAGTACGGCGCCGTCAACCTTCGTGGCAAGTCCACCAGGGAGCGCGCCGAAGCGTTGATCGCCATCGCTCATCCCGACTTTCGCGGCGAGCTCTTGGCAGCGGCCCGCAAGATCACCCTTGTCTGAGAGGCCCGTCATGCCGCTCATCAAGACATCGCTGACGGACGACATCGGCACGATCGGCTTCGATCGCGAGGCCAAGCGCAACGCACTGAGCGCCGGCTTGATCGCTGAAACCATCGCTGCACTCGACGACCTCGAGGCAAGGAAGGCTCGTGCCGTGATCCTGCGCAGCGTCGTGGCCGGCAAGGTTTGGTCGGCCGGACACGACGTCGAGGAGCTGCCCAGAGCCAACGTCGATCCGTTGCCCTACAGCGACCCGCTCGAGCAACTGTTGCGCGCCGTCAAGGCTTTCCCGGCGCCGGTCATCGCCATGGTGCACGGCACGGTGTGGGGTGGCGCCTGCGACCTCGTCATGGCCTGCGATCTTGTCTATGGCGACGAGACCTGTGCCTTCGCCATTACGCCGGCCAAGCTCGGCCTGCCCTACAATGTGGCGGGATTTCTGAATTTCATGAGTCGCCTGCCGCTGAACGTCGTCAAGGAGATGTTCTTTGCGGCCGAACCGGTGCCGGCTGAACGGGCCGAGCGCGTCGGCATCGTCAACAGGATCGTGCCCGCTGCCGACCTCGAGCAGACCGTCTACGACATGGCGCGCACCTTCACGACGCGCTCTGCCGCTGCGATCGCCGCGGCGAAAGAGTCGATCCGGGTGCTGAGCGAATCCGCGCCGATCAACCCTGCGACGTTCGAGTACCTGCACGGTTTGAGACGCGACGTGTATTTCGGGCCCGACTACCACGAAGGCACGGCGGCCTTCCTGGAGAAGCGCGAGCCGAAATTCTGACGGCCGGCGAACGACTGCAGGTATCAACTCAGGGTCTCGAGTAGTCGCACCAGGAGTTGAGCGCGTGGCACCAACGAGGAGAAGGTGATCTGTTCGTCGAGCGCATGGGCGCCGCGGCCGTCGGCGCCGAGTCCGTCCAGAGTCGGGATGCCGAGGGCCGCAGGGAAATTGCCGTCGCTTACACCACCGGTGAGTGGCGTATCTTCGAGCACGAAGCCGACCTCGGCGGCGCAGGCCTTGGCCTGCTCGAATAGGGAGGCGATGCCGGCGTTCTTGGCGTAGGGCGGCCGGTTGATGCCGCCCACTACCTCGATGCGACAGTCGGGGTTGAACGGCTTGCGCTGTCGGACGCGACTGACGACGGCGTCGACATCGATGCCGGGAGGCACGCGCAAGTCGATGGTGGCCGTCGCCAGCGCCGGCACGACATTGGGCGCGCTACCGCCGTTTGCCATGCCGACCACCACCGAGACGCCGGTGGCGTAGTCTGTCATCGCCTCCAGGTCGAGGATTTGGCGGGCGAGTTCATGCAACGCACTGCGGCCGTCCTGCGGCCGCGAGCCGGCATGGCTGGCGCGACCGGTAATGGTCATGTCGAAGCGTCCCCAGCCTTTGCGTGCCGTCACGCACTTGCCGCCGTCGCGCGCCGGCTCCATGACCAGCACGTACTTGGACTTGCGCGCCGCCGCCTCGATCGCGGCGCGACTGGTCGGGCTGCCGACCTCCTCCTCCGGGACATAGAGCACGCGCACTGGCAGCTTGGTTCGCCGACCTTGGCGTACGAAGTGCTGCAGGGCGTAGAAGGCCATATAGGAGCCGGCCTTCATGTCATAGATGCCGGGCCCGAATACCGCGTCGCCCTCGCGTCGAAAGACATGGGTGGTGGCCAGAGCCCCGATCGGATGCACGGTATCGAGATGGCCGAGGATCAGGATTCCTGACTCGTCTTCGCCACCCCATGGTGCGCGCGCTTCGAGGACGTCGCCGAAGCCGTCGCGACCAGGCGTCCGCCTGGTCGGCGCGCCGATCCGCGCCAGATCGCCTTCGACGACGTCGACCAAGCGGTTGACAGCGACGCCGTCATGGCTCGGCGTCTCGATCTCGACCCAACGGCGGATGCCGGCCAGGATCTCCTCTCCGTCGAAGGTCGGTATGTTGGAACGGGCGTCGGTCATCGGTACCTCCACGTCACTCTTCGCGCACGATCAGGCTGCCGGTGGGATGCACTTCGGCAGTCTGGCGCGGCAGCAGCAATGTCGTCGCATCGAGTTGGGTGATGATGGCGGGACCGGCGATGCGTGTTCCGGCGCCAAGACGGCCTCTGGCATAGATCGGCGCCTCGACGATGCCGCTGTCGAGATAGATCGCTTGCCGGCCGGTCATCGCCTCGCGCGGATCGCCGCCTGGCTCGAGTTCGCTCAACCTCGGCTGTGGCAGCGCGCCGCTGGCGTCGACGCGCAGGGTCACGATCTCGACCGGCGTATCCTCCTGCGCGAACGTGTAAGTGGAGCGGTGCAGTTCGTGGAAGCGGCGAACGGTTTCACTTACCGCCGCCGCGTCGACTGCGGTGCCCGGCCAGTCGACGGTGAGCTCGAATCCTTGATGCTCGTAACGCAGGCTGGCGCTCCATGCGGTTCGGCGGGACTCCGTTGCGACGTTCTCGCGCTCGAACCAGTGGGCGGCGTCCTGTTGCAGGCCGGCGAAGACCGTTGCCATCTGTGCCAAGTCGAAACGGCCCTGCTGCTGCAAGCAGGTGCGCGCAAAATCAGCTTTGAGGTTGGATACCAACAGGCCGAGTGCCGACAGCACGCCGGGTGAGGGCGCGATGAGTTGCGTGCGGATCCCGAGTAGGCGGGCCAGCGCGCCGCCATGCAAGGGGCCCGCGCCGCCAAACGGAACGAGCGCGAAGTCGCGCGGATCGTGGCCGCGCTCGACCGATACGATGCGGATGGCACCCACCATGTGGCTGTCGGCGATCGCCAGGATGCCACGCGCCGCCGTCATGATGTCGAGCCCTAACGGCTCGGCAACGCGCGTCGCCACGGCGCGCTGGGCAGCCTCGAGGTCGAGTTCGAAGCTGCCGTCGAGCAGCCAGGGCGGCAGATGGCCCAGCACGAGATGGGCGTCGGTCACGGTCGGCTCACTGCCGCCGCGGCGGTAGCAGCATGGGCCCGGATCCGCTCCGGCGCTTTGCGGGCCGACTGTCAGGGCGCCGGCGCGGCTCACGCGAGCGATCGAGCCGCCGCCGGCGCCGATGGTGACGATGTCCACCATCGGCAGCGGCAAGGGCCACTCACCGACACGGCCGTTGACGGTGACGCTCGGCCGTCCGTCCTTGATCAGGCTGATGTCGGCCGAGGTGCCGCCGATGTCGACGCCGATCAGATCGCCCAAGCCCGCTGCGGCGCCGACAAAAGCCATGCCCACGGCGCCCGCGGCTGGTCCGGACAGTGCCGTCTCGATCGGCGCGCGACGCGCCGTCTCGGTGCCAGCCCCGCCGCCACTCGACTTCATCAGCAGCAGTGGCGCACCCACTTTCGCTTCCTGCAGGCGCTGCTCCAGTCGACCGACATAGGCGGAAACCACCGGCATGACGTAGACATTGAGGATCGTCGCCATGCTGCGTTCGTATTCGCGAAACACCGCCAACACGTCGCTCGAGATCGAGACCAGTGCCTCGGGATGCTCATCACGAACCAGCTCGGCCGCCCGCCGTTCGTGCGCCGCGCTGGCGTAGCTGTGCAGGAAGCAGATGGCGATGGCCGAGACGCCACCGGCCCGCAGCTTGCGCGCCGCGGCACGCACGGCCGCCTCGTCGAGCGGCTCGAGCTGCTGGCCGTCCGGCGCCAGCCGTCCGGCAACCTCGAAGATGCGGCTGGGGGGCACAGGCCGTCGCGGCTTTTCCCAGGCAAACATGTTCGCCCGTCGTGGGATGTCCTGGCGGCCGATCTCGAGAACATGGCGGAAGCCCTCGGTCGTGATCAGCCCCGCCGCGGCGCCTTTGCCCTCCAGGATCATGTTGGTGGCGACGGTCGTGCCGTGCAGCACGCGTCCCACCTGCTCGGGCGCCGCCTTGGCGATGGCGATGCCTTGGCGCACGCCGTCGATGAAGCCGAGCGACGGATCGGCCGGCGTCGTCGAGGTTTTGGCAGTCCACAACTGCCCGGTGTCGATGTCGAGCACCGCAACGTCGGTGAACGTCCCTCCGGTGTCGATGCCGAGCACAGTGCGTCGCGTCGCTGCGGCGCCGTCGAGGACGGTCAT
>Ga0194131_10002066_pt1 | contig 33395 bp, 29 predicted proteins | sample TA2KigO120mmetaG_FD_148631 | JGI IMG/M metagenome (GOLD analysis project Ga0194131, IMG submission 148631) | Freshwater microbial communities from Lake Tanganyika, Tanzania - TA2015053 Kigoma Offshore 120m | ecosystem: Environmental > Aquatic > Freshwater > Lake | place: Tanzania: Lake...
CGATATTTGAGATACTTATCAGACTCCCGAAAATGCCAGGGGTTTCGAGTTTTTTCAGAAATCTCCGCTGCTAAACGCCTCCGGGTTCGCTTGGTTGAGGTCTAGAGGCAGGCCTCTTGACGAAAGCTGGCTCGACACGAATCATTCAAAGGTTTGCTAGGAAGCTGGGCTCAGAGTAGGGGATGGCGCAAAGTTAATGGCATTCGGGACGCGGCTCATCGTTTCGCAATCTCAGCAGCGCTATCGGCGCTCGGCTGTTCGCGTGGACCGATTCGGGTACTGGCCCCGGTCATAATTCGCCGAAGATGCGCGAGAACTCGAATGGCTGCTGCAGGATGCTGCTGGACATCAGATCAACGTGGTTCAGCGTGCCGCTCGGGTTCTGCTTGTCCCGGTTCAGGGACCACATCGAGATGCGGCCCAGGCCCATCTGCTCGGCGAAGGCGACCAGCTCGCGTGCTTCCTGCTGATCGAATACTTCCGTGGTCACATCGTTGAGGCCGATCATGGGCGTGACGCCGATCATCTGCCAGAGCTGGGCGTCGGACTTCGCGGCGTTGTAAAGACCCTTGAGCTGGTTGAAGGTGCTGGTGGCGGCCTGGATGGCGTAGTCGCCCATCTTGCCCTGTGGGTTGGGCGCGGCCGAGTCGCCGTAATCCATTGCCATGATGTTGACACCGGCGAGGCTGACGCCATGATGCAGCGCCGATTGCACGACGTAGAGGCCGTCGGCCGTCAGGCCGGTGGGCAGCACGGGCAACGTCAGCCAGATGCTGAGCGGCCGACCGGCCGCGGCGGCGTCGCGCTGCAGCGCGGCCAGAGCCTGCGAGCGGCGATCCACCGACACGCGGTCCGCCTGCGCCGCCCCCTCGATGTCGAAGTCTAGCTGCGTGGCCTGGTAGGTGTCGATGACTTTTTGATAGGCAGTCTTGAGGGCGTTGACATCGGTGATGGCCTCGGCCAGCTCGCGGCCGTTGGCGCCGCCGAAGGAGATCATGACGTCACCGCCGACAGCCCGCACGCCGGCGATGTGGTTCTTGATGGCGGTATCCCAGTCGCCGCCGCCGTTGACGCGGTATTCCTGGTAGCCGCCCCAGGCCGGCTGATTGCCCGCATCGGCGACGATGAATGCCAGCGTGAAGTACTTGATGCCCTGGTCGCGGGCGGCAGCGCTCAGGTCATACATCGGCCACAGGGCCATATCGACGTACGGAGCATAGTACTGTGCCGGCCAGGTCGAGGCTGCCGGATCGAGCACGGTCACGGTCACGGTCGCCGTGGCGGTGCCGCCCTTGCCGTCGGCAATCGTGTATGTGAACGTGTCGCTCCCGGTGAAGCCGGCGCGCGGCGTGTAGGTGATCGTGCCATCAGAGTTGCCGACGACGGCGCCGTGCTGCCCCTGTGTGACCGCGGTCACGCTGAGCGGATTCTGGTCCGGGTCGGAGTCATTGGCGAGGACGCTGATGCGCGTCGCCTGACCCAGGTAGGCGACCGCGGAATCGTTGACCGCCGTCGGCGGCCGGTTGGTCGTCGTGCCGCCGCCGCCGGACGCCCCGTTGATGGCGAAGTTGCTCGGCGGTGCTGTCGGGCTGCCGGGGCTGGCAACGAAGCCGAACGTCGCCGTCGCGTTGGCCGCGAGCGTGCCGTTCCAGCTTGCGTTCTTGACCACGTAGCGGGTGCCGACGTGGCTGACGATGCTGGCGTTCCAGATGGAGGAAATGGTCCCGGCAAAGTCGAAGGCCAGCGTCCAGCCGTTGAGCGCTGTCGTGCCGGTATTGCGAAGCGTGATCTCGCCGGTGAAGCCGCTATTCCACGAGTCGAGCACGCGGAACTGAACGCTGCCGGTAGACGGCGCGGCGTCGTCGTTGCGGATCGTGCCGATGGCCTGGGCCCGGCTCAGCGAGGCCCCCACGGGATTGACCAGGTTGACGGCGAACGTCTCGTCCGCCTCGAACAGCGTGTCGCCCAGCACCTGGACGTTGATCGTCTTTTGCGTCTCTCCCGGGTTGAAGGTGAGCGACCCGGAAAGCGCGGTGAAATCGCTGCCGGCCATGGCCGTGCCGCTGGCGGTGGAGAACGACACGGTCACCGCGCTGGTGGCCGGTCCGGAGAGCGTGACGCTGAAGGCGAGATTCTTGCTGCCGCTGTTGCCGTCGGTGACTTCGGCGTCGGCGATGGACAGGGCGACCAGCACCGGCGGCGGCGTGGTCCCGCCAAGCGCGGCGCCATTGAGAACGTAGTTGCTCGGCGCCGGCGGCGACTTGCCGGGACTGGCGACAAAGCCGAACGATACCGCACCATTGGCAGCCAGCGTGCTGTTCCAGCCGGCGCTTTCGATCACGTAGTGATCACCGACATGGCTGACGATGCGAGCGTCCCAGATGGAACTGATCGACGCGGCATAGTCGAACTCGAGCCGCCAGTTGCTGACGGCGGACGTTTGCTGGTTCTTGAGCTGGACCTGCGCCTGGAAGCCGGAACCCCAGTCCTGCGTGACGGCATAGCTTGCGACCACGCCGGCGGGGACCACCCTGGATTCGAGGTTTTCAATCTCCAGTCGGGTCCTGGGGGTGAGCTTGCACTGGGGCCGGGACATTTTCTCGAGCATGCGCTTGAGCCAGGATTTGCGGTTGACCACGGCTTGGCCTCCTCTGTGTGGAATTCGACCGATCGCTCGCCTGGCGGCGAGTCGGCAGGGCACATGCCCATGCGCACAGGTTTGGGGAGTAGCCAGGTTCTGAGGCTGGCAACCCGAAAGGTCAGGTTTTCTTACGGACCGAAACAAGACGAAGTTCGCCGGGGGATCAGCGACTCCTTCCCTCGGAAGATCCAGCGACAGATTCCTGATCGCGGGGACAGGAAAATGTCTCGTCGTGAGAAAGTAGTGTCCCCTGAGGTTTTTCCTTGACAACTCCTTCACAGTTTCTTAATTTTCACTTGTCATTTTCACCCGATCCGAAAGCACAGTCCCCAAGTTAGGCCGGTCATTCTGAGGGAGGCTCTCGTGACAGTCCCATTGCGCCGCCGAGGCTTCTCGCTGATCGAATTGCTGGTGGTGATCGCCATCATCGCCATATTGATTGCCTTGCTTGTCCCGGCCGTGCAGGCGGTCCGGGAGGCCAGCGCCAAGACAGCGTGCATGAACAATGTCAAGCAGCTGGCGCTGGCGCTACACAACTTCAGCAACGCCAAGGGCTATTTGCCCTTGGCGGCTGGGTTTCAGGGACAGTCGTCCTGGACCGGTCAGAAATCATCGCTGTTTTTCCAGACACTGCCGTTTCTCGAACTGGATCCGCTGTACAAGCAGCTACCGCCCGACGGCTGGGGAGACATGTTCTTCGGCAAGCCGGGGCCGGCCATCTTCCATTGCCCGAGCGATTTCACCATCACCCCGGGCGCGACACAGGGACTTTGCAGTTACGCGTCCAATGCGCAAGTGTTCGGGGACTTGAGCAAGGGCAATCCGTTCGCCCGATTGCCGCAAACGTTCAAGGATGGCACCTCCAACGTCGTCATCTTTGCCGAGCGCTACGGCATGTGCCAGGGCTATCCGATGTACTGGTCCTCTGGCCATGAAGCCATCTGGCTCGGCCCGCCGATGTTCGCCTACAACTTGCGTTACGATTGGAAGATCGAGCCCATCAACCGGCTGGAGCAACTTTTCCAGATCAACCCGACCGAGGTGCAGTGCGACCCCTACGGCACGCAGACCGGCCACAAATCGGCGATGACCGTGGCCATGGGCGATGGCAGTGTTCGTGGGGTGTCCAGCCTGGTCTCGAAAACGACGTGGATCAACGTTCAGCTGCCCGCTGACGGCAACGTGCTGGATTCTGACTGGACATCGAACTGACCGACAACTCCGGAGAGATGCCTGACATGCGCTGGTGTCATCGACTTCACCGACTTCTCGTTTGCATGAGCGTGCTGCTGGCCGTTCAAGGTTGCGCCGGTTCAGGCGGCCGCGATGACATGGGCGTCGTGGAGGGCAGGGTGCTCTTTCAGAGCATGCCGCTCCCCGGCGGCACCATTCACTTCTTTCAAGGACAGGAAAAAGTCGGATCATTCATGATCCGCGGCGACGGCACCTACGCGGCCGAGGTCCCGCTCGGCCCGGTCACGGTCGCTGTCGAGAACGTGTCGGTCAAGTATCAGGACCGCGATGCCATCTTGAAAGTGATGAAGGAGAGCGGTTTCGACGTGGACCCCAAGCAACGCAGACCGGAGTCTCCGGCCAATATCGCGGCCAAGATGAGCTATGTCGAGATTCCCGAGCGTTTCCGCCACCACGAGAAGTCCGGTCTCGAGCATGTCGTCATGCGCGGACGACAGGTGCGCGATTTCGATCTTAAGTGAGATGTCTATCGGAGAACGGCTGCCGATGAAGCCCTTTGCCATGGCTGTCCGTGAGCGATGCGTCGCGCCCTCGTGGCGGCGGTTCTGCTCATCGTCATCATCTCGGCGGGGGCGTGGCTGGGTTCGGAGGCATACGCCGAGGCCCAGTTTCGACAGGCGCAGTCGGCTCTGCAGGATGCGGATTTTGCTGCGGCCCGCGGGCATTTGCAGTGCTGTCTCGCGCTTCGGCCGAATCGCTTTCAGTTTCATTTCGCCGCCGCCCAGCTGCAACGCCGCATGGGCGCCTTCCAGAGTGCACTGCACCATCTGGACCGCTGCCAGCAACTCGCCGGCGCCGGTGTCGATGTCAGCTCTCTCGAACGGACCCTGCTCGCCGCTCAGCAAGGCGCCGTGCTCAAGGTGGAACGACCACTGTGGGCCCTTGTCGAGCAAGGCCATCCGGAAACCGTCTTGATCCTCGAAGCCCTGGCACGCGGCTACCTCCATGTTTACTCCCTGCCGCTGGCCGAAAAATCATTGAAACTGCTCCTGGAGCAGCGCCCTCAACATGCCGAAGGCTGGTTCTTGCGGACAGGCATTTGCGAGATGACCGGCCCGGCAGCGGACGCGGTGGCCTTCTACCGGCGCGCACTGGAGTTGCGGCCCAGCAACGATTCCTATCGCTTGCGACTCGCCAACTTCCTGATTCAACTTCAACGATTCGAGGAAGCGCGGCCGCACCTGGAGGAGCTTTGCCTGCGCCAGCCCGCCAGCTCCGAGGCCCTGCTGGGTCTGGCGCGCGTCGCGAGCCATGCCGGCGAGCGCGACCGTGGCCGCGAGCTTGTTGAAAAGGTCCTGGCGATCCAGCCGGCACACGCTCAAGCCCTGGTCGAGAGTGCCAGGCTGGATCTGGACGAAGGCAAGCTGGCGCACGCCCAGGCGGCTCTTGGCCGGGCGCTCGAGGCCGATCCGTCGGATCGGGCCTGTCATTATCTCCTGTTTCAATGTCTGGAGCGGCTCGGCAACCAGAAGGCTGCCCGTCAGCAGCAAGCGCGCTGGCAGGCCCTGGAAAGCGACCTCACGCGCCTGGAGAAGATCGTACGCCAGGATATCCCCGAAAATCCGCGCAGTGCCGATCTTGATTACGAGATGGGTTCCATACTGGCTCGCCATGGCAAGGCCGAACGTGCCCTGTCTTCCTACCGACATGCCCTGAACTGCGATCCCAGCCATAAGCAGACGCACGAGGCGCTCAGCCGCCATCTCAGCCAAACGGGCATCCTGGAGCAGGCCGGCCTCCATCAAGACCCGGCCGCGCCTCCGGCTGCGATTCGACGCCCTGGGCCATGACCCTCCTGGCGAGCCCGGATGAATTGCATTGCCGAGCCATCGCCAAATGCGGATCGCAGTTTCGTCAATTCTTCCCCGTCAGAAAGCCGCGACCGTCAAGCCAGGCCTGGCAGCGCGCCGGCCAGGTGGAGAAGGGCAGATTCTTCGGCCCCAGGCCCAGGCCGTGGCGGCCCTTCTCATAAACGTGCAGCTCGGCGGGAATGTTGAACTTGCGCAGCGCCAGGTAAAAGGCCACGCTGTTTTCCGGTGGCACGCCGGTGTCCTCGCTGGTGTGCGCCAGGAAGGCGGGCGGCGTCGTTTTGTTGACCTGCTTGTCGTTGCACAGGCTATCGACAAGGTCGTCGGCAGCATCCTTGCCGAGCAGGTTGAAACGCGAGCCCATGTGAGCGTGCGGCCCCTTGAAAGTGATCACGGGATAGACGAGCACCATGAAGTCGGGTCGACTGCTCTGTTTGTCGATGTCATCGGTGGCGTCGGGGTTGCCGGCGTCGAAATGAGTCCCGGCCGTGGAGGCGAGATGCCCGCCCGCCGAAAATCCCAGGATGCCGATGCGCTTCGGATCGATGCCCCACCTGGCTGCATGGGCACGCGCGTAGCGGACGGCGCGCTGTGCATCTTGCAGCGGCGCTGGATGCCGGTAGCGCGGCGCGATGCGATACTGCAGGATGATGCCGGCCACGCCTAAGGAATTCAGCCAGCGGGCGATCTGGTGCCCTTCGTGGTCCATCGCCAGAAAACCGTACCCGCCGCCCGGACAGATGATCACCGCGGCGCCGTTCGCCTTGTCCTTTTCCGGCAGATAAACAGTGACCTTCGGCACATCCACCGGCGTCTGGCCAGCGGAGCCGGGAGCGTCGCCGCTCCAGAGCCGTTGCGGCATGGGGACGGCTGCTTTCTTGTCGCCGCCGAATCCAGCCATGCAAGGAATCAGAATCGTCCAGAGGCTCAATGCTAGGATGCGAATCATGGAGGAGGTCCACCGAGTGTCACAAGAGCGTGGCCGCCTCCCTTACGCGGAACAGGCGGCCCGTCTCGTCAAGTGCCACCGGTGAGACTATGGAAAAAGTTCCAGGCGGGCGCTGTCCCCCGGCAATCACCAGCCTGGAAAAGCGGACGCGAGGTCCGCTGGAGAGTTACTTCTTCTTGGGCGTGGCGGACTTGGGGGAATGGTCTTCAGGCAACAGGTCGCTGGCCTCGGCGCGATCCATCTCGTCCCACAGCGCCGTGGACAGGTCGCGGGCGTTGTCCTTGGTGACTTGCTGGGGCGTCACGGCGGAGAACGTCCTGGGTATCGGTCGCGATGCCGAAATGTGAGACACTTTGCTTTCTTCCGGTCGCGTGGGTAAGCAGCCGGCAGCAACGAAAGCCAGCAGCGTCGCAGTCCAGGCGCAACGTGACATGATCGTGCCTCCCTCTTCTTAGTCCTGGCCAGCACCGCGTGCCCGTGGGCCGGTCGACAAGCGGTCCTCTTCGGCCCGTGAATGGTTCGACGGGCGGCGCTGCGCGGCGGTGTCGCTTGACGGCGCGAAGCGGCCGGTGGCCGTCATGCCATTTGATCGCTTCACGTAGATCTGATAGGCGCGTGTGTCAAGATCCTCGGCCCAGCGGCGCAATTGCTCATCGTTGGTCTCGAGGGCGATGTCGTGAAGCTGAGCGCACACCGCACTGCGGCGCAGCCAGTCGGCTTTCTCGCGGGCCAGCCGCGCGGCAGGCGATTCCGACAGTTTCGCCGCTTCGGCGGGTTTATCGCGCGCCTGGTCCGCGGCGGGCTTGTCCGCTTTTCTGAATGGGATCAGCCGGGAATACCAGCTGCGCTTCGGCGGTTCGGCCGATGCCGCCGCCGACAGTGCCATGACAACCGCGCCGCTCAAGAGACACCATCGTCCCATGGGCTTGCTCCCCCGTGCAGGCGCAACACCTCGTGCGAGGCATGCCGCCACGTCTCTCACCTTGGACCGAAAAATGAATGGCGAGCGTATGCCAAAAGTCCTCGCGCCTGTCCAGTGCAGTTTCTGTGTGAAATCAGCTTCAGCTCAGCGGTCCGGATTCGCCTCTCATCTTCGATCTTTCATACAAAAGTGGGTGAAGAGCGATCCCGTCGGCGATTTAGGAACCGCTGAATAACAACTTCCCGATTTCGAGGTCGGTATGGTAGGCTCAGCTGACGCACACAAACCTTGCATCCCAGTAACGCTCACTCTCGAAAACATTTGTGCGTAATAGTCAGGCCCGGTGAGGGGAGAGCGGCGGGGGAGAAAAAATGCTAAGACGAAAGAAGCAAGGAAGCGAAGGCAAGCCGCCGGATCGCGAGCGTGAATGGTCCGCGCGGTGCGAGAAAAATCGATAAGATGCCTGCATGGGGCTTGACGCGAAACCTCATAGACGGCCTGGCGGATCGCCAGGCCGCTACGAGCTACTCGACCACTACTCTACCTGAAGGGAGTTTCTGTTTATGACCAAGCTCTCAGCGACGCTGGCGGCAATGCTGTTGACACTTGGAGGCCTGCTCCTTACGTCCTTCGCCCAGCCGGCAAGCAAAGCTGTTGCTGACCAGCCCAAGGACAAGGGTCCGGATCAGGAAGAGAAAATGGTGGTCAAAGAGGATGTGGTTTACGGCCGGATCCAGGGAGCGGGCTTGCTCGCAGACATCGCCTATCCCGAGGGTGCCGGACCGTTCCCGGTCATCCTCTCGGTCCACGGCGGGCGCTGGTTCCGCGAGTCGAAATCGACCCATAGCGCCATCAAGGTCCGCCAGTGGGCCCGCTTTGGCTTCTTCGCCGTGTCCATCGAATACCGGCTGATCGGCTGCACTCCGGCGCCGGCTTGTTATCAGGATGTTCTCTGCGCCATCCGCTGGGTCCACGCCCATGCGGGCGAATACCCCATCGACCGCCAGCGCGTCTTCTTGATCGGCCAGTCAGCGGGCGGCCACCTGGTATCGCTGGCCGCGACCCTCGGCGAAGGCCCCTTCAAGCGCACCGGCGGCTGGGAAGATCAACCCCACGATTTCCGAGGCGTCATCGCCGTGTCCGCACCCTACGATCTCAACAAGCTGGACTGGGGCAATGGCTGGACACCGCTCGGCGAGGAGCCGGTTGCCGCCCGACAGTTGGCGTCACCGATCCATCACGTCAGCGCGAAAACAAAGCCGATTTTGGTTATTCACTCTGACGACGACCATTCGGTGCCGATCCGGCAGGCCCTGGACATGGTCCAAGTACTGGAAAAGGCCAAGGTCCGCCATCGCTTTGTTCATCACAAGGACAAAGGCCATGTTTCCATCACGGACGATGTCATCCGCGAGGCCCGGGCCTTTGTCGAGGAGATCAGCGGAAAACAATAGTTTGATTTCGGTGACAACCTCTTTTCTTGGGGACGCGACAGGATCCCTAACTCTACTCGAGGAGGTCCGACATGAACCTGAAGGTGTTGGTGGCCCTGGCAGGCGCCCTCCTGATTGGTGGAAATGCCGCCGGGGACAATGCTACCGTTGAGGAAGTCGAGAATGCGGTCCGAACCCTCAATGAACTGTTTGTGAAGCGGGACGCAGACGGCATCCGACGGCTCATGACCGCGGAACACCTGGCAATTACACCGTACTACGGTGGTCCTCAGAACATTACGGAGCAGTTGGAGCACCTGGCGGACCACCGACTAACGGAGTACGCGATGGGGAAGGTCAAGGTTACCCTGCTGGCCAAGGACGTGGCCCTCGTCAGTTACCCCCTGACCCTGAAAGGGACCTACAAAGGGGAAACGGTTTCCGGAAAGTACTACGTAGGCGCGGTCTGGGTGAGGCGAAACACGAAATGGCTGGAGGCGTTCTACCAGGAATCGCCGGTGGAGAACGCGCAAAAGGGGGGCCGTTTCCGGCGCGTGCGCTACGGTGAGATCTTCGTGGTCGATGGCAGCTCGAATCAGCTGGAAGCCAGAGTCTACAACACAACTGGCCTCAACGACTGCCCCGCGGGCAAATGGAAGGCGCTCGATCCGGAGGGAATCAAGAAGGAGCTCAAAGCTCTCGCCGTCATCCTGAATGGACCGCGTTATTGGATCATGGACAAGGCCGGCCTGCAGGATAAGCCAGGACCGGTGGTTTCATTCGGCGGGCTCGAGATGCGTCAGATCGCTACCCTGAAAGTGCCTGCGGGCGATCTGCTCGGCGGCAGACCTCGGCGAACGCCTTATTCGGAGCAGGTGGTCATGCGAAATACGGAGTACACTTATGCCGCCGGAAACAAGGTCTATGAGCTGGTTTCACCGGACGGCACTGCGTACGTTATGCAGTCCTATTCTCACGAGGTGGATGATACCTTGACGGAAGAGTCCCTATCGAGCCTGGGGAATCGGCTGAAGCTTCCGCGGAATTGGAAGTATCGCCTTCGAAAACTGGATGCCGACTGGGTTGTACGTTCCACGGAAGGCAAAGCGCATGTGATCCAGGATGAGTTCCAGAATACCTATCAGCGCGTTGATCCAGTGACCCCTGCCCGACAGGATGCCGAGTCCATCAAAAAACTGCTCCTCAAGGTGGAACGCGACTGGGCGACCGCCCTCGAGAAGAGAGACGGCAAGGCGATCGCGGCGCTGCTTGCGAACGACTTCATTTCCGTCGAACCCGATGGCAGCCTGCTCAATAAGGAACAATACCTTGAAGCCCGTGTGAAAGACCAGGAACTCGAGTCATCCACATTGGAGCAGATGCAGGTTCGCGTCTATGGTCCTACGGCAACGGTCACGGGACTCCAGACCAATCAGCGCAAGCGGAAGGGAGAAAAGGTGACCGAGCGGTATCGCTATGTCGATGTGTTCATCCTACAGGACGGAGCCTGGAAATGTATTTCAACTCAGGTGACGCCACTGCCCGCGAAAAAGTAGTGCCTGCCACCCCAGCACGAATCGAAGGGAACAGGCCGGCATTCCATCGGCGTGAGCCAAACTACCGGGTGCGGTTGAACGGGCCGGCATGCGGTACAATCGCGGTAGTGTCGCAAACGCCCCGGGCAATGGGGACATTCACGGGGGCAAAAAGGGACGCAGCTCATTAATGAATGAGTTTCCGATAGGAGTGTCAGTAGGATGTCACTGACTGAATGGGGGGGGGCCGAACAATCCGCTCAACTTGACCGGGGCCGCCCTTTCGGTTTTGCGCAGTACAATGTTTTCCGAGGCGGCCCCGGCAGCTTATCCTTATCGTTCGGGTGCGACACGAGGCTGTCGCTGTTACTGTCATGCTCTATTAAGGAGGGCGTTACTCCCCAAAGTGATATGACCTGCGGTACTGCCCGCAGTATCCTACCGCGACTTGCGTCACCGGAGGTGCGAAGCTCGCGGCACAACGTAACCTCATCCGTCAGGATGGCAATCTAACCGTGAGGCCAAGTTGCGACTGCCAGCATCCAAGGTGGTCGGGAACCAGGATCGTGTGGTAGGGTCAACCCAGGTGAAGCGCTGCTAAACGTCGTCACACAGAACCAGGGCAAGATGCTCTACGCCCTGGGACCAAAAGGTACGTGGTCAGGTCCAGGGGCTCCGAACTCCTCTGGCGCAGTTGTTGTACCACCGGCGGAGAGGCGCGACCTAACCCACACTGTGACAGCGCCGGAACGTGGTAAGCCCGTCGTCTTCCCTCGCGAGGGAAGGCTGTCTCGCAAGAGAGGCTATGGGGCGGCGGGTAGAGGAGGAGGGAGCAAGCGAAGGCCGGTCTGTAATGGATCGGATAGGCATTGAGCTTCCCGGCGACATCATCCCACGGCGAAAGCCGGCAGACTTCCCTCTGGTGTTGGTCTACGTGAAACGTGTGGCAAACCGACTTGAGGAGGGAAAGCAGAAATGTTGGCGGAGTGCGATGCTCTCCCATGGCCAGGGTCTTGAAGGCTTGCCGCCGACCCAGGTCGAACCTGTCCAGGAGTTGCTGGACGACGGCGCTATCGACCGGCGTGCCCAGAGCGGCCTGTTCTATCGCGACGGCCAACTCTACAGCACGACGACGATGCGTGTCTGGGATCACGATTTCCCGTCGTTTGCTGAAGGCGTGGTCATCCCACATGGCTTGTATGACCTCAAACGCAATCGCGGCTACGTCAACCTCGGCATCAGCCGCGACACCAGCGAATTCGCCTGCGACAGCATCTACCAGTGGTGGACTGCCGAAGGACAAGCCGCCTATGCCCACGCCAAGGCCTTGCTGCTCTTGTGTGACGGCGGCGGCAGCAACAGCGCCACGCAGTATCTGTTCAAGCAGGACCTGCAGGCCTTGGCCAACCGGATGGGCCTGGAGATCCGCGTGGCTCATTATCCGCCGTATACCTCCAGGTACAACCCACTCGAGCATCGGCTGTTTCCGCATCTGAGCCGTGCCTGCCAAGGCGTGATCTTTCGCAACGTGCAACAGGTCCAGCATTACATGGCCAAGGCTGCCACCAAAGGCGGGCTCTCGGTAGTCGTCAACATCCTGGACAAGATCTACCAAGCCGGGCGAGAGGTCGCCGCTGGCTTCAAACAAACCATGCGTATTGTCAAAGACAAACTCCTTCCCCGACTCAACTACCGGGCCCTGCCGGCTCCATGTTGAAATCGGGAAGTTATTCTTCGCCGCGTCCTTAAGGAACGATCCATGCGACTGGCCATGCGTTTTTCCGCCATCTTCGTGACATGCGCAGCTTTCCTGATTGCCGTCCGTGCGGACGACGAGGCGAAGGACCTGAAGGCCACGGTAAGCTGGCTGGTGAAGCATCAGGCAGCCAACGGCGCGTTCTTCGCCGCCGAGCCGAACAAGGAAAAATCGCCTTCGCTGCGTACGACATCTGCCGCCGTGCGCGCACTTCTCTACCTCGGCGCTGAGGTGCCGAGGAAAGCGGACTGCGCGAAGTTTGTCGTGAGCTGCTTCGACCCTGCCAGCGGCGGCTTTGCCGATGTTCCAGGTGGGAAGCCGGACGTGTTTCTTACCTCGGTTGGCATCATGGCTGTCGTTGCCCTGAAGATGCCGGCGGACAAGTACGAGGCCGGCGTCATCAAGTTCTTGACGGATGAGAGCAAGACGTTCGAGGACATGCGCATTGCCGTCGCGGGGTTGGAGGCGCTGGGCAAGCCGTCGCCCATGGCCAAGGAATGGCTAACGCGGATTCGCATGATGCAGAATGCCGACGGCACCTTCGGCAAGGACCTGGGCCGGGCGCGCGTCACCGGCGGCGCCGCCGTGGCCATGCTGCGACTCGGTGGCAAGCTGCACAACTCGGACGCGATTGTAAACGCGCTCAAGGACGGCCAGCGCCTCAACGGCGGCTACGGCAAGGAGGATTCCGAACTGGCCTCCGACATGGACAGCACCTATCGCGTGATGCGTGCGTTCGTCATGCTCAAGCACAGGCCGCCCGATGTGGAAGGCGTGGCGTCTTTCGTTCTGAAGTGCCGCAACGCCGACGGCGGCTACTGTCTAAAACCGGGTGAGGCGTCGAGCATCCCTGCGACCTACTACGCGGCGATCATCCGGCACTGGCTCAAGCACAAGTAGCCGGGAATCGCGAAGACCGACGCTCTATATTGGTTCGATGTTCTGGCTCAATTCCCGAAAAGGACAGTCCATGGCAAGACGTGACTTTGATGACGAGGACGAGGCCCCACGGCGCCGCAAGGCCAGAAGGTCCGATGAAGACGACGAGACACCGAGGAAGAGTAAGAAAAAGAGCCGGCAGAGGGATGACGAGGAAGAACCGTCCTCATCTCGGGGACTGCTCATCTGGGCTAGCGTGGGCGGCGGTGTGCTGATTGTCGGACTGATCGTTGTCGTCATCGTCCTGGTCAGTCGACCCGGCGGTGCCGATCCCGCCAACACCAAGGTGAAAAAGCTGGGGCCGACGCAGTCGTTTGTCGGAGACCTGAATTCCGAAGCGGCCGGCAAGACTTACAAGATCACGGTGGAATGCGACCCGGAGACGGAAATCGAAATCGTCGTGGAAGCGGAAATTGAGGATAACCGCGGCAGGCGCCGAGAACAAAGGCTGGGCCAGACCCGGTCGCGTGGCAAGACTTGTTCCATGAGTTTCGTGGCGCCAGGATTCGGCAGAATTCCTTTTCGCGTGACAAATCATGGGACCGGCGCGGCGACCTGCACAATCTCCCATAACGGCATCCGTCCGGGCAGTCCCGGCCTGAAATTCTGATATCTAGAAGTTCGCTGGCGCCAGGTTCCGCAGGAATTGGCGTCACTTACCCTTGATCATGCGCCCGATGACGCCATACTTCTTGGCGCGCGCATCCTCCTTCTGGCGCAGGGCACGTTTCTTGGCGGCGCGGGTGCGCGGTCGTTTCCTCGGCATGACGTGAAACCTCCTCGATGATCCCTATTCGGCGGTGGCGTGCGCCTTGCGCGGCGGCGCGACACGGCCCATGGACGCGCCGGACTTCTTCGAGTAGCGCTCCTTGCTGCCGTCCGGCAGATAGCGGACGCCGACACGCGTCGGTTTGTTGGTCTGCGGGCAGATGAGCTGGACGTTGGAGATATCCACGGGCATTTCCTTGGAGAGCCGGCCGCCCTGCGCGTTCTGCCGGTTGGGGCGCAGATGCTTGTAGACGCGGTTGATGTTCTCGACCAGGATCTTGCCTTCCTTGTGCAATACCTGCAGCACCCGGCCGCGCTTGCCGCGATCGTCGCCGGAGATCACTTCCACGATGTCGTCTTTGCGAATGTTCATCGCCACACTCTCCATCACGTTCCGAGGTTCACGATTCAGGTTCGCAACTTGAATCTCGACACTCGCAACTACTTGCCTTCTTTGTAGACCACGTGCTTGCGGACGACGGGGTCGTACTTCTTCAACTCCAGCCGCTGATTGGTGTTCTGGCGGTTTTTCTCCGTGAAGTAGCAGTGGGGGCTGGCCGTGCTCTGCATCTTCACGTAGGACCGTTTTTCCTTGTTCTTCTTGGCCATGTTCGCTACCTCCTGGCCCGGCCGGGTATCCCGGCGCTGTTCGGATTTCTTAATCTACAAAGTCAAAACGCAAATGACAATCGCACCTGGACGAACTGGAGGGGCCAGCTGGAATGGGACGAATGGACCGAATTGACCGAAAAAGCAGGCGCATCAGCCATTTCTCGCTCGGTTTCTTGACCTGACCATTGCCCGGTCTTTTTCCGTACGCGAACAATGGGTACAGATTGACCTCAAGATTGCGCCGAGGGGTAGAGGTCGGCGTCCGGACGTAATCTCGGGCGAATGTGCAACGGCAAGCAGGTTCACGAGAAATGACAAAGTGCTGTTCCCCTGTCCTCGTCCTGGTTCTGTCGTCGTCGCTGCCAGGCGCGCCAGCCGCACCGAAGTCGGCGCCCTTATCCGAGAGTGCTGTCAAGGACATGGCCGGCGTGTTGCGCAAGATGATCATCCAGGCCATGCCGCCGGTGCTTTACGAGGGGCAGGAAAACTGGGGCCGCCACTCCAACACGCTCGATGGCATCACCTGGCGCGGCAAAGGGGGCGGCATCCGCGCCGAAATCCGCCGCAAGCCCAAGAACGACGGTACCTGGCGGAAGGTGCGAGTCACGCCACGCGATCTGGAGCGCACGCTTGCCTTCGACATTCGCAACTGGCAAAACGCCAGCGCCGAACGCATCACCTTCAATGCCATCCTGGCCTTTGACGCCGGCGTCCGCTTCGATCAGCAGATCTGGGAATCCGGCGTCCGCCTTTACGCCGGCTTCACGCGCGCCCGTTTTCGCGTCAAGCTGAATCTCAATTGTGAGCTATTGACTCGTGTCGAGACCAAGAAGAACAGCATCCTGCCTGACTTCGTGTTTCGGCTCCGCGTGGTCAAATCGGACATGAAGTACGACGACCTGGTAGTGGAACACGTGGGCGGCATCGGCGGCACTGCGGCGAAGCTCCTGGGCGAAGCCATGCACAAGGCCGTCACTCGCCTCCGGCCGGACCTGGAGCGCGACATGCTCGCCAAGGCCAACGCTGCCATTGTCAAGGCGGCCGACACCCGAGAGGTGCGCCTGAGTCTGGGCGGATTGCTGAGCGCAGGTTCTGCAGTGAAACAGGCGCCCGGCTCCCACAAGTGAACGAGCCAGTGCGCGCCGTTCGCTGATCGTCACTCCTGCGGCAGTTCGGCGATCGCCTGGTGATCACCGACGAGCACCAGGATGTCGTTGCCCTGGATCGTCTCATCGCTGCCGGGAACTGCGATGTTGCGTTCTCGTTTCTTCGTGCCGTTCCCGTTACCGTTGGTGGTGACCTGCCGCTTGATGCCTATCAGGTTGACGCGGTAGTGCGTGCGCAGTTTCAATTGCGCCAGCGTTTTCCCCTGAAAGCTTCGGGGAGCGCGGAGTTGCACGATGCCGTGCTCCTCGTCAAGCTCGATGAAATCCTCGAGTTGAGGATTGGCCAGCCGCCGCGCCAGCTCGAAGGCTGCCTCTTTTTCCGGCTGAATGATCTGATCAGCGCCGATGCGAGTCAGGATGTCCGCCTGCATCTGCGTTTGCGCCCGGGCGATCACTTTCTTCACACCCAGCTTCTTGGCGATGAGGGTGGTCAGCAGCGACGGCTCGAACCCTTCGCCGATGGCCACCACACAGACGTCGACGCGGCCGATGTTCTGGGCGCGCATGGCCTCCTCGTCGGTCATGTCCATCTGCACGGCCACCGTGACGTGCTCCTTGATCTCGTCCACCAGGCGCCCGTTACGATCGACGGCGATGATCTCCACACCGCACTTGCACAGCTCGCGTGCCAGCCGCGAGCCGAACCGACCCAGGCCCAAAACGGCAACCTTGCGCATGAAAGTTTCCTTTCCGTGCCGCGTTCCTATCCCAGCATGACCTGCTCATCGGGATAGCGGTAATGTTCCGAAGTAGTGCGTCGGGCCAGGGCCATCAATAGCGTGAGCGGACCGACGCGGCCGATAAACATGGCCACGATGATCAGACAGCGCCCCCCAGTGCTCAGGCTCGGCGTCACGCCCGTGGACAGGCCGGCCGTCGCCAGCGCGCTGCTCACCTCGAACAGGTAGTCCAGAAACGAGCCAGCGCGGTTCTCCATCACCAGCAGTACCAGCGTCATGGCCACCACCATGACCATGCCCAGCACGACGATCAGGAAGGCGCGATACACCTGGCTGGTGCCGAGGGTTCGGCGAAACACCTCGGTGCGCTCCCGCCCGCGCAAGACAGCCAGCAAGGTCAGCAAGGCGACGGCCACGGGGATCGTTTTCACGCCGCCGCCTGTCGAGCCCGGCGAGGCGCCGATGAACATCAACAGGACCAGCAGAAACTTGCTGGCTTCGCCCATCTCTCTCACCGCCACTGATTGAAAGCCGGCGGTGCGGCTAGTCGCCGATTGAAACCAGGCGTTGGCCAGCCGGTTTTCGGGTGGCAGATCAGCCAGAACGCCATTCCATTCCAGCAGCAAAATGCCCAGGGTGCCCAGGACAAGCAGCATGAGCGTGGCGACCAGCACGAGGCGCGTCGTGAGGCTGAGTCGGCCGGGGGCGGCTGTTCTTGCGAAGCTTCGCCGCCGGACTACTTCACCGGTCCGCCGCGACAGGCGATGGAAAACATCGTGAAGCACGGCGAATCCCAGTCCGCCCACGATGATCAGCCCTGCCGTCACTCCCCACACTTGCCAGCGCTCGCCGTTGCCTTCGAAGCTGTTCGGCGCGAGCGCGAAGCCGGCATTGCAGAAGGCGCTGACCGAGTGGAACAGGCTGAAGAAGATCCGCTCTCCCGGCGCGCGGTCGGACCACAAGCCGCTGAGAAGCACGGCCCCGACCGCCTCGGTCGCCACCGTGAAGATCAGGATGGCCAGCACCAGCCGGCGGATATCGGCCAGGAACTTTCGCTCCAGCAAGCTACCGAGCAGGACCGTTTCGCGCATCAACAGGCGCCGGCCGGCAAAGATACTGAAGAACGCGCCGCAGGTCATGATGCCCAGGCCGCCGACCTGGATCAGTCCGAGGATCACCATCTGTCCGCCGCCCGACCAATAGGTTCCGGTATTCTCCACGGTCAGGCCCGTGACGCACAAGGCGCTGGTCGAAGTAAACAGAGCGGTGAAGAAATCCGCGCTGCCCGGTCCACGCTGGGCGAACGGCAGCATGAGCAACACCGTGCCCATGCAATCGGCCGCGAAGAAGGATCCCACCAGCACGCCGGCGGGACTCCAGCCGGCAATGCTCACGTGGCGAAAGAGATCCAGGAGTCCCAGGCCGGCCCAGGCGATGATGGCCAGACGTGACCACGGCACCAACGCCCCCATTCCCCCCATTCGTGTATCGAAGCTTACCAGTGTTGTGAGGTAACCGTCCGGCAGAATCGTCAGGATGAGGGCGATGAGGAACGCGATGGCCAGCGCCACGGCTGCGATGGCTTGTCGATGACGAACCGGCAGGCCCCACGACACCCCTAGACGCCAATCCAGGACGGCAAGCGCGGTGAGCACGATGGCCGATGTCACCGCCAGGCACTCGAGCCATAGCCGTGTTTGCCACGACAGGCTTTCAGCCCCGAAGACGACCAGAACCGTCGCCACGCCGACAACGAGACCTGCCACACGAAACCATGTGAGAAGCGATGGCCAGGGCCGGCGCGTCGTGATTGGCGAATCCGCAGCTGGATTGGCAGAGAACCACACCATGGCAGACCTGAGAGCGATGACGGTCTGGCGAACAGCTGCGGGATGATAGCCAATGTCGGCGACCCGAACGAGTCCAACTCACACGTACAGGGTGCTCGAATCCATACCACCCAGGATCCTTACATGACCCATGCCACCTGCCTGATCCACGCCAGAGTCCCGCCGGGTTTCCTTGGAAAATCGAAGCGACCGGCTATCATCCCGCCGCGCTGGCCCGTACGACGTGCCGATTTCCCTGAGTTTGCCAGGCATCGTCATTCCACCATCTTCTTTGTTTTGCGGAACCAAATCATGCTCTCGACATTGCTTGCCACCGCTGCCCTGGGCGCTTGCTGTGCGATGGACTTTCCCCCACGGGATGACGACCATGTAATTCAGCTTGCACGGGTCGGCGATCTCAGGCCGGGCAGCGAGCCGGCCGGGCCCAGCGCGCCGGCGCCGGCCGCCAAGAACGAGGCTCCCTCGGACGCTGACCGCATCGGCCGACTCAAGAAGTCCATCGAAGTCGACCAGAAGCAACTCGAATCGTTGATTGAGGAGGAGAAGAATCCGAACAACGAGTTCCGCAAGGCCGAAGCCGACTTCCGCACGCTGGACAACGAGCTGGCCGACAAAAAGAAGCAGATCCAGGCCCTTCAGGAAGGAGGCAAGGTGAACGAGGCCAAGAGCCTGGATGCCGAGATGCAGAGCCTGTCGGCCCAGTTCAAGACTGCCAAGGATCGCTTCAACCTGCTCATCCAGGAACGAAAAGTATTGCAGGAGAAGGCGGCCGTCCTCAGCAAGAAAATCGAGCAAGACCAAAAAGCACTACAGCAGCTGATCGGGACGATGCCACAGACAGTGGAAAAGACTACGCCCAAGACGGAACAAGCACCGCAACCGCCAACGCCTCCCGTGGCCCAACCCGCGACACCCGTCGGCACACCGCCCGGAAACGCGCCCGTCGTTACGCCCGTGCCGGTCCCCAAAGTCTCCGTGCCGCCGGGCGCACCCCAGCCGGACCCGAAGCACCCCGAAGCAGCGCCGGCGCCGCACGCGACGACGGACGCGAAAGACAAGCCATCCACGGAACTGATCCAGGCACAGAAGGAAGTCGCTGTCAAGCAGGAGGCCGCTCGCGAAGCCAAGGTCAAGGTCGAGTCCATCTCGGCGCGCATCGATGCGCTGCGGCAGAATATAGCCCTCGAGCAGAAGCTGCTCGAGACCGCTCAGAAGAAGGCCGACCAGGCCCGGCAAGCCCGCACGCTCTTGAACAAGGAGCTGCAACGGCGTCTCCGCGAGGATCCCACCAAGCTTGACGAGCTGTTTCAGGAGATCGGTGAGATCGAGCCGCGGCTCGCCAAGGCGCAAGCCGATGTTCGCTCGACGCATACCCGGCTCAACGAACTGCAAACCAGCCTCAATCAACTGCAACAAGAGCAACTCGCCAGCTTGCGCGAAGCCAAGCAAAAGCAGGCCGAGGTCGATGTGGCCGAGCAGAAGGTGAGCCACCTGCGCAACCCCTTCACGCCGCGCAACATCCTCAAGTGGCTGATCGATCACGGCCCCAACCTGCTTGCGATCCTGGTCGGCACGTTGCTGCTCTACCTGCTGGTCCGGCTGTCCAGCCGGCAGATCGCTCGTGTTATCGCCCGCAATGGCGAGCGCGGCAGTGAGCAGGATCGTCAAAATCGGGCCCTGACACTGGTCGGCGTCGTTCGCAATTCCGCCTCTCTGGCCCTGGTCTCGGGCGGCATCCTGATGGCCCTCGACGAGGTCGGAATTCCGATCTTGCCGTTGATGGGCGGCGCCGCCGTGCTCGGCCTGGCCGTCGCCTTCGGAGCACAGCATCTGATACGCGACTACTTCTCGGGATTCATGGTCCTGATGGAGGATCAGTACGGCATCGACGATGTGGTCCGCATCGGCACAATCTCCGGAAAAGTCGAGAAGATCTCCTTGCGCATGACCGTGCTCCGCGATATCGAAGGGATCGTGCACTTCATTCCGCACGGTACCATCACGGGCGTCAGCAACCTGACACACGGCTGGTCGCGAGCCTTCTTCGAGATCGGCGTTGCCTACAAGGAGGATCCGGACCGCGTCATGGCGGTTCTCATGGAACTGGGCAAGGAGTTGCGTGACGATCCCGCCTTCGGTCACCTCATTCTCGAAGATCCGGAGATGCTCGGCGTGGACGGCTTCGGCGACTCGGCAGTCGTCATCAAGTTCTTTCTCAAGACACGCCCTCTGCAACAGTGGCCGGTCAAGCGCGAGTTGCTCCGCCGTATCAAGCACCGCTTCGACGAACTGGGCATCGAGATTCCGTTCCCGCACCGTACCGTGTACCATCGTCACGACTGTGACGTGCCCGTGGACGGCTCGATCGGCAAGCACTCCAAGCACTCGGCGGCGTGATCCCTCAAGACACGCCTGTTTTGTGGAATTGTTGCGCGGCCGCGCCGCTTACTCGTAGTGTTGGGTGATGCCCCGCGCCGGTTCGACGCGGATAACTCCGTCAGATGTGACAGCGTCGTCGGCAACACGCGAGCATCACCTTTTCACTTCTACCCGCTCGCGATTCTTCATGTTGTACCGGTCTCCGGGCTGCAACACCTCGTAGTCCGTCTTGCCGGGGGCCACCGGCAGGCGGCGATTGTAGACGGCGACTGTGCTCTTGCCGATCACTTCCATCACCTCGCCACGGACAACTAGGGCCGTGGATTCGTCAATGCCTATGCCGAGGAGCTGTGGGAAGACGGCCATCAACTCGGTCATGTCCTGGGTGCGCTTGCGCTTGAAGAAATGCTGGTCGATGGCGGTGCCGGGGAGGAAGCCGAGGCCGCGCTCGTAGCCCTCGGCCATGATCTTGAGGTTGCCGAGCGGGTCGCCGCGCGGCATGTATTCGGACTGGATCGAGGCGCCGGCTGACGAACCGCCGATGACGCCGCCGCGCGCCAGCACGTCGCGAAACGCCTGGTGCGCCTTGGTGTCGAGATAGGAATCGACGAAGCGCCACTGCCGGCCGCCGCTGAACCAGACGCCGCGTGCGTCCTTGAGGCCGGCCAGGAACTCGGGCGTCTCCGCCTGAGCACGGTCGCTGGCGTGCAACACTCTCACGTTGCGGGCGCCGAACTTTTGCAGTGCCTTTGCCTCGCCGATCGTCTTCGGCAGTGGTTCGCCCAGAGCCGTCGGGATCACGACGATGGGCGCATCCGCGCCGCCGGCGGCGGCGATGAAACGCTGCCAGATCTGCGCCGGCATGCCGCCGCCGCCTCCGATGATCAGCGCACCGTGCGGCACGACGGGCGCCGCCGGTTTCTCCCGCGGAAACGGCGTTTGCGACCGTGCCAGCGCAGCCCGGCCCAGCGCCAGCAGATCCGCCTTGTCGCCCGGCCGCAGCACCTGGAAGCTCGCAGGCCTTCGACTGGACGCGGCCAGCATGGTCACGGCGTACGAGTTGCCGATCACGCTCATGGAACGTCCCCGGACCACGACGGCCGTTTCCTCGTCGATCCCCATTCCCGCCCAGCCCGGATGGTTTGCAAGCACCTTGACGAGGCGATTGACGCGATCGCGCTTGAGGAAATGCTGATCGATGACGATGCCGGGCAGCAAGCCGAGCCCTTCATGAATCGCGGCGACTGGATTGCCCTTGGCGATCATGAGCCGGCTCATGATGGCGGCGCCGGCGGAAGTGCCGCCGATGACGCCGCCGCGGTCCAGCAGCTTTTTCAGCTCGGCCTCGACGGCCGTGCCGCGATACGCCGCTGCTAAAAGAGATTGATCGCCGCCGCTGATCCACACACCGGTCGCCTGCGTCAACGGCTTGACAAAGTCCGGATTGTTGGCGGTCTCCCTGGAGCGTGTGTGCAGCACATGCAGCGACGCATGCTCGAAGCGCCGCCAGGGTTCCAGCGTCTTTTCGGCCGGCGTCTTGTCGGCGGCGGCGCTGGCCGTTGGAATGACGATCAATCGTGCTTGGTCGCCGCCCGCCAGTTCATGGAAGCGCTTCCAGATCACGTCCGGCAATTTCGCCCCGCCGCAGATGACCAGGCTGCCCCGAATCGGCTCAGGCAGCTTCGGCGCGGGAAAGCGCTGCTGCGCAAACAGAACGCACGGGATGAGAAAACAGACGTTCAGAACCGCGGCAGCGCGTCGCCATGACATCAGAGACTCCTGCAGTGCCTGAATCACTTCAGCAAGTCGCGCAGCCGTCGCAAGGCGCGCAGATAGCGCATCGAGGCGGCCGCTTCGGTGATGCCGTGCTCGGCCGCGACTTCCTGGTTCGATAGCTGCTCGAAATGCCGCATCCAGATGACCTCGCGATCATCCTCGTCGAGGCGGGCGATGGCTTCGTGCAAGCGGCGCTGCAACTCCTGGCGGACGGCGGCCGAGGCCGGCGTCAGCTCCGGATCGAGGAACTGGGCGGCCAGCTCCAGCGAGGAATGCTGCGCCCAGTCGGCGCCGGCCAGAGGTTGCTCCCGGTCCACGCCGCGCTTCTGGGCCAGACGATGCCGGCGATGGGCGTCGATGACATGATCGCGGGCGATGTGCCGCAGCCACAGGTGGAAGGGCATGACCGGCCTGGCAAGATAATCCTTGAGCCGGCGGCTGGCCTCGATCAGCACTTCCTGCACCACGTCGCTGGCGTCCACGCGGCGGGCGATGCCGGCATCCAGGCGCAGATGGATCATGCGGCGGACCGGCTCGCGGTGGTTATCGAGCAGTCGTTCCACCGCGGCGGCATCGCCCTGCCGGGCCTGGTCGAGCAGTTGGCGAGTCACATCGGATTCGTCCATCATGGGGGTATCGTAAGACGTCCCCTCTGGATTGCCAGCGGTCTACCGGAAATATCGGCATCGTTGATTGCTTTCGCTCGCGCGCGGGAGTACGTTGAAGGCTAAAGACACCTCACCTTTTTTGGAGGAACCCTCATGTTTCGTCTCTTGATGGTGGCCGTTGGGGTCGCCGTGCTGCTGACGTCGCGCGTTCCGGCCGGCGACGATCCGGCCGACGATCCAAAGCCCAAGAAGCAGGCCGCCCAGAAGCCCAGCCTGAAAGTCGAGGGCAAGCTCACGGAGGACGATCCGAAGGACAAGTTCCTCAAGAAGAGCCCGCACAAGGTCCACCAGTACAAGATGAAGGCCAAGTCGGTCTATGTGATCGATCTGTCCAGCAAGGATTTCGACTCGGTGCTGCGGATCGAAGATTCGAAGGAAAAGCACCTGGCGGCCAACGACGATTTCAATCCGCCCAACCTCGATTCACGCCTGATCTTCAAGGCGCCCAAGGACGACACCTATCGCATCATCGCCACCAACCTGGACGGCAAGGAAGGCAGCTACTTGCTGACCGTGCGCGCCGGGACCGAGGAAGACATCCGCAAGGCCGATCCGTTCCACGCCATGATCGGCAAGCCGGCCCCGGAGATCGTCGGCGAGTTCAGCATCAACGGCGAGGCCCGCAAGCTCTCGGAACTCAAGGGCAAGGTTGTGTTGCTCGATTTCTGGGCGGTCTGGTGCGGACCGTGCATCCGCACGTTCCCCCACCTGCGCGACTGGGACAAGAAGTTCAAGAAGGACGGCCTGGAGATCCTCGGCGTCACCACTTATTTCCAGCGTTTCGGCTTCGACAAGGAGAAGGGGCAGCTCAAGCAGGTGGCCAAGCAGACCAAGGACGAGGACACCGGCAAGGTCAAGATCGAAGGCTTGCTGAAGCCGGCCCAGGAACATGAGGTTATCAAGGACTTCGCGGCCCACCACAAGCTGACCTACGAGCTGATGACCATGACGCAGGCCAACTGGGCCAAGGCGTCCAAGGACTATCGCATCACCGGCATTCCGCATGTCGTGCTGGTGGACCGCGCCGGTAATATTCGCATGGTGCGCGTCGGCTCGAGCGAGGAGAACGCCGAGGCCCTGCGCGAAGAGATTCAGAAACTCCTGGCGCAAAAGTGAGTGAGCCTCTACCCGCAAACGAAAGAACGAGGAGGGAGAGCGATGTCCCTCCTCGTTTCATTTTAAACCGAGAGCCAGAAACTCGGGTCAGCCGAGGCGTCGGACCCGAACAGAGGGCTAGTAGACTTCGATCCAGCGGCCGCGGGACTGGAAGCGAATCCCCTTGCCGTCGCTGGACTGCTCGACTCCCTCGCGAACCTGGCGCCAGCCGGACGAGGTGCTGGCCTCGCGAAGCGACGCCTGCAGGTCAAGAGCGTGCCAGTCATTATCTTTCGGGACCGCCCAGCCGCGCTTGTTAAGCTTGGCAACAATGATAGCGCCGTCGTAGAGGATGTGGCTATCGCCATCCTTGACCCAGCGGGCCTGCGGTTGCTGAACGGTAGCGTAACTTATGGCCGGACCGGCCATGGTGGGCGGACATCAGGAGCCGGGCGCTGGCCGGGCAAAGGCGATCAACAGGGCGACAGGGAGAATCAACCTCATCAAGAAACCTCCTTGTGGGCGATTACCTGGGCGACAAGCAGCACACACATCTACGCTTCGCTCAGAAGTTCCCGGAATGCCTCGTTCCACGGCAATTGCTATGGGCAATTGTTTTGTCAGCCGGCCGGCCGAACCGTCTTGCTTTCTCACGCGGTTCATCCGCTGGTTCACGGCCGAAAAAAAACAACTCACCTGGGCGAAGGAGACGCACTTCGCGTCATGCCTCCTTCGTATTACATGCGGAATCAGGAATGAATGATCGGCGCTGGCTTACCCGCGAGGGTAGAGGTCAGGCGGTCATGAAAATGACAGCCCTCGGGTAAACCCGGCCTTGTATGGCCGTTTGGAAGGTGCCGCCGTGTCTGTTGCGAAATTCCTCATGGTGCATCCTCACGATGGTAGGTTGAAGAGTAGGAAGGATCATTGTGGTGGTCAAGTAAAAAGTCAAATTATTTTTTCCATATTGCGCAAGTCTCCCATCTTAGAGCCGCCAGTTCCGCAAGATGAGAGAAAAACCACCAAGATAGAAAATCTGGATAAAATGCGTTGACTATTAGCCCGTGGTGCATTTGTCGAGCAGCGGTCGAATCGCGGCCTTGCCATTGACACGACACCCCGCACAGCGTATCCGCACCGGCTCATTGTCCCCATTTCGGATTGGTTTGACCGTTCCCCGGCGGGGGGGGGCGCTATCCCGCAAAGGGCAAGCGCGAAGCCGGCAGGCGGTCATGCGAGGGTGCAACATGAACGGTATCGGCCGCAAGGTCGGTCTGGTGCTGTACTTGCTCGGGCTAGCCCTGAGCGGGCTCAGGCTGTCGGCGCAGTCGCCGGAAGGCCTGCAGAGGATTGCGCCGCCCGGCACGCCGAACCTGGACCATGTGCTCGAAGCTCCCCCGTCAGCGCCATCCCAGCCGAAGCCGCCTGCCCTTTCGGTTGCCCTGCAGCGTCCCTCCACCAGCGAGCTGGAGCGCGATGAGACGCAGCTCTTTCATCCGCTTCTGCGGCTGGATTTGCCGGGCCCCCAGGGCCTGTTCCGGCTGGAATCCGAGGACCAGTTGCGCGAACGCCTTCGACAGGAGGCCAAGCAGCGGCCAGGCGGCGTCGCCCGTGGTAACCTGGAGTTCCCCGACGACCGCATCACTCTCTCCAAAGAGCCGTTCCCGACACGCTACTGGCAGCAGCAGGTCGAAGTCGTCGAGCCCTACTATGTCGCCTATCGCAAGCTGTACTTCAACCAGATCAATCTGTCGCGTTACGGCTGGGACATGGGCGTGCTGGCGCCGCTGATTTCCGCGGGAACGTTCGTCGTTGATTTCGCCAGCATGCCGCTCCAGATCCTGAGCGATCCATGCCGCTGCTTTGAGTACAACACCGGTTACTTCCTGCCCGGAGACCCGGTGCCGTTCCTGCTCTATCCGCCGCGCGCGAAATAGCGGGAGCCGGGAACTGGCAAGAGGGAAAAGGAACACGGGCTTCATGCGGAAAAACGGAAACAGCCTGGAATCACGAATCGCGGCGCTGTGCCGTTGCCTGCGCAAGCTGTTGCGCAGCGTGCGCCTGCCGTCCCTGTTCCTGTTCGCTGTTTCCTTGTTCCTTCTCTCGGCCTGCCAGAAGACAGTCTTCATCCGTGAGCCGGATCTGTTCGAGGCCAGCCAGCGGCTCGACCTGACCCTGAACCCGGAATACGATCCGACGTCGGGGGTGGTGCCGTTCCTCGGCCGGGTCGGCGAGCCGGCCACCGTCATCGATCCCGAGCGGACACCGCGCTTCATGACGCTGATGGAAGCCATCGCCATCGCCCTGGAAAGCGGTACGGTTGGCGCCCAGAGTATTCGCAGTCCCGGTCTGCCGACCGACGACCTGGTGAACTTCACGGGAGTCGGCGTCGTCGGCTCGGACGCCATACGGGTGTTCGCCTTGCAGCCGGCCATCGACGGCGCCAACATCGACGCCGCCCTCGGCCGCTTCGACGCACAGTGGATCACCGGCATGAGCTGGAGCGCCCAGGACAATCCGACGCAGGGCCTGGCGTCGTTCACCAACGGCTCGGGCGCCAATTTCAACACGGCGCTGGCCAAGCCGTTGCCCACCGGCGGTGTGGCGGGCATCACCTTCAGCACCGTTTATCAGAACCTGATCAATCCGCCCGGCGGCTTGTTTCCGGTCGTCAATCCGTCGTACACGACCAACCTGCAGTTCGGCATGGAGCAACCCTTGTGGCGCAACAACGGCGTGGCCATCAATCAGCTCCTCGACAACTTTCCGGGCAGCGTGCTGTTTCCCGGCCTGAATGCACGTACCTCAGCCATAGTTCCGGGCGGCATTCTCATTGCCCGGCTGCGCTTCGACGAGCAACGCGCGGAATTCGAGCGTCGCCTGAACTACATGCTCCTCAACGTCGAGGTGTCGTACTGGCGGCTTTACGGCGCGTATGTCACGCTGTTCGCGGCCGAGCAAGGCCTGCGGCAATCCATCGAGACCTGGCGCTTTGCCAACACGCATTACCAGGTCGGTGACTACGATCCGGTGTTGCTGGCACAGACACGCGCCCAGTATGAACTGTTCCGCGTCGAGCGTCTCAAGGCCATCGGCCAGGTGCTCGAGGAGGAGCGGACCTTGCGCATCTTGCTCGGCATGCCGATCGAGGACGGCACGCGGCTGGTGCCTGCCGACACGCCGACGCTCGCGCCGATCGTGCCAAACTGGGACGCTGCCTACGAGGATGCCCTGTCGCTGAGGCCGGAACTGGTCATGGCTCGCGAAGACCTCAAGGCCAAGCAGTTCGGCGTGGTCGTGGCCCAGAACCTGCTCCGGCCTGATTTGCGCGCTCAGGCCACTTATGCGATGGTCGGTCTGGGCAACCGGCTTGACGGCAACGGCACCATCATCACGCCCGCCGGTGCCATTCCCAGCAATAGCCTGCGGACACTCTTCTCGGGCGACTTCGCCAACTGGACAGTCGGCCTGACCATGAACGTGCCCATCGGCTTCCGCACGGAATATGCACGCATGCGGCAGGCGCGGCTGGAACTGGCGAAATCCTACGCCGTCCTGAAGGATCAGGAGAAGAAGGCGCACAACATCCTGGCGCGGCAATATCGGCTGTTGATCGAGTCCTACAAGACCATCGAGATTCGTCGCATCCGCCGTCAGACACTGGCCCAGGAATTGAAATTGCTGGCAGACAAGGTCGCCGTCGGCACCATTGACCCGACCTCGCGCAAGTTCGGCGACTCGCTGCTCGACGCCCAACGCCTGTGGGCGCTTTCGCTCAGCGAGGAGTACCAGGCCATCGTCGATTACAACAACAATCTCGCGCAGTTCGAGTTCACCAAGGGGACGATCCAGCAACGCGATAATGTGCATATTGCCGAGGGCCCGGTGCCGATGGCCGCACAGATTCGCGCCGTCGAGCACGAGCGTGAACGCAGCCGGTCGGTGGTCATCAAGCGCCGCCTCGGCTTCCCGCTACGGACCAACGCGCCGGCCGGCGGCACGGGCGGCGCACCGGCGGGAGCCGTGGAGCGCTGGCCCGAAGGCGTGGCGCCGCCGTTGCCGGCGCTGTGGGAGCGCGGTCCGGGCCTGGACAAGATCGAGCTACCGGACGATGCCGAGGCATCGCCAAAGCCGCGACAGCGCCAGCAAGCCGCGCCTGCACTTCAGAATCAGCCGATTCAATCCACTCAGCCGACGTTGCTCCAAGCGCCGGCCAGCCCTGAACACGCCCCGGCCGCGGCTGGTGCAGCGATTTCGTTCCAATAGCGGCTCGTGCCATCCGTGACACTCCATCGCTAGTCGAAGCCTTCCCGACGCGATTTCGACCCGTTGAAAAGCTGCTGCGTCGGAATACCTGGCTCGCTGGTCCGCGCGCAATCCATTCGGCAGCTGCTTTCGTCTATTATCATGGTGACGTGACAGATCGCGGGTTGTGGAGTCAAACATGAGCAAGCGTTATCTGGTGGCAGCCGGCAGCCTGTTTCTGTTCGGGGCGCTGAGCTATTTGTCGTCGGCCGATCAACCGGCGGCGAAGGAGCCGGCCAAAACCGTTCGGCCGACGGTCGAGGTCGTCTTCTGTCTTGACACGACGGGAAGCATGGGCGGGCTCATCGACGCCGCCAAGCAGAAGATCTGGACGATCTGCAACCAGATCGCGCAGGGGACGCCGACGCCGAAGCTCAAGATCGGCCTGGTCGCCTATCGCGATCGCGGCGACGCCTATGTCACCAAGGTCTTCGACCTGACCGACGATCTCGACAGCATCCACGGCCAGCTGATGGCCATGCAAGCCCAGGGGGGCGGCGATTTCCCTGAAAGCGTTAACCAGGCCCTGCACGAATCCGTCACCAAGATCAAATGGTCCGCCGGCAAGAAGACGCTCAAGATCATTTTCCTGGTAGGCGATGCGCCGCCGCACATGGACTATGCCGATGACGTGAAGTATCCGGAAACGTGCAAGCTGGCCGCCAAGAGCGACATCATTATCAACACCATCCAGTGCGGCAACAACGCCGACGCCCGGTTGCACTGGGAGAAGATCTGCCGGCTGGCGGAGGGCTCCTACGTGCAGATCGATGCCAAGGGCGGACCCATCGTCGCGGTTGCCACCCCGTATGACAAGGACCTGGCGGCCATCAACGCCGAGCTGGCCCGTTCGACGCTCGTATATGGCGGCCGGGCACGCCGCGCCGAGAGCAAGGCCGTTGCTGAAAAGGCTGCCAGGCTCGATGCGCCCGCCGCCGCCGATCGCGCCGGCTTCGCCGGCAAGGCGGGCGGCATCACTCCTGCCGACGATCTGGTCGATCGCGTTAAGGACGGCAAGGTCAAGCTGGAATCGCTCAAGAGGGAGGAACTCCCGGAGGAGCTGCGCAAGCTCACCCTGGAGGAGCAGAAGGAGTACCTCAAGAAAGTCGATGCGCGCCGGCAAGAATTGTTGAAGAAGGCGGCCCAGCTCGACAAGCAGCGCGGCGCCTACATTGCCAGAAAGCTCGCCGAGGATGAAAAGGGCCGCGCCCGCGACAGCTTCGATGGCCAGGTCCTTCGCGTGCTGCAACGCCAGGCCCAGCGCGTCAACATCCAGTACGGAACCGATCCGAAGAAAAAATAAGCGGTCAACTCGCGGTCATTGGAGCGCAACGTGCGCGTGGGGCAAGTTGCCAGCCGCTCGTCGGGACGGGCAGCTGGCAACTTGCCCCACGGATTTTCTACAACAGATCTCATGGCCGATGAGCAATCATCCGTGACCTTCTGGGGCGCGGCCCGGACCGTCACGGGTTCCATGCACCTGGTGCGGGCGAATGGCAGGCAGGTGCTGCTTGATTGCGGCCTCTTTCAAGGCAAGCGATCCGAGGCACGCGAGCGCAATCGTGACTTCCCATTCGCGCCGCGCGAGCTGACGGCCGTGATCCTGAGCCACGCCCACATCGATCATTGCGGCAACCTTCCCAACCTGGTGCGGCAAGGCTTTTCAGGGCCGATCTTCTGCACGGCGGCGACGCGCGACCTGCTCGCCGTGATGCTGGCCGATTCCGCCAAGATTCAAGAAGAGGACGCTGCCTACCTCAACCGCAAGAAGCCGCCGAGCGACCCGCCAATCCAGCCGCTGTACCAGCTGCGCGAAGTGCACAGGACGGTCGCGCTGGCCGAGACCGTGCCGTTCGATCGGCCCTTCAATGTTTGCGACGGCATGGAGGGGCTCTTCGTCGAAGCCGGCCACCTTCTCGGCTCGGCGATGCTGCACCTGCGCATGGACACCGGCGGCTGGCAGCGCTCGCTGTCCTTCACAGGCGACCTCGGACGCAAGGGGCTGCCGATCTTGCGCGATCCCGCGGCGCTTCCGCCGGCCGATCTGGTGATCTCCGAGAGCACGTACGGCGGTCGGCGACACGCGCCGCTGGAGCAACTCCTCGACGCTCTCGCCGACGTGGTGCGCCGAACCATCGAGCGCGGCGGCAAGCTGCTGATTCCAGCCTTCAGCCTCGGGCGCACGCAGTCCATCGTCTACGATCTGCATCAGCTCATGCAGGCGGGCCGGATCAAGGATCTGGGTATTTTTGTGGACAGTCCTCTGGCCGCCAACGCCACAGAGGTTTTTCGCCTGCATCCGGAGTGCTTCGACGAGGAGACGGGCGTGCTCTGGTTGCTGCACCCCGACCTGTTCGGGCAGGAGCGGGTGCGCTATTTGCACACCGTCGAGGAGAGCAAGCAGCTCAACTCGGCGCCGGGGCCGTGCATCATCATCGCGGCCAGCGGCATGTGCGAATCCGGGCGCATCTTGCATCATCTGAAGCACAACATCGAGGATGCTCGCAACACCGTGCTCATCATCGGCTTCCAGGCGCCCAACACACTGGGCCGCCGCATCGTCGAGAAGAGCCCTGAGGTTCGCATCCTTGGCAAGACGCTGAAGCTTCGCGCCGAGGTTGTGACGATGAACGGCTTCTCCAGCCACGCCGACCATGACGATCTGCTGAGCGCCTTGACGCCGCTACGCGAGCGTGCGCGGCAAGTCTGCCTGGTGCACGGCGAGGTACCGGCCGCGGAAGCTCTGGCCGGCGCTCTTCGCACCGCTGGCTTCCGGCAGGTGACGATTCCGGATCGCGGCGAAGTCGTGGCGTTTTGAAACGGCAGCCCGGGCCGCGCAGCGTTCACATCGATCACTGCTTGGCGGCTTGCTGGATGTCGATTCGGGCGCGTGGGCGGAGCTGACTGATGAGCGACTCGCGCAGCCGGTCATAGTAGACCTCGCGGACCACGGGGCGCACGTCTTCGAACTTGATATCCTTGCCGGGCTTGTGGTCGATGGCCAATATGAGATGCTGGCCGAACTCGGTCGCAACCGGCTCGCTGAGCTGATAGGGCTTGAGGGCGAAGGCGGCGCGTGCGAAGGGCTCGACCATGGCGCCGGCGCGCGGAAACCAGCCGAGACTGCCCCCCTCGGCCTTGGAAGGGCAGTCGCTCTCCTTGGCCGCGATCTCGGCGAAGGCTTTCTCCATGGCCTGCATGCGCGTCTTCTCGCGCTCCAGCTTGTCGGCGCGATCGGACAGCTTGGCCAGTTCCTTGGCGACTTCGGCCTCGATCCGCGCCTTGGCGGCCAGCAAACGCGCCCGCGCCTGCTCCGCATTGCGCTCGGGGTTGATGGTGAGCAGGATGTGCCGCGCCTGCATGCGGCTGCCGTCAAACATCGCCTTGCTGCTCTCGAAGAGATCGCGCAATGCCTTGTCGGTGGCCTGCTGGGCGACGTACTTCTCCATGCGCATGGCGCCGGCAAGTTGATAACGCAGTTCGTCCTCGCTCAGGTGCAGGGCCTTCAGCATCTTGTCGAAGTCTTGCCCCTCTTTCTTGGCCTCGGCACGCATCTGTGCCATGCGCGCTTCGACCTCCTGACGCTCGACATTGACTTTCATCCGCATGAGATACTGATCGATGAGCACATTGCCGATGAGGAATTCAATGACTTCCTTGCGTGCCTGGGCGCGAGCTTCCTCGCGCTCGCGGATGAGGACTCGGTAGACGGCCATTTCGGGAATGGCCTGGCCGTTGACCGTCACGGCGACGGCATTGGCCGGCGGCGGCGGCGGGATGAACACCTTTTCTCCCTTGGCTGGCGCCGGCGGGGGCGTGCCGGTCTGCGCCCATGCCGGACGGATCGTCAGCATGGCGATGCCGAAGGGGATTAGCCAGCGAATGTTCCTGTCCATGACCGTTCTCCTCTTGCCACGGCCCACTGTCGAGCCGGCGGATTCTAGCGGGGCATGGTTCGCGCGCCGAGAGGAATTTCACAACAGCTGTGCGGGCCAGATTGCCAGGGCTGCACTGCTTGCGCTTCTTGCCGCGAACTCCAGGTTCCGTTCGCATAGAAGGAACCCCCAACCTCGCAAGTAACCCGGTCATGATCTCATTTTCCCGCGATGTGCAGGTATGAGCGTGCGCAGATCCTGCGCAATTGCTTGCTGACTCGACGCCTGGTTTCGCGAGGGCGAGGCTCCTGCCGAGCCGAGACTGATTAACGCTTGTTGCTCCTGGCTCGGCTCCTGGCTCGGCAGGAGCCTCGTTCGGTCACGGAATTACGGCTGACCGGCAACTGGCACGGCACTTGCACCTAGTTCGCTTGTGGGTGCCCGCTTGCAGAGATTGGCCTCAGGAGGTTGACGATGATTCCCTCGACTGTCGAACGAGTACCAGAGCACACCGCCGCGCATGTCACGGAGCAAATTCGCCGCAACACCGAGGAGCGGGTGGCACGATATGCCGGCGCGGGCCGACAGGCCATCGATCGCCGTCTGGCCGAGCTGGACCGGGAGTGGGACATCGAGCGAACGCTCGAGGCAAATGCCGCCACCTTCTCGCTGATTGGCTTGACACTGGGCGCGACGGTGGATCGAAAATGGTTTATCTTCCCCGCCGTCATCGCCGGATTCCTGCTTCAGCACGCCATCCAGGGCTGGTGTCCGCCGCTGCCGGTCTTCCGGCGTCTGGGGTTCCGGACGGCGTCGGAGATCGATTATGAGCGCTATGCACTCAAGTCATTGCGCGGGTAGTTGCCCATTCTGCGACAGCGAGCGTCTGCAGAGACTTCGAAACTGGCGCAGCTGCGCGGTGATCGGTTTGATAGTCTGGCAGCATGGAGGACATCGAGCGACTCAAGGAGGACGCGCGGGCGG
>Ga0194131_10002067_pt1 | contig 33391 bp, 33 predicted proteins | sample TA2KigO120mmetaG_FD_148631 | JGI IMG/M metagenome (GOLD analysis project Ga0194131, IMG submission 148631) | Freshwater microbial communities from Lake Tanganyika, Tanzania - TA2015053 Kigoma Offshore 120m | ecosystem: Environmental > Aquatic > Freshwater > Lake | place: Tanzania: Lake...
GATGGTCCAGTGACGAACTTGGGTTAGCTCCGCCTGCCGGGCCGCTGAGGTGTTGCCAGAATCGAATCAGCCCAGTCCCGTTCCTTCTCTGTGAGCGGGCCCCCTGTCTGCTGAAGCGCATCATTGAGCATCTCCTGCCATCCCGCTGCGCGGCAAGAGCGATACCAACCGCGTGCTTCACAAAGGAAGAGGTGTTTGCGGCCTGCCCGGCGGCGACAAGGGCGCGAATCTCGCGCAATTGATCGTCTCCCAGAGTGATCGTAATCTTAGTGGCCGCCATACCAATGACCATACCACTCTGTGCGCTTCCGCTCTAGCCGAGCGCCTTCCGTATGGCCGACCGCATCGCAGACTCCGAGGTCCGCATGTCGGCCCAGCAATAGTGATCGTTGTATCCCTCGTTCACTTCCTTGAGCGTCGGAATGTATCCAGGCGCGCACTCGCCGTATCCCAGTGTCACCACGAAGCGGCCGTGTTCCTGCGCCCAGAGCTGATACTGGACAAACGCCTCGGCCGGCACGAGCACCAGTTTGATCCCGCCGCCGAAGTCTACCGCCGGGACATCGATCGGCTGCCTACGCCGCAAGCGGTCGAGCCAGCTCAGTCCCAGCGCGGCATTCCAGCGGTTGCGGAACGTCTCCTTCGGATTTGCGAGCATCGTCTCCATTTCATGCCGTGCGAATCCGGGACTCGTACGCGGCGCCAGCCGCAGTGCCGCATTCCGGAACTGGAGGCGGCCCACCGGCGTCCGCTCACTGGACTGGAAGGCTTCGCGCATCGCCCGTTGCATCCTCCCGGCCAGCACGGCGCGATTTGCGGGATCGCCATCGTTGTAGCGGCCCGCCATCGTATCGCCACTGGCACCAGAGCAGTAGATGTGGAACACCTCCTGCATCTGGTTCCGCGCCAGACACGGAAAATCGCCCGTCACGTCCCCCTTGCCGTAGTAGCTCATCGGGTGGGTCGAGTAGACGGACATCGCGGCCACCGCCTTTGCGCCATTCCAGAAGCTCAGGGCTTTGAGCCACGGATCGATGAGCCCCTCGGGCATCGCGCGGATCGCCGGATCCCGCGTCGCGCTCGTCCGTCCAAACGATACACGGCCATCGGGCAGCACGTACCGGCGGTTCGATGCGACCTCCGCAACGCGCGCCTGTCCGGTCCCGATGTGCGTCACTTCAACCGGCGTAGCCGCCCGCAAGTCCTGCGCGACTCTCGCCACAGTCTGCTTCTCGAACTCGGGATCGCACAACGGCTCGGACATGCCCGCCGCGCGGATCAGCGACTGCGCGTGCGCGTCGGTGTACGGCGCATCGTGCGGATGAACACAGCTCACCAGCACGCGTTCGCGCGTTGTCCCCGCGGCGCGGGCGAGCTCATCGCGCCACAGGTCGTAGGACTGATTGCGGACTTCGCACCAGTCCAGGCTCACGGCAACCACAGGACGCCCCGGTCCATGGAGAACGAGACCCCGCGCGTCCAGCCGGTCCACGATGCTCCGCGCGGGACCCGTAAACAGCGGACCACCGATAGGCGGAGTGATGTCGGTGCGGAACGTGGATACCGCGAAGCCGGGGCGCGCCAGCGCGGCGCCCATCAACAAGTCGCGCCGCCTCATCATTGTTTTGTACGCACGAAAACGAACTTCTGTCCGTCGGCCGAGACATCGTACTTGGCGACCCAAGGCGACTCCTCGGGGAAATTGCCTTTCATCCCCGGAAGCGCGAACAAGCGCTTCGCTTCCATGTGCTGGAACTCGCCTTCCGTCGACACTTCGACACTCATCATTGTGTCGTTGCCCATCATGTAGAACAGCTCCTTGCCATCGCGGCGCCACCGGACCCCTCCGCCGCCTCCCGCCCATCCGTTGGCCAACGGTTTCGACACCTTGAACTTCCGCCGCGGCTCCCGCGTCGGCGACACGTACACTTCGAACGGACCGCCCACGTTCGACACGTAGGCGATGAACAGTCCGTTCGGCGAGAAGCGCCCAACTTCGGTCCAGGAGTTCTGATATCCGAACAGGCCGATCGGCTCGCCTTCACCCATCTGCCACAGCATCAGGTCGCGCCGTGCATCAGCGTGCGAGAACAGCAGCCACTTGCCGGTGGGCGACCACGACCGCGGATACTGCGCACCGTCAGCCTTGTGGAGCAGCACTTCCGGCCGGTCGGGATTGAGATCCTTGCGGTACAGATCATAGTTGCCCGGACGGCTGCTCGTGAAGATGATGCTGTTGCCGTCCGGCGACCACACGGGAAAGTTGTCGTTCCCCTTGGCCGGTGCGATCACTCGCTTGGCGCCGGTCTCCACCGAGTGGATCCAGATGTCGCGGTCGTTGACCTCACCGTCGCGCGCCGACACCGCGATCCACTTGCCGTCGGGCGAAAGCTCGGGGAAGAACATCGACATCTGCTGTGCGCCAACACGCGATCCGATCTTACCCGCGCGGTCCACCCACACCATCTCCTGGGGCATCTCGTGCGGCGCTGGCTGCTGCGCCATTGCGCAGCCCACCAGGACTGCGATCCACGTCACTCTCATCGATCCTCCTCTCCGCGGCGAACCATCCGGGTGCGCGCGTCTTCATACTGGCGGCGCGTTTCCGTCCGCTCCTGATCGTTGTTGAACGTCCCAGTGAGCATGGCGTTGTTCAACGTGCGGTCCATCCATTTCACAAAGAATTCGGCGTCTTCGCGCGACCGGACCGGTTTCCCATCCACAGTAACCCAGACCGGCATCGTCGCCGCAAAGGGGAACGGGCGGCGGATCGGATCGCGGCCGTACTGGGCGCGGACGCGCAGCGACAGCCACCCACTCTTGTCCACCGTAATGTCGCGCCGCTCTTTGACGCGGTGCGTGCCCGCCGGAGGCCGGATCGTTTCCGCAACAACTCCGCGGTGCATCACCTCCACCACTTCGACCGGATTGATCGAGGCGACCTCTATCTCGGTCCGCAGGACATGCTTCCCCGCCGGCAACTGGATCTCCGCGCCCGGCTCCTTGGCGTTCACACGGAAGTCGATCAGCGGACCGGAGGTGACGAACGAACGTCCGGCTTTGAAGTCCGCGGTCCAGCGGTCGTAGTCGAGCTTCGGGCCAGTCTTGACATAGACGCGATTGGAGCCGATCACGTAGCTGCGATAGAAATTCGGAAACGCGTCCTCGCCCGCCGAGGCGACTACTTTGTAGCCACAGTTCCAGGCGCGGTAGAGCGGATCCATGCCAGCGATGGCGTTGGCTTCGACGAAATCCGCGTTCTCCAGCGCCAGATCCACGGGGAAATGGGCGCCCGCGCCGTGTGCGTACCCGGCGAGTCCGCCCTGTTCGCGCGCGACCTTGAACGGAGTCGTGTTCGAAGGGAACAGGCTGCCGACCACCGTGTTCCGGTAGCCGACGTAGTCGGGCATCACCAGGTGCTGCTTCAGGTTGAGAAACGTCGCGTGTCCCCAGAACGGCGGATGGTATTCCTGGCTGTGGAACAGGATCCGCGTCGCGCTCGACGCCGGATCCACCCGTCCGCTGAAGTGCATCACGTCGGGAATCCGCTGCTCCTTGTTGCAGATCAGGTTGTTCAGTACGTGGATGTCTTCGGCCTCCGCCTGTTCGATCAGGCGTTTCGGAGTGTTGAAGTAGACGCCCGCATAGTTCATGTGGAAGTGGTTGTCGCCATCCCACCAGCCGCGCGCCGCGAAATTGTCGAGGCGCTTGAGCGCGATCTCCAGCCGGGCTGTCTCGCCTTCTTTGACCACTGCCTCCGCCTGGCCCGGCATGTACTCGAATCCGCGCGACACCGCGAGCTTCACAGGGCCCGGCGGCAGGTCGATTTCGAATTCGCCGTTTGTGTGGAAGTAGTGGTACTCGCTCTTGTCCATGTGGTCGAACATGAGCCAGTCGGCGCGGAACCAGCTCTCGCGTGGGGCATAGGCACGGCCGTCCGATGCGTTCAGATGCACCCGTGCCCGCATCGGCTCACGTCCGGCGGCGTCGCGGATCCGCACGGCGAGCCGTCCCACCGGGCGCTTGTGGATGAGCGTTCCGATCTTGATCTCCTCCATCCGCCCGCCGAACCAGTGCCACAGCCACAGGCTCGTATCGCCGGTCTGATTCGAGATGAACGCGATCCGCGTGCCATCGGGCGACCAGCGCGGCGTGGTCCGGTCGAAATCGCCGTAGGTCAACGGGAACGCGTCGCCGCCCTGGGGAGGCATGGCCCAAAGCTGCTGCCACTGTCCGCCGAGGTAGGAGCTGTAGACCAGCTTCGCGCCGTCCGGCGACAAGGTGGGACGCGCCTTCCACGTGGTCTCCTCATAGTGGAACCGCTTCATCGCGGCTCCAGGACGCGCCTCCATCCGGTAGAAGCCGCCGGATCCATGCTGGTTGCCGCGGTTCGAAATCAGGATCAGCTCTTTGCCGTCGCGCGTCCAGGTGGGATGGATGTGCAGCGCCCACTTGCCGTAGTAGACAGTGGGTGGAACCAGCACGTAGTCGCGCGTCAACATGGCCGCGGTTCCCGGGACACCGTTGCCGAACGGCAGCACATAGATGTTGTAGTTGCCGTTCGGGTGCGTCGACACGTAAGCGAGTTTGGATCCGTCGGGTGACCACTCGGGCTCGACGTTGATCGAGTTGCCCGTGGTCAGCGTCTTCACCGAGCCATCGTTGAGGTCGAGCAGCTTGATATGGATCTGTTCGTTGTAGTCATGCGTATAGGCGATCCAGCGCCCGTCCGGCGACCAGGCAGGCATCGACGCGTAGCCCGGCTCAACGGTCAGCTCGCGCGCGGTGGACTCGCCCAGCCGCATGCGCCAGATGGATCCCTTCATCGCAAACGCGATCTCTTTCCCATCCGGCGACCAGGCGGGGAAATTCGGACCGTTGGTGATCTGCGGGAGGTAGCACTCGAGGGTGTACGGCTCGCCCGTCATGATGCGCGAGAAAATCCGCCGCTGAGTCTGAGCGAGCAGAGGCAGAGCAGCCAGGACGCAGAATGCGAGACGCTTCATGTCACTTCTTGGCTGAAGGAGCTTTAGCCGCCGGCTTGGCGGCTGGTGGAGCCTTCATCGCCAGCACCTCGTCGAGCTTCGTGCGCAGAATCTTCCCTCCGCCCGGCTCGAAAACGGCGTCCATCCCGTCATATTGGGCGCGTATGACTCCGCCCCGGTCGACCACGGTCATCTTCGGTACGTATCCGGGATTCATCAGCGAGATCTGCAGGAACTCCATTGCGGGATCGCGTCCACAAAATCCAGTGGGCCACGCCGGACGGTAGCGGTCCAGGAATTGGGGCAGATCGCGCTGTCCCTCTTCGGTGAAGTCCGTCATGAGGAACGCGACGCCTTTCTGCGAATACTCGGGGTACAAGGCACTCAGGACCTGAGTGAACTGTTGGCAGTGCGGTCAAGTGAATTTGACGAACGCGAGGACCGTAACTTTGCCCTTGGTGTCGGCCAGGCCAGCCTTCTTGCCGCCTTGCAATTCGAAGCTGAACGGCTTGGCCGGACGCGGGAGTTCGGCGGCTTGTGCCGGAATCATGCCCGCGGCCGTGGCCAGCGCGGAGAATCGTCGTCGTGAAAGCATCTCGAATCGATTGTATGCTGGATTTCATCCATGCCGTCTGACCGAAGAACATTCCTTGCCGCCGCCAGCGCCGCCAGCATGGCTGCCGCGGCCGCTGAACCGGACTGGTCCGCTGTACGCGCCGAGTTCCCTTGGGCGGAGCGGCAGTTGTTTCTCAACCCCGCGGGCTGGCATCCGATGCGCCGCAAGGCGATCGAGGCGATGCAGCGCTACCTCGATTTCAAGCTCAACGGACCGATGGATGGGCGCGGACGCTTCGCCACCGGACAACAGGATGAGGCCAAGCAGCTCTTCGCCCAGTTGATCAACGCCTCGCCCGGGGAGATCTCGTTCACACAGAGCACGCTCATGGGCGAGAATCAGGTGGCCGCGGGACTCGGCATTCCCGGCGGCAAGTGGAATGTCGTTACCGACGAGCTGCACTACGAGGGATCCCTGTACCTCTACCAGTCGCTCGCAAAACAGGGCCTCGATCTGCGCATCGTCAAGATGAAGGACGGGCGCATCGACATCCGCGACGTCGAAAAAGCCGTGAACCGCAAGACGCGTCTGATCGCCTGCTCGCTCGTCTCGTACCTGAACGGCTACCGCGCCGACGTCAAAGCCTTGAGCGATCTAGCCCATGCGCACGGGGGATACGTCTATGCCGACGTGATCCAGTCGGCGGGCGCGGTGCCGATCGACGTAAAGGCGCTTGGACTCGATTTCTGCGCCTGTTCCGGATACAAGTGGCTCATGGGCGACCGCGGCCTTGGATTCCTGTACGTGCGCGAGGCTCTGCACGGATCGGTGATGCGCCGCTTGCAATACGGCGACAGGCAATTCTCGAACTTCCAGTACCACATGTACCCGCACGACCCGCCGGGTCCACGGCCCGCATCGTGGAAGGCGCGTGCTGGTGCGGGGTCGTTCTACGAGGTCGGCAACGTGGCCAATGTGGTCTGCGCGGGACACGCGGACAACCTGAAATTCGTCCTTGGCCTCGGCGTCCCGCGGATCCAGGCCCATGCCAAGCCGCTCGTCGACAAGCTGCGCCGCGAACTCCCACGGCTTGGATATCCGTGCCTGACGCCAGATGGAACGCCTTCGCCGATCTCGTCGTTCATTGTCGAAAGGCCGGATGCGCTGCGGGCGCGTCTCCAGAAAGCGAACATAGATCTGAAGGTCGAATGGAACCAGATGCGCGTGTCCTGCTCGGTGTACCACAATGACGCCGACATCGACCGCCTTCTGAACGCCCTGAGTTGAGCATGCGGATTGCGATCATGGCCGCGCTGTGCTGGAGCACGGCGCCGGCGGAACCGCTGGAAGAGGGACTGGCGCTGCTGTCCCGGCTGCGGTGCATCAACTGCCACGCCAGTCCTGATCTGGAAACGGTGGCGGCCACTCCTCTGGACGGCGCGGCGAACCGGCTTCGCGCCAGCTATGTTTCATCGATGCTGCGGACCCACTACATTGCGGATCCGAACGCGATGGCAATGCTCGGATCGAGGTATCAGACGAGTCCGGCGATCGTGGGCGCCGCCGAGCCAGGTCCTGGCCAGAAACTGGTGGAGCAGGTGGGCTGCAACGCGTGCCATGGGCTGACGCTGACGGAGGGTTCACGGTCCGGACGCTATCAGCCGGGGATGCTCGCGGTGTATCTTCAAAGCCCGCTACACCAGCCGAGGATTCCGCTCACGGGGTCAGAGGCAGCATCCATCGCGGCGTACCTCGATCCCAGTGTGGGGCCCGCCGAAGCCTGGCCGTCAGCCGGCCGCGCGGCTTCGTCCGCGTGCGTCAACTGCCACGGATTCACAGGCGCGGCCACGGTGCCGGCTCCGCCGCTCGCGGCCGTCGCACGCCGGCCGGGCACGAAATGCTCGACGGCGCGGTACAACCTGTCTGCGACAGAGTCCCGGCTCGTCCGGACCGCTCTGGACGCGATTCGCGACGGACACCGGGTGAGTCCAGAGCAATCGTTGCGGCTGCGGCTCGAGGTCCGGCAATGCCACGCCTGCCACAACCGTGACGGCCGCGGACCAGCACCCGAGGCCTTGGCCCGGTTCACCGTCACGGAGGACACCGACCTCGGCGACGAAGGGCGCATTCCGCCGGCGATCACCAGAATCGGATACAAGCTCACGCAGCCCGCCCTGGTGAAAGCCCTGCGCGGCGATACGCGCGTGCATCCGCGAATGGCGGCGCGCATGCCAGATTTCGGCGAGGCTGCCGCCCTTGACTTGGCTCGCCGCTTGGCCGAGGCTGACACTCCGGCCGGCCTGAAGCCCATCGAGCGCGTCGGACGCAATACGTTCGGGCGCGAGCTGGCCGGGATCCGCGGACTCGGCTGCATCAACTGCCATGAGCTGCGCGGACGCAAGTCACTCGGAATCGGCGCCTCGGATCTCGCGCTCGCCCCCCAGCGCCTGCGCGCCGAGTGGTTCCGCGACTTCCTGATCGACCCGGCGCGGTTTCATCCCGGCACGCGGATGCCGTCGTTCTGGCCCGGTGGGGTGGCGTCGAACAAGAAGGTGCTGCGCGGCGATACGGCGCGCCAGATCGATGGAATTTGGGTGTACCTGATGGAGTCCGGCCAGACGCGGCTTCCCGAAGGGATGGAGGACCGTGGCTCGTTCGAGATCAAGCCCACGGACAAAGTGATCGTGTTCCGTACGTTCATCAAGGGAGCGGGTACACACGGCATCGCGGTTGGATATCCGGAGAAGGTCCACGCGGCATTCGACGCCCAGGAAGTGCGCTGGGCGCTCGTGTGGCGCGGACGCTTCCTGGATGCCGAGGCGACCTGGGAGGACCGCTTCAATCCCCCGTCAGCGCCCTTGGGGGCCGATGTGCTGAGCTTGCCAGCGGGTCCGGAGTTCACGGTGGAAGGAGGTGCGGACGCGGCCCGGTTCCGCGGCTACCGGCTGGACGCGCGAGGCACGCCAACGTTCCTCTACAGCATCGGCGGCGCGGAGATTGAGGATCGCCTGACGCCATCGCGCAACGGATTCACGAGGACCATCTCGATTCGTAATGCTCCGGCGAATGTGTGGCGCAGGAAGGGCGGCGAACGGGTGCGGGTCGCGCCTGGGTCCAGCGAAATCCGGGAGGAGATCACGTGGTGAGACTCGCGCTCGTGCTGGCGGCGTCCATGGCCTGGGCGGCCGAGAGCGACTACTACCGGTTGATCACGATCCCGGTGCCGGATGGACTGAAGCTCGAGGGAAGCGGAATGGAGACGCTGCCCGATGGCCGCGTCGCGGTTGCCATTCGCAAGGGCGAAGTGTGGATCGCCTCCAACGCGGACGAAGAACCTCCGCGGCGGGTCTCCTTCAAGCGCTTCGCCAGTGGACTCCATGAACCCCTCGGGCTCGCCTGGCACAACGGCGACCTGCTCGTGATGCAGCGGAGCGAGCTCACACGATTGCGCGACACCAACAATGACGGCGAAGCTGACGAGTACCTGACCGAGGCCAAGGGGTGGGGAGTGACGGGCGCATATCACGAGTACGCCTATGGCCCCAAGATCGACCCGCAAGGCAACCTGTGGGTGACGCTCAATTCGACCATAGGCGAGCGGCTCACCCAGGACGACAAGTGGCGCGGCTGGAGCCTGGTGGTCAAGCCGGGCGGCGAGTGGAAGCCCGTGTCGATGGGGATGCGCTCGCCCTCCGGCATCGGGCTGAATGCCGCGGGCGATGTGTTCTACACCGACCAGCAAGGCAATTGGGTGCCTACCAACAGTCTGCACCATATCCGTTCCGGTGCGTTCCACGGCCATCCGGACGCGCTCAAGCATGCCGGCCGCAACGCCAGCGATGTCGCCCGCGGGATTCCGCTGGACGAAGCCCTGCGCCGCGTGCCGGACCTGGTGATGCCCGCCGTCTGGTTCCCCTACCGCAAGATGGGCATGAGCGCGACCGATGCCGTGTGCGACCGGACCGGCGGCAAGTTCGGCCCGTTCGGGGACCAGTTGTTTGTTGGCGATTTCACCCTGTCGCTGGTGATGCGCGTGTGGCTCGAGAAGGTGGATGGCGACTACCAGGGCGCCTGTTTTCCGTTCCGCGAAGGCTTCGATAGCGCGGTCGTGCGGCTGGGCTGGGGCCGGGACGGATCCCTGTTCGCGGGCCTGACCAATCGCGGCTGGAACTCGCTTGGGACGAGTTCGTACGGGCTGCAGCGGCTCGTCTGGACCGGGAAGACGCCGTTCGAGATCCTGCGGATGCCCGCCCGTCCCGACGGCTTCGAGCTCGTGTTCACCAAGCCGGTGGATCCACGGAGCGCGGAATCGCCCGGATCCTACCGGGTGAGCAGCTACACGTATCTGTACCACCCGGCGTATGGGAGTCCGGAGATCAACACCCAGGAACTGAAGGTGCGATCCGCGAAGTTGTCAGCGGACCGCCGGTCCGTGCACCTGGCTGTGGACGGATTGCGGCCCACCTACGTCCACGAGGTCCATGCGGAAGGGGTGAGGTCGGAGACCGGTGAGCCGCTGGTGCACCCGGCCGGGTACTACACGCTCAACCGGATTCCCACTCAATAGAATTCGACGTCCTTCATCGGATAATGCTTGCGATTCCTGGTCCATAGACGGGGCGCGATGTTCGACCGCCGTTGCCGCGATCAAAGCGTCGGGAAGCTCAACCGAATGGCTCTTTCGGTAGAGCCGCACGAAGTCGCCAGCCAGCCGCCCTATCGAGGCATCGATCGGCACGACTTCATACTCGCGAACAGCGCCGTTATCCGGTCGAATTCCAGGGGCCTTGCCCCAGCCCACACTTCCGCGCACGAGACTGGCGAGTAAACGACACTCCGCCAAGGCTCGGCGAGTTCCCTCCACCGGTCAACAATCGGCATCGCGGCCACGCAGCACTTCAATCTGGATGTCGGAATCCACCAAAACCGTCACTTGCCGATGATCCTCTCTAAGCGGCTGCCACGCCGCAAGCTGCGGACGAACTTGGTGGAATCAGGAATGTCGGTGCGATCTGCCCAGAGCCCGATGACCGCCTCCATCGCCTGGGCTCTCGCGGCTGGGGAGCCGAGGACTTTCTCACGCAACACTGTTCGCGCGACGTGGGAAATGGTAGTGCCCTCCTGCTTGGCAAGACGGTGTAGGGCCTCCCATGTGGGTTCGTCAAGAAAGAGCTGCGTTCGCCTCACGATGGAGATTGTACACCGCTTCCGTCCGCGCCCTAACGGATCACCATCCGCCCGAGCCCATCCCCACCGGTCGGCAACTCCGCCGCGCCCGGCTTGAATCCGTTGACCTCGAGCATGTAAGCGACGATCTCCGCGTACGCCTTGGCCGGCAGCGACCCCGGGGAAGCGGGCGGCATGGTCCGCGACTTTTCATGGAACGCCGCCACCGTCCGGCCGCGCCACTTGCCATTGAAGTACGGACCCGCCAGCGGCGTCCCGAACGTCCCGTTGGTGAGCGTGCTGCCGTGGCAGACCGCGCAGTAGGTGTCGTACGCCTTCTTTCCGTCTGTCACCTGGCGCGCGGTGAACTGCGGGGCGATTCCCTGTCCGGCGGCCACCGTTGGCGGCGCGGCAGGCTCGGCCCGGGTGACCGCCGGCTGCTCGTCGACTGTTTCCGGCCCGTCCTCACTCACGTAGGTGAATGCCAGAATCGCACCCTTGTCGCGCATCTCCGTCGTCACGCTACCGGACCGGGATTCCGTCAAACCGTCCGGATCCGTGGCGATGTAGATGGTCTTGCCGTCCGGACTCACCGCCGTGTCGCGGTACCGGTTCTCGGACTGGAAGTAGCGGCTCATATGTCCAGCCGCCTTTTTCCCATCCTTGGTGAGCGGAAGCACGTAGAGCGACCCGCGCTTCAGAGTCGGGATCAACAGCACCGAATCCCAACCGGGAATGCCGCCGGTGTAATGCTCGACGCCCGACACACCGGTGGTCGGCCAGCAGATGTAGTTGACGCCCTTGCATTTCGGATCTTCGAAATTGAATCCCGTTGCGACCGTGAACATCGTCGCGATCGGATCGGCCATTGGCTGCTTGAACGCCGTTTCGGGTTCGTTCGGAACTGTGGGATGGATCGCCAGGTCGCTGAACCGGAGCCGGGAGCAGGGTGTTGTGGCTTCTGCCCAGCGCGCGAAACGGTACGCCTTGTCATCCCGCATTCCGGCGACATTGGGCCATCCGTAGTTGGAACCGGAGGTGAGCACATTCACTTCGTCGTCGGTCTTCGGACCATGCTCGGTTGAGTACAGGACACCGCCGCGTCCGAAAGCGAGTCCCTGCGGATTCCGGTGGCCGTAGGTGTAGACGTGGCTCACCACGCCGTTCAGCTTCGGGTTGTCCTTTGGAATGGATCCATCGGGATTCATCCGGAGCGTTTTGCCCTCGTAGGCGGCGAAGTCATTGCGTGCGATCTCAGCCTGCACCGGCAGCCGTTGCGAAAGGACCGGGTGGCAGAAATTGCCGAGTTGATTGTTACCCTGGTCGCCGATGCTCAAGTGGAGCTTGCCATCTGGGGCGATGGCCAGCCGCATGCCGTTGTGGTCGTTGCCCGCGGGGAGTCCGGTGATGACGTTCACGGGATTGGAGAGTGTCCCAGTGGTGGCGTCGTAGGTCAGGCGAACGATCTTGCCGTACAGGTTGCGGTACGGACTGGCCGGGTCCGCCACCCGCGCGTCTGGCGCCTTGGTCTTGTCGACGTAGGTGTAGGCGGCATAGACCTTGCCACTGCTCTCGATCGCCATTCCGAGCAGCCCGTCCTGCCCGCCTGGAGCGGACGACTCCCGGATCGTGATCGCCACCTTGCGCTCGCCAGTGGCTGGGTTGACGCGGGTGATGCGGCCCGCGGTCCGCTCAGTAACCCACAGCCACTGGTCGGGCCCAAGGGTGATCTCCCAGGGTCCGTCGAGCCCGGATACGACCACCGTCTTCTTGAATCTTTTGGTGCCGCGCGTGACCGATTCCGGCGGATCCTGCGCGAATGCGTTAGCGAGGAGGAGAACCGCGGCCAGCCGGACAGCCGCTTGAAAACTGCGCTTCATGATTGCTTCTGCTACGGCACCAGGATAGCCCATCCCGATCGATTTCCCAAACCGGCAGCGGAGCCCAGCCTATACTGGGGAACAGTGCTTCTGATCCTGTGTCTGATTTTCGCCGGATGGCTCCAGGCGAGCATTTCCCATTCCGAGCATCAGCAGCGGAGAGGCGCGCTGAAACAAGCGCTTCCGGGTGCGGTCATTGTCCTCGACGGCGCCACCGAACAGGAAAAGGGCGGCCTGCGTGGCGGATTCTTCCAAGAGTCCAACTTCCTGTATCTGAGCGGCTGGCGGGAGCCGAACGCCTGGCTGATCCTGGCGCCCGAACGGGAGATCCTGTTGCTGCCGGACCGCAACGAAGTCCGCGAGCGCTACACCGGGCGCAAGCTCGACTCCCGCGATCCGGACGCTCCCAAAGCCACCGGATTTCAGGAAGTCACGAGCACGCAGCGGTTCGATGAGATTCTCAAGGACCTGGCCGGCGGTTCCGCGCCGGTCTACGCCATGCCGAAATCGGCCGCCGCGGAAAGAGCCGCCAAGGCCGCGGGCCGCGCCACGGAGGATCTCACCAAACCAATCGCCGGACTCCGCATGATCAAGTCCGACCGCGAGATCGAGCTGATCCGCCGGTCTACCGACGCCAGTGTCGATGCCCATCTGGCCGCCTGGCGCCGGACCGCCGCGGGACTCTATGAGTACCAGGTCGCGGCGACAATGACCCAGGTTTACCTCGAACAAGGCTGCGAGCGCAGCGCCTACTCCCCGATCGTAGCCGCCGGCCCCAACGCGGTAATCCTGCACTACGCTTTGAATCGGCGGCGTATGGACCGGGGCGAACTGTTGCTGATGGACGTTGGGGCGGAATGCACTGGTTACGCGGCCGATCTGACGCGCACGATCCCTGTGAGCGGCCGGTTCACCCCACGCCAACGGGAAGTGTACGAGGTGGTCATCGGCGCGCAGGAGGCCGCCATCCAGGCGGCGAAACCGGGGATGAAACTGCTCGGCACCGGGGAGGACTCCCTCAACGGCATCGCGCTCAAGTACGTCAACGCCCATGGACTGGAGAAGTTCTATCTGCATTCCCTCGGCCACCACGTCGGCCTGGATGTCCATGACTTGACGGATCCAGCGCTCGAGCTCAAGCCCGGAATGGTGATCACGATCGAGCCCGGTGTTTACATCGCGGAGGAACAGATCGGCGTCCGGATCGAGGACATGGTCCTCATCACGAAGAATGGAGCCGAGGTGTTATCCCGCAGGTTGCCGCGGAAACCAGCCGATATCGAGAAAGCGATGCGCCGCAAGTAACCGGTTCGAGGGGTGATCCGCGCAAAAATCGTGGCGAAACACATTTTTTTGCAACCGGGAATATTCAAACGGTGTTATAGTGATGTAGCAACCTGAGGGCATCTCCGCGCGATCATTTGGATGGTTGGGGAAAGGGTGTTCGCGCGGAGATGTTCGTCCCTTTGTTAACCTGACGACGAAGTCCGGGTTCGGTTTGTTCCTTCCCCAGGAAAATTTTTGGCCCACGGTACAATGGCGTTCCATGACTGCATTGCTGTTCACCGTAGTCGCGTTGGTAATGGCGGTTGCACATCTGGCGGCCGCGGGATTCTCCGGTAGACGCCTGAAGCATCCCAAGGAAAAGCTCAGCCGCGACCTGTTCATCGCCGCAGGGGCGATCGTGGCGGTACTGGCGATTCCGGCGTTCCTCGCGCAGAGCGGTGTCACCACCGATTTCAGCGGCACGCCGCCAAACATGCTGCGGCTCATGCTGGTTTGCGCCGGGACCACGGTGGCCCTGGCACTCTCCCCCTACGGGAGACGGCTGGCCACCGGACTCCCGCTGTGGGTCCTGGTGGGCTATCAGGTGTTCCGGCTCCCGGTGGAGCTGCTGTTGCATTCCCTGTACTCCGAGGGGTTGCTGCCAGTCCACATGACCTACCTGGGCCGGAACTTCGATGCCGTGACCGCAGTCACGGCGGCAGGGGTGGCCTGGCTCGCGTGGAAGGGGAAGCTCACCCGGCCCGTGCTGATCGGGTGGAACCTGCTCGGACTCGGATTGCTGCTCAACGTCGCCGGCATGGGAATGCTCACCTTTCCCAGCCCGTTCCGCGTGTTTACGGACGATCCGTCCAACGCGATCCTGGCCGAGGCGCCCTACATCTGGCTGCCCACGTTCCTGGTGACCACGGCGCTCTTCGGCCACCTGCTGGTGTTCCGCTGCTACCCTGGAGAGGATGGCAGCCGCGGCCGCGTTGATCCTGTTCGACATTGACGGGACCTTGATCCGCAAGGCCGGACCACACCATCGCCAGGCGCTCGAAGCCGCCGTCCGCAATATCACCGGACTGGCAACCAGCACGGACGGAATCCCTGTTCAGGGGATGCTCGACCGCAAGATCCTCGAAGAAATGCTGCGGCGCGCTGGAGCGCCTCCCCGGGATATCGCCCGCCACATGCCAGCGCTGGTCGCCGCAGCTCAGAGAATTTATCTGCGCAACTCGCCTCCAGCACTCCACGACAAGGTGTGCCCGGGCGTGCGCCCGCTCCTCGCCAAACTGTCGCGGCGCGGAATCCCGGCGGCGCTCGTGACCGGCAACCTCAGCCGCATCGGCTGGCGCAAGATGGAACGCGCGGGGCTGCGGCGGCACTTCCGCTTCGGCGCGTTCGCGGAGCAGGCGCACGAGCGGGCCGGGCTGGTTCACCTGGCGCTACGCCAGGCGGCACGGGCCGGCTGGACTGGCCCGGCCACCCCAGTGTGGCTCGTCGGCGATCATCCCAACGACGTGTACGCCGCCAAATCGAACGGTGTCCGGTCGGTTGCCGTGGCGACGGGTGTAGCTCCCGCCGAGGAGCTGCGCCGGGCGCAACCGGACTTGCTCGTCGATACGCTCAGTTCGCTAACGGTTGAGACGCTGTTGGACGCATGAAGCAGGTTCTGCTGGCACTTCTCCTGATTCCGTGGGGCTGCGCGCCGGCTCCCGATCCGGCGATCGTGATCCTCGGCGCGACCCTGCTGAACCCCGGCATGGACTCCGTGGCCCCATCGGCGGTTGTAGTCTCGGGGACCCGCGTCCAGCGAATCGGAACCCAAGCCGAAACCCCCATCCCGGCCGGATCCGAAAAGCTCGCCGCCTGGAACAAGTTTGTGACGGCCGACCCTCCGTCCGCCAAGCTCGAACCTGGCGTCACCGCGAATCTCCTGCTCTTCGCCTCCGACCCACGCGCCAATCCCGCCCCGCGCCCCGAGCGGACCATGAAAGAGGGACAATGGACCAGGTGATGGAGCCGCAAGCGATATCGGTGAAACGGGCCCAGGTGGAGTTCCACAACTTCGCCTCGCTCGGCGAGCCGGAACGGGCCATCGAGGACTACGCGCAGGACAACTTGAAGCGCGGGACGCTGATCCGCAACCACTTGGCCTTCGCCGGAGAGCTGTCGCCGTTCCTCGAGATCGGAGCCAACGCCGGCCACACCAGCTATATGCTGGCCAATGAGTTCGGCGCCGACGGATTCGCACTGGACATCTCGGCGGACGCACTGCGCCACGGCGTGTTCCTGATGGATCACTGGGGACTGTCGCGAGCCCCGGTCCGGATGGCGGGAGACGCGCTGAACCTTCCGTTTCCGGACGGCTCGCTCCGCTTCGTCATGACCTTCCAGACCCTGAGCCAGTTTCAGGATCTCGACGCCGTGTTCCGCGAGGCCAAGCGCGTGCTGATGCCGGGCGGGGTGTTCCTGTTTGGCGACGAACCCATCCGGCGGCTGCTGACACTGCGGCTCTACCGGTGTCCCTATTACGAGAAGATGAAGCCGTGGGAGCGGTGGCTGTATGACCGGGGCCTGCTCGGATTCCTGGTCAAGGACGTCATTGGCGCGGATCAGGAGGAGAGCTTCGGCATCCGGCAGAACCACCGGATGGGTCTCAAGGACTGGCAGCTCCTGATCGAACGCCACTTTCCCGCCAAGGAATACGAGGTGTTCCTTCCCCAACGTGGATGGGCCGAGCGGGCCATTGTCCAGGCGGGACGCAGAATTGACCGGCACGGATCGGACTGGGTTCCGGCGCGCCTACTGGGCGGAACCATCGCCGCATTCTGCCGCAAGGAAGGGACCGCGCCGGCCGGTGCGCCACGGTTCCGCCAGTTCGAGACGCTGTTGCGTTGCCCGGATTGCCGGGGTCCGGTGGAGCGCGATCCCGAGGAGACGCTCCGCTGCCGCTCCTGCGGCTACAGTGCCGCGAACGAGGGAGGAGTCTACAACCTGATCCGGTCCGACGAACGAAAGGAGCTGTACCCTGGAGATCGCGAGGATCTGATCGATTTCACCCTGCCTGGGCACGCCGGGAAGCTCGGCTCCGGATGGTACGGCCTCGAGGGCGTCTTCGGCAACAAGTACCGCTGGATCGCCGAGCGGGCATCGGCCCGGCTCCGGCGGGTCAAGCCGGGCCGGCAAAAGCTGCGGATCCGCGGCTACGCGCACGAGACGATGTTCCGGCAGGGACAGCCGGTGCGCGTGCAAGTGTCGGTGAACGGCTCAGACGCCGGCCCGTGGAACTTGGACCGCAGCGGACTGTTCGTGATCGAAGCTCCGGTTGGGGACGCGCCTGAATACGCGGTTGAGATCAGCGCGTCGCCAACCTGGATGGCGCCACCGGACGACCGCGTTCTTACCGTCAACATCAGCATGATCCGGCTGGTCGACGCCTGATGTACCGCCGCGCATTTCTGCTGGCGTGGGCAGGTGACGCCGCGCCACGGCGAATCGTCTCGACGTCACCGAGCATTACCGAAATGCTCTTTGCCCTGGGGCTCGGAGACCGGACCGTGGGTGTCACGACATACTGCCGGTATCCGGCGCAGGCGCGGGCGCTGCCCAAGATCGGCAGCTTCGCCCAAATCGACTTCGAGCGGGTGACAGCGCTGAAGCCGGATTTGATTGCCGCCGAGAACAACGGCCTGGGCATTCCGGACAAGATGCGGCGGCTGGGATGGCGGACAGTCGATGTCCGCCATGGATCGGTGCGCGAAGTGCTCGATGCGATCCGCACGATCGGCGCTGCCACTGGAACTCAAGAGCGGGCGGCTGGCCTGGCCACCGCGATTCAGCGTGATCTGGATCAGATCCGGGCCCAAACCTCAAAGCGGCCCGCGCGCAAGGTGGCGTTCATTGTTGGACGGAATCCGGGGACGGTGGAAGGGCTGATCGCCACCGGCCCGGGATCCTACCTCAACGAGATTCTCGAAGCCGCCGGCGGGCGGAACGTGTTCTCGGGATCCGCCGCTCCTTACCCAAAGATCTCGGCTGAACACTTGATCGCGGGCGACCCGGACATCCTGATCGATATGGCGGAGATGGCGTCGGGCGAGGCTTTGAGCCCGGAGAAACGCGACGGGATCATCCGGCTTTGGGGCAAGTACCCAACGCTGCGGGCGGTCCGGACGAAGAAGGTGATTCCCGTGTCGAACGACGCCTTCGTCGTCGCCGGACCGAGAATGGTGGAAGCCGCGCGTCTGTTCGCGGAGATGCTCCGGTGAGCCGGGGATACCGGCTGTCGGGAGCGTCGGTGCGGTACGGATCGCACCTGGCGCTCAGCGTAGACGCGCTCGATTTGTCCCCCGGTGAGCTCACCGTGATCGTGGGGCCCAATGGCGCGGGCAAGTCGACGCTGGTGGCACTGCTTGCCGGGTTGCGGCGGTACGGCGGAATCTGCGAGCTCGACGGGGGGCCGCTGCGTGCCTGGACGCGGACGGAACTGAGCCGCGCCGCCGCGTTCGTGCCACAATCGGTGGACCTGCAGTTTCCGTTCACCGCCTACGAAGTGGCGCTGATGGGACGCGCGCCCCACGCCGACCGGCTCTTCGAATCCCCCGCCGACCATGCGCATGTCGAGCAGTCCATGCGCGAGACCGGAACGTTTGAGCTTCGGGACCGCGACTTCCGCACCCTGAGCGGCGGCGAAAAGCAGCGCGTCGTCCTGGCCGCGGCACTTGCCCAGAGCGCGCCGGTTCTTCTGCTCGACGAGCCCGCCGCACACCTGGACCCCAAGTACCAGCTCGCGGTCTATTCGTTGCTCGCGGCGCGTGCGAAGTCCGGCGCCCTGGTGGCCGCTGTGACGCACGATCTTCGCCTGTCGCGCCGTTTCGCAACCCGGACAATCGCTCTGCGCGCGGGCCGGATCGACGCCTGGGACCTCGATCCGTCAACGTTCGCGCGTGTGTTCGACGTGGATCCGGAGCCATGGCTCGGCGCGTGATCCTGTGGGTGGCCGCCTCAGCGGGTGTCCTGGCGCTGGTGCTCGCCGTAGCGCCCCTGCTCGGCCCGGCCCGTCTTGATTGGAGCCGTGCCTGGACTCCGGGCACCGAGGCGCACTCGATCCTGTTCACGATCCGCCTGCCGCGCGTGCTGCTTGCGGCGCTTGCCGGAGGCGCGCTCGCCACCGCTGGACTCCTGTTCCAGACGCTCGTCCGGGATTCGCTTGCCGATCCCTACACATTGGGGGTATCGAGTGGCGCCTCATTGGGGGCCGTGTCGGCGATCTTCTTCGGGGTCCAGCAGTGGGCCGGTGTCACCGGACTGGCGGGAGCGGCGCTCGTTCTGCTGGCCGTTATGCGGGTGGCATCGGCGGGGCGGCGTATGTCGCCGCACACGCTGCTGCTGGCGGGCGTCACGGCGAACAGCATCAACATCGCGCTGATTCTCTTCCTGCACAGCCTGGCCGACTACGGGCAGTCGTTCACAATCGTCCGGTGGCTGATGGGCGGGATCGAGCCGTCGGGCTATGGGACGGTGGCGTTGCTGGCCGGTGTGGTGGTGGCGGTGGCCGCGGTGGTGTTTGCCCGGGCGCGCCAGTGGAATCTGCTGGCAGTGGGTGAGGAATGGGCCGAATCGCGTGGCGTGGACACCGCGCCGCTGGTCCGGCTGGGGTACGTTGCGGGATCGCTGCTCACCGCCTCGGTCACCTGCCTCACCGGACCGATCGGCTTCCTCGGCTGGATCGTGCCCCACGCGCTGCGGCTACGGGCGGGCGCCGATCACCGGCTCCTGATTCCTTGCGGATTCCTGCTTGGGGCGGCGTTTCTGGTGGTGTGCGATACGGTGGCGCGGACGGCGTTGCCACAGGCCGAGATTCCAGTGGGCGTGATCACGGCGCTGGCGGGTGGTCCGTTCTTCTTGCTGCTGCTGCGCCGTCCGGTCTGAACCGTTATTCCAGTGTGTTCCCGCCGTTGACCGCGATCTTCTGGCCAGTCAATCGTCCGAAGTTCCGCCGGGCAGCGAATGCCCATGAAGGCGGAGAACTCCCCAACGTCGTTCTCGTATGCCCGCCGCGTTTTGTCGTTGGCGATGTTGGCCAGCCACTCGAGTTCAGGCGGGACTTCATTGAGAGCGCTTCGCTGCTGGACCGTCAGAGTGCGCTTCGTTGGTACCCGTTCACCGTTCCCATTCATCGGCGTCGCGCTCCTTTTCTACTCCTTGCCGGTACATCCTCTGTTCGTTGTAGCGAGCGCGGACCTCGGGGTCGGACACTCTGCCTGCCACCCGGTTCTCATCCTTGGCCCTGCCGCTCGCGCGGCCGTCGAGGCCCCTGGCCGTGAGCACATGCTCGGCCAGTCGCTCCATACCGACAGCCTCACGAAGAAAGGGCCTGAGGTAGTTGTCCAGGTGCCCGGCTCCTGGCCGCTCGATTTCTTGGGTGAGGGCGTTCAGATAGGCCGTCTTGCTCGTGGCGGCCCAGTCGATGCTAATGCCGGCACGGTTGGCGAGCTCCGTATGAACGACCATGATGGTTCGCCCATTGCCGTCGAGAAAAGGGTGCCCGTAGGCCAAGTAGCCCAACACTTCACCGGGCTTTGCCGCCAGCGCCGATTTGTCGGTCCCGAGGTTCAGCGCGTAGGAGACAGCGGCTTCAGCGTCGTTAGGGTGAGCAAAGAGCACAGACCCTTTGCTCACGGCAATGTCGGGAGCCGTCTGCCGCCGATCCTGTCCGGCCCAGGGGTAAACACTGCCGAACAAAATCTGATGGACCTGGAGGACGTCGCGGTACGTGAGATAGGGAATCGACCCCAGGTGTCCGAACGCCTTCGAAATGCCCGCGACGAAGGACCGGTGCTCCAGATGCTTGATGATGTCCGGGTCCTTCTCTCCGAACGCATTCCGAAGGTAGCCGCGTGAGTCGAAATCGTTGAACGGGTCGAAGCTCACAACCTGGCTTCCCGCAGATAGTTCACCTGGAGACGCGCCGCGTCCGGACCACTGAGGTACCCCGAACGCTCCAGTTCAACCAGAAGCAGCTCAATCTCGTCGAGAACGACATCGTCGTCCGCCAACCGGGTTACGTGGTTCGCCCAGGCGTCCGCTTCGGTGGGCTGATAGGTGACGCCGTGACGCCGGGCCAAGTCTAGAATCGCCGTTATCGTAGGTCCTTCCACGTCTTCTATGGTAGTGCGTAGCGGAGGCGCCCAAACCGCAGTCATTCAATCGACGGAAATGGGGCCTCGGATGACACGCCGAATGGTTCAGCCACATCTGTGACCAACCAATCAGAGATATAGGAAGGAGTGTGGGGGCGCACACTCTTTTCGTCTTTTGCAGCTCGAGCGGTCGCTCCCATCACTTGACGTCGCGTATCGCTACCGCGTATCCAACTTCGCGTCTGGCGAAGCACTCGCTGGAACTATTTGTCGCCTGGACAGCTGCCCTTAATGAGCCGCAGCAGGGCATTCGCTTCCCGGTCATTGAAGGCATTATGGGCCGAATCGCGTGGCGTGGACACCGCGCCGCTGGTCCGGCTGGGGTACGTGGCGGGATCGCTGCTCACCGCCTCGGTCACCTGCCTCACCGGACCGATCGGCTTCCTCGGCTGGATCGTGCCCCATGCGCTGCGGCTGCGCGCGGGCGCCGATCACCGGCTCCTGATTCCTTGCGGATTCCTGCTTGGGGCGGCGTTTCTGGTGGTGTGCGACACGGTGGCGCGGACGGCGTTGCCGCAGGCCGAGATTCCAGTGGGCGTGATTACGGCGCTGGCGGGTGGTCCGTTCTTTTTGCTACTGCTGCGCCGGCCGGTCTGACCGGTTATTCCAGTGTGTTCCCGCCGTTGACCGCGATCTTCTGGCCAGTCACGAAATTGGCCTCCGCTGATGCCAGGTAGGCCACGGCCGCGGCGACGTCGTCGGGCACGCCCTGCCGCTTCATGGGAACTGCCGCGGCGTAGATCGCAAGATCCGCCGGACTGGTGCCGTCGTGGCGTTCGGTCGGAATCCAGCCCGGAGCAACCAGGTTCACGGTAATGCCCCACGGCGCGAGTTCGCGTGCCCAGGAACGTGTCTGGCCATATTGCGCTCCCTTGGCGGCGACATAGTTGGCAAACCGTGGATTGCCCAGTTCGAACACCTCGCTGCCGATCTGAATCACGCGGCCGTAGCGCCGTTCCTTCATCGCCGGCAGACACTCTTTCAGCAGGATCAGCGGGGACTTGACGAAGAACTCCAACTGATCCAGATACGACTGCCAGGTCTGCTCCTCGACAGACAGGAAAGGCTGCGGCCCAGTTGCGTTGACCACCAGGATGTCCACCGGCCCCCACAGCTTCCGGATCCCCTCCACCATTCCGCGCACCTGCGCCTCGTCCCGCGAGTCGGCCTTGCATGCCGCGGCGGCGCCACCGCTCTGCTCGATCGCCGCGCACACCGCGCGCGCCTTGGCTTCACTGGCCCAATAGTTGACGCACACCCGCGCGCCACACGCGCCGAGCTTGGTCGCGATCGCGGCTCCAAGGCCTCGCGATGCGCCGGTGACCAGGGCAACACGGCCGGAAAGATTGGGACTCATTCCCTCTATTGTCGGACGATCCGCTCAAAAACTGAACGTAAATTCCACCGCGGAGTTGATCCAGGTGTCTTTCGTCGTGGTGCCCGGGATGTTGCCGAACGGATCCCCGCGCGTGTCGCCGCGTACGACCCGCGTGGACACGCCGAGCCGCAACTGCTGCGCCCGGTCCAGCGCCACGCTCGCTCCCAACAGGCCGTAGTATCCCCATCCGCTCCGGGCCGCGCACACGGGACAATCGAGCCGCAACGAATCGCCGAACGGCTGCCGGATCCGCTCCTGGTACCGGAGATAGGCTCCGCCGCCACCTGCCGAAAGCAACAGCTTGTTGCCCGCCAGCGGCACGATCGCGCGTCCGCCGGACGGCCACATGAACTGATAGTCCCGGATCCGCAGATCGCCGAACCGCGATTCGTAGAAGTCGCGCACCTTGGCCGCGTAGAACACGGAGTCGAGCCCTGACTCGGCCTGGAAGTAGCGGTGGAACCGGTATCCGTACGTGAACCGGAACAGCGGACTATTGGCGAGCAGAGGCTTGATGTCGGCGCCCGGTTGCGCCGCGCCCGCGCCAACCGACAGATAGTGCCGGCGGTAATCCCGGAACGGGCGGTACTCGCGCTGGGCGAGCAGGGGTGCGGCACCGAGGGCCGCCAGGCAGAGGAGGGCGCGCTTCATGGCATTTGCGACGCTCCAACGATTATCCCCGTTTCAAGTTTGCGAGTGTGATCTAATCATGAACATGACCAGCCGCAGAAAAGCCATCGCCGCGCTCGCCGCCTCAGGCCCGCTTTCCAAGCTCGGCATCTCCGCCGCCAAGAAGGCGCCCACAGCGGGAATCTATTCGCAATTGGGAATCCGTCCCCTGATCAACTTTCAGGGCACCATGACCACGATTGGCGCATCGAAGATGTCGCCGGAGATCCACGCTGCGATGGCGGAAGCCTCGCGCGACTACGTGTATCTCGAGGAAGTGAAGGACGCCGTCGGCGAGAGGATCGCCAAGCTCGCGGGCACCGAGTCCGCCCTGGTGGCCTCAGGCGCCGCGGGAGCGATCTGCCTCGGCACGTGCGCCTGCCTGACCGGAGAGGACAACGCCAAGGTCCGCCAGCTTCCGGATTTGACCGGCATGAAGGCGGACGTCGTGATCCAGAAGGGACATCGCAACGGCTACGATCACGCGGTACGCAACACCGGCGTCAAGATCGTCGAAGTGGAAGGCGCCTCCGCCCTGGCCGCCGCGCTGGGACCCAAGACCGCGATGATCTACTTCCTCGGCGGAACCTCTCACGACTGGGAAAAGGATCCGGGCGTTTCGATCGAGGAGACGATGCGGATCGCGAAGAAGGCTGGCGTCCCGGTGCTGATCGACGCCGCCAACATGCTGCCGCCCTGGGGCAACATCACCAAGCTGGCCGCGCTCGGTATCGACCTGATCGCCGTAAGCGGTGGAAAGCACATCCGGGGTCCGCAGAGCTCGGGGATTCTCGCCGGCCGCAAAGATCTGATCCGGGCCGCGTGGCTCAATTCGAGTCCGCACTCGGACTCCCTGGGCCGCGGGATGAAGGTCAACCGCGAGGAGATGATCGGGCTCTGGGTGGCGCTGGAGAAATACGCCAAGACCGATTTCGACGCAGTGGACCGCGAGTCGGCGCGCCAGGCGGCCTTCCTCATCGACGCGTTCAAGAAGATCGGATTGAACGCCGAGAAGACGCCGTTTGACCGGACGCGCCGGGTTCACCGCGTGAAGGTCACATGGGACGAGACCCGCATAAAGCTCACCGTCCGTCAAGTGGAACAGCAGCTCCGCGATGGTGATCCACGGATCGTGGTCCTGCGCGCGGCAGGCGGCAAGGGTCTGGAGTTCACGGTGTTTATGAACGACCCGGGTGACGAGAAGTTTGCCGCGCGCCGGATGAAGGAGATCTTCGGAGCCGCCTAGTAGTCCGGGCGGGTCACGATCCCTCCAACATGTCCAGCCACAGATGGATGGTGAGGTCGTGCCGGTCGACATTCACAAGATACGGCCGCATCTCCGAGTGATACCGGTCCACCAGGATCACAGGATCGAGCGGCGCGCGGCTGGCGAGGAACCTCACGTCCTCACGGTCGCGAGCCGAATTGCGATCGAGTTTCGACAGCGCCAAATCGTGTGCTTCGAGTGCGAACAGCTTAAGCCAACGAAACGCATCAGCGAACATTGGAATTATTGAGTCTCGCATAATACGGTGACGACGTTGTCAAAAAAAGAGCCCCGCATGATGGAGAAAGGAAAATGCGAGCCCGCGAGTATGGCTGACGCGCTGGAGGCCTCGCCGGAACCGCGAGACCGCCTCCTCCATCCGGTCCGGACAGAAGTTGGCCATCTCGCGCCCCTTGATGTTGCACCAAACTCCTTCGGTGGGATTGAGATCGGGCGCGTAGCTGGGCAACCATTCAATCGTCAGCCAGGACCGCTGTTTCAACAGGAAGTGCTGCATGAATTTGCTGCGATGCGCCGGCAAATGATCCCAGACCAGGATGACCGGGCTGCCAGCCACAAATTTCTTGAGTTGCTTCAGAAAGCCGGTCAGGCTGGCGGCGTCGAAGCTATCCGGCTTGGTACGGGCGAACAACCGGGCACGGCTGCCATCCCAGCGGTAACCCAGGGCCGCTGCCACCGAGGTCTTGCTCCAGTGGTTGCCGCGTGATTTCAGGACCGGGGTCTTGCCTTTGGGTGCCCAGGTGGTGCGGACCGCGGGCTTTTGGGTGAAACCTGATTCATCCTGGAAGAAGATCCAGGCTTTTTGCCGTGCAGCGTTTTTTTTAGCTCGGGCCAGCGGACGTCCTTCCAATACTGGATCTTGTCTTCGTTCCGTTCCTTGGCTTGCTCGGTGGGTTTCTGGACGGTCCAGTTGAGCGATCCCAGGATCTTCCAAACATGGCCGGAATGGAATTTGGCGCCAGTGACCTGCTCGATCGTCTTGGCCACCCGTGGCAGCGTCCACAGTTCACCGCTGAAGCCATGTGCAGCGGGTCCCTGCCGGAGCGCCCTTTCTACCTTGCGGAGTTGTGCCGCCGAAAGCCGCGGCCTGCGCCCCGCCCGGCCTGCTGCCTTTAAGGCTTTGGCTCCACCTTCCTTCCACTCGTGATACCAGCGGCAGACGCTCTGCCGGCTGACCTTGAGTTGACGGGCCACAGAAGCTAGGACGGTTTCCCCATTGGCGAACAGACGGGCAGCCTGCTTGCGCCTTTGCTCGAGTGCTTGGAAATCGCGGCGGTGAGTCACCATGCACCATTGTAGCGCCGACTGGCGCGCGTGTCACTATATTAGGCGAGACTCAATAATCTTATCAGTTGAACGGGGGTATCGCAACACCGGCCGAATTTTTAACCCAGCGCGTGACGAATTCGCCCCGCTTGCGTCGATACTGGATAGGTAGTGATTCTGTAATGTCGATGGGAGACCCTATTGTGAGCGTTGCCGGGGTCCTCAGGCGAGACTCCGTGCTGGACGAACCGGCGTTAATCCGAGCGGCACAAGGGGGCGATCACAGCGCCTTCGAGCAACTCGTGTTGGCGTACGACCAACAAGTGCTGCGCCTCGCCCTGAACCTGCTCCGGTCCCAGGAAGATGCGCGGGACGTGTACCAGGAGGCTTTCCTCCGTGTCCACAGGAACCTGAAGACATTCCGGTTTGATTGCAGTTTCCATACGTGGCTCTACCGGATCGTCACCAACCTGTGCCTGGACCACTTGCGGAAACGCAAGGTACGCAAGGAAGAGCCGCCGGTGTCCGATCCCAGCGATCCGGCGGCGGACCGCATGGCGATGGTCGCTGAATCCGGCATCCACGGGGATCCGCAGAGGCGGCTCCTCTCGTCCGAGCTCCGTGAGCGGATTGGACAGGTGATGGAGGATCTGACGCCACGCGAGCGCGCGGTCTTCGAGATGCGGCATCATCAGGGGATGCGCCTCCGCGCCATCGGCGAGGTGTTGGGAACAACGGAAGAGGCGGCGAAAAACTGTCTGTTCCGGGCCACTCAGAAAATGAGGGCGGCCCTAGGGGAGTTCGTATCATGAATTGCGAACGGATGAAGGATTTGGTCACGCTGTACGTGTACGGCGAATTGGATCCGTCCACCGAGGAGTCGGTGGAGCAGCATGCAGCGGAGTGCAAGGGCTGCGCCGCGTTGCTCGACACCGAGCGGGAGTTTCACGCCACGTTGGACCTTGGCGTGCTTGCTCCTCCCCCGGCCATGCTGGCGGGGTGCCGCCGGGAGCTGATGCAGGCGGTGAAGGAAGAGCGGGCGGCTCAGGGGCGGTCCTGGACCGTGACGGTCCGGAGCTGGTTCGAGGCCCCGTGGTTGAAGCCGGTCATGGCGCTGGCGCTGGTGACCGCGGGCTTTGCCGCCGGGCGGCTGATCCCATTGCCCGGGAACTCCCCGGTGGCTACACGGGTCCGGTTTCTCGAAGCGGACGGTGCTGGCCGGGTAAACCTCGTACTGGAAGAGACCCGGGAGCGCAAGCTTTCCGGATCATTGGGAGACGAGCCCATTCGCAACCTTGTGCTCGCGGCCGCCCAGGATCCGGCGGATCCGGGCCTGCGCGTCGAGTCGATGGAGTTGCTGCGCCGCGAGTCTTCGGCCTCTGAAGTCCGCCGGGCGCTGATGGCGGCCCTGGTAAGCGATTCGAATCCGGGCGTCCGGATGAAGGCGATCGAGGGGCTGCGGGGGCATGCCGCGGATCCTGAGGTCCAGCGGGCGCTGGCTCAGGTACTGATGCGCGATGACAACCCCGGACTGCGCGTGCAGGCGATCGACCTGCTGGTTCCGCATCCAAGGAAGGACATGGTAGGCGTCCTGCAGGACGTGATGCGCCGTGAGGACAACGACTACGTCCGGCTCCGGACCCAGCGGGTATTGTCTCAGATGAACGCATCGGTCGACCCGTTCTGAGCTGTCCCATGTGGAGGGTTGCGATATTCGGCTGCCTCCTCGCTGGAAGCCAGCTCAGCGGGCAGACGGAGTTGACCTACATCCGCGACGGCGGTGAATGGATCGAGAGCGGCGTAACGGAGCTGCCGCTCCGCGGCGCATCCCGGGTCCGCGTCGAGGGTCTCGGCCGGATGTCGGTACGCACCGGATCCAGCCGGAATGTCCAGTTGCGCGTCCGCCGCCGCGTGACCGCCGAGGATGAAGCCACTGCGCGCCGGTTGTTGGCCGCTCCGGCCGCGCACGCAGGTTATGCCGCAAACCAACTCTCCATCTCTTCGACTGGCGGGTTCTCCGGCGCCGAAATCGAGTTGCTCGTTCCGGCCGGAGTCCGGCACGCGGAGATCGTGAACACCTGGGGAGATGTCCTGGCGCGGGATCTGGCTCTCGACCTCACTGTCTACGGCGGAGGTGGACGTGTGGAGGCCGACCAGATTCGCGGCGCGGCTTGGATCCGGTCGGCCGGTGGAAGGGTCCGGCTTGGAACCCTTACCGGCCACGTGCAGGTCACGACGGGAAGCGGCGCTGTGTATGCAAGCGCGCTTCACGGGACCGCGGTGCTCGAGACGGGTGCCGGGGAGATCTTCGTGGAGCGGGCTGGCGCCGACCTCCGCGCGGCAACCGGAGGCGGCAACGTGCGGGTCCTGCGAGCGGCGGGAGCTGTCCACGCGAAGACCCTCGGCGGCGTGATTCGCGTTGATGAAGCGGGTGGAGGCGTTTGGGCCGACAACGGCGGCGGCGCGACACTGGTGGGCTCGGCGCGCGGAGTCCACTGCGAGTCGGCGAGCGGGAGCATTCGCGTCGCGGGAGTGCTGGGCCAGATCCTGGCGAGCACCGGCGTTGGGAGCATCGTCGCGGAACTCACCGGCAGCAATGGTGCACCACAGTCCGTGCTTGCGACCAGTGATGGTGACATTACCGTGATGATTCCGTCCAATCTGGCAGTGACCGTGCAGGCCTTGAATGAGCTGGGCAGGTTGGGAACGATCGTGACCGAGTTTCCGGAGATCCGAGTCCAAACCGCCTGGGCAACCAAGCGCACGGTCGCAGCCGGCGCGCTGAATGGGGGTGGACCGTTGTTGAAGGTCGCCGCGGCCAACGGAACGATTTTCCTCAAGCGGCAGCGCTGAACATCCACAGGAGAGTTATCCAATGCAGCAAAAAATCGCACTTGTTCTGGCAATGGCTTGTGCCGCGGCGGCCCAGGTTGCACCGGTGCCGCCTGCGCCGCCTGCGCCGCCCGCCCCGCCAGCCGCTCCGGTCCTAGCCATGGCGCCGACACCGCCCGAGCCTCCGGAACCGCCGGAGCCGCCCGAAATCGTGATTAACACGAGCGGCAGCTTTCTCGGGGTCCACGTGGCCGAGATCGACTCCGCCCGCGCCAAGGAGCTTCAGATGAAGGAAGCCACGGGCGTCGAGATCACGGGGGTTGAGCAGGACAGCCCGGCCGAGAAAGCCGGGCTGAGGAAGGGCGACGCGGTTGTAGAATACAACGGAAACAAGGTGGATGGTACACAACAGTTCATCCGCCTGGTGAAAGAGACGCCTTCCGGGCGCCAAGTGAAGATCGGAGTGCATCGCAATGGGTCTCCGTTCGCGCTCACCGCGACCATCGCAGCCCGCAAGGGCCGTGCTTTGAGCATCCAGCGTGACTTCCCCAAGATGAGCCTGGTGCTGCCCGACATTCCACACGCCAAGATGTCCTGGGGAAACTCGCTCCTGGGTGTTGAAGCCGAAACGATTGAGGGCCAACTGGCGGACTTCTTTGGTGTCAAGGAAGGCGCGCTGGTGAGATCCGTCACCCGCGGCTCAGCAGCGGATAAGGCTGGCCTCAAGGCTGGCGACGTGATCACCAAGGTGGAACAGTCGCGGATCTCTTCCGTGCGCGATCTTCTCAGCCAAATCCGCACCATCCAGTCGAAGAGTTCGTACTCCCTGACGGTGGTACGCGAGAAGCGCGAGACGGCGCTCGATGTCAAGGTGGACGAGACCGGCGGCACGATCCGGCCGGCCAGGCGCACCGTTGTCCGCCGCGAGGACCGTTTCTAGCTCAATAGAGGGGCTGCTTCTTGGGGTCGATCCCGCTCTTGCCCAGCGCATTGAGCAGAGGGCGGGCGCCGTTCCCCATGAGGACCAGATCGGCCGGACCCTGGAAGAACAGGAACCCCTCTTTCATGTACTCAGCAATCGACTCAGGCGTCGCGGCGGGACGGCCCACCGGCACTCCGTATTTCTTCCCCGCCGCGACCACTTTCCGGATTCCCTCCTGGACGTCGGGCTGGTTCACGTCACCCCGCTTGCCGTAGGAAAACGACAGGTCGTTGGTGCCGATGAACAGCACGTCAATCCCAGGCGTTGATGCGATTGCGTCAATCTGATCGACCGCCCGCTTCTCCTCGATGATGGTGATCACCATCGCGTTGCGGTCGGAAAAGTCGTAGTAGCTCTCCGGCCCCTGCCAGCGGAAACTGGCCAGACCTGGACCCGCGCCGCGCCGCCCCAACGGTGGATACTTGCATGCGTTCACCGCCTGCTTGGCGAGCTCGGGCGTCGATGTGAACGGAAACACAACGCCCAAGGCGCCCGCGTCCAGGGCCCGTTTGGCCGTCCACAGCTCATTGACCGGAACCCGGATGAAGGGAACCGCTTTCAACCCGCGCGTCGCAAGCACCATGCTGCGCGCCGTCTCGAGCGTGATCGGACTGTGCTCCATCTCGATCCACAGGAAGTCGAAACCCATGTTGGCCGCCTGCGCGGCGACATCCGGGCTCGCCACTGTGACCGTTGCGCCGATCACCGGCTTTCCCTCCTTCAATTGCTTCTTAACGGGATTCTCCCAGACTTGCGCTTCCAATGTGGCGCCTCCCAGAACGATAAGCGGAATGAGCGTTGTGAGCTTCATGCTGATCAATCTTACTACATCGCCTCTTCCCGGCCCATGAACAGGTCGTTCACGATCTTCCGGTGGTTCTCCATCACGCGAGCCCGCCGGACCTTCATGGTTGGTGTCAATTCGCCGTCCTCGATCGTAAAGTCGCGGTCGAGGATATGGTACTTCCGGATCTGTTCGAACGGAGCCAGTTGCTTGTTGATGCGCCCCACGATCCGCTTGACCTCACCTTGCACCGGCGGCGCGGCGACAACCTCGGCCGCGGACCGGCCCTTGTACTCCTCCATCCCCTTGATCTGCTCGACGGCCCCCATGTTGAGCGTGAACAGCGCCGCCGCGTAGGGCTGCTTGTCGCCCAGCAGCAGGACCTGGTGGAACACGGGCTCCATCTTGAACAGCGTCTCGATCAGCGCCGGGTAGATCTTCTTCCCATTCGACGACACCAGGACTTCCTTCTTGCGCCCGGTGATGTAGACGTAGCCCTCGCCATCGAACTCGGCAATATCGCCGGTGTGCAGCCAGCCATCGCGCAGCACCGCGGCCGTCGCCTCGGGCGACTTGTAGTAGCCGCTAAACACCACCGGACCGCGGAAGATCAGCTCGCCGTCCTCGCCGAGCTTCATCTCGACGTTCGGAAACGCCTTGCCGATGCTCCCCGACTTCGGCCGTCCATAGGGATTCAGCGCCACGATGCCGCCCTCGGTCAACCCGTAGCCCTCATAGATCGGCATCCCGATCGCGGCGTAGAAATCGGCCAGATCCTTGCCCAACGGCGCCGCGCCGCTCACCGCCATCCGCAACTCGCCGCCCAGCCGCTCCCGGATTTTGGCGAACACGGAACGGTCCGCAAGCCCGAGCAGCCGGCTCATCCACATTGGGACGCCGCGCCCTTCCTGCCTCCGGCGCGCCGCCTGCGCCCCCAGTCCCAGGGCACCGTAGAAAATCCTCTGGGTGACCGCCCCGCGCTTCTTGATCTCCATGCAGATGCTTGAATACATCCGCTCCCACACCCGTGGCGGCGCCACGAAAAAGGTCGGCTTCACCGACTTCAGCTCGTGCGGCAGCCGCGACAATCCTTCGGAAAAATAGACCGCCATGCCGACCCGCAGGGGCATCAACTGCATCGCCAGCCGCTGCGTGATGTGGGCCGAAGGCAGGAACGCGATCGTGCGGTCGTTTTCGTTCAACGGCGCGACTTGTGGCGTGACTTCGATGTTCGCGTAGATCGCCCCGTGAGTCACCAGGCCCATCTTCGGCTCGCCCGTGGCGCCGGACGTCAGGTACAGGATCGCCGGATCCTCAGGCCGGACGCGCGCCCGCATCTCCGCCAAAAGTCCATTGTCCCCGGCCAGTGCCGCCCTCCCTGACTCGCGTAGCGCGGCCAGTGGAATCGCCGGCTCCGCCTCGCCCGTGAGCAGGATCCAAATCACGTTCAGCGGAGGATCCGCCGCCGAGAGAAGCGCGCCCAGCACCTTGGGATTTTCCACCATCACCGCGCGGGCGTCGCAGGCCCGGAACGTCTTGATCTGTTCCACCGCCGGATAGCTCGTGTACAGCGCCGCCGCCACCGCGCCGCACGCCTGGATCCCCATGTCGGCAAGATAGAATTCGAGCCGGGTCTCCGAATGCAGCGCGACCACATCGCCGTGGCGGATGCCCAGCCCCTGCAGTCCGGCAGCGATTTCCTCGACGGCCCGCAGGTACTCCGTCCAGGTCATCGCCCGCCAGGTTCTGGCGTTCCGCTCCCCCACCGGCTCGTATAGCGCAGACCGGTTCCCGTACCGTTGCGCGGCCTCCGCCAGCAGGCCGTAAACCGTGCGTTGACCCATCAGGACAACGGTAACACGAGCCCGGCCGGTACAATAATCCAATGCCCTATGAGAGTGAACTCGAGGCGGCGCGGCAGGCCTCCCGCCGTGCGGCCGAAGCGGCCATGCGGTACTGGCGCACGGGAATCGAGGCCGATGCGAAGTCCGACGAATCGCCCGTCACCGCGGCCGACCGCGAATGCGAGCGGCTGATTGTTCAGGATCTGTGCGCGCAGTTCCCGGAAGACGGAGTCCTCGGTGAAGAAGGCGCGGACAAGCCCTCCGCCACCGGACGCCGCTGGATCATCGACCCGATCGACGGCACCCGCGACTTCATGCGTGGCAACCGCGCCTGGTGCAACCTGATCGCGCTCGAAGACAACGGCGAAGTGGTCGTCGGTGTGACCACCTTCCCCGCAGTGGACGAAACCTACTGGGCGGTCCGCGGTGGCGGCGCCTTCCGCAACGGCACGCGGATCCGGGTGTCGTCCATCAAGGACCCCTCGAAAGCCGTGCTCTGCGTCAACAGCTTCAACGGCATTCAGCAGACGCCATTCGCCAACAAGCTGATGGAGTGGATGCGCGGATTCTGGAGCGTCCGCAGCATGGGCGGAGCCGTCGACGCAACCCTGGTGGCCGCCGGACATGCCGAAGCCTGGATCGAGGTCACCGCCAAACCCTGGGACCTCGCGGTTTGGAAAATCCTCACGGAAGAGGCGGGCGGCCGGTTCTTCAATTTCGACGGCGGCAACTCGATCTACGGTGGGAACTGCGTCACCTGCGTCCCGGCACTGGAGACACTGATGCGCAGGTTCGTGGCAGGGTAGTCCCGCCATGATGAATCCGGCGGAGTTCGCCAACATCGCGCGCTGCGAGGCGGACTTCTGGTGGTTCCGCGGCATGCGCAAGATCATGTTCCGCCTGCTCGATCCCGTGGCCGCGCGGCGCCGCCTCGGACCTGTCCTCGAAACCGGATGTGGCACCGGCCACTTCTCGAAAGTCCTGACGGAACGCTACGGCTGGAAAATGTTTCCGCTCGACCTCGGCTGGCAGGGCCTCGAGTACGGCAAAGGCTACGGGCTGACCCGCATGGTGCAGGCCGACATCCAGGCGCTGCCCTATCGCGACGCCTCCTTCGACGGACTCGTGTCGATGGACGTCCTGGTCCATATGCCTCCCGACGGCGAGGACACCCCAATGCGCGAGGTCGCGCGCGTGTTGCGTCCTGGCGGCCTGCTGGCCCTTCGCGTCTCGGCACTGGACATCCTGCGCAGCCGCCACTCCGCGTTCGCCCATGAGCGGCAGCGG
>Ga0194131_10002070_pt1 | contig 33371 bp, 39 predicted proteins | sample TA2KigO120mmetaG_FD_148631 | JGI IMG/M metagenome (GOLD analysis project Ga0194131, IMG submission 148631) | Freshwater microbial communities from Lake Tanganyika, Tanzania - TA2015053 Kigoma Offshore 120m | ecosystem: Environmental > Aquatic > Freshwater > Lake | place: Tanzania: Lake...
CAAGTGCCGAATCAGCGCCAGCACCGCTGCGGGTGTCGCGGCGAGATCAGCTTCAGAAACAACCGGAGAAGCATCCATGCCAGCTGCAAGGATACCCCATTCCGAGTAGAAAACGCTAGACTGACCTGTGAACGGTTACGGATTGTCTTTATCGAAATCGATCGATCGCGCATCTCTGAAAACGTCGCGTCCCGGCGATCGCGGTTGTTGCCGCTATAATCAAGATCATGGCTACACCGACACTATTCGAGCCGGTTTCCGCTCCCGTGCCGCGGGCGCCGATTGTCATTCAGGATCAGGCGACGATTCCCGGCTGGGTGGAGGATCTTGCGAGCTTTCGCCGCTGGGCGCAATCGGCCGATTTCCCCGCGCGGGGCCGCTTCTCCTTCCTCAACAGCGAACTCTGGGTGGACCTCGCCATGGAGGAGTTCTTCACGCACAACCAGGTGAAATCGGCCTATGCCTTCACGCTCCAGAGCTTGCTGCACGCCAAGCCGACCGGCCGCTTTGTCCCGGACCGCATGCTGCTGACGCATCCGCAAGTGAACCTCTCCACCGAGCCCGACGCGCTGTTCTTTTTCTGGGAGACGATGCAAACGGGACGCATCCGGCTGGTCGAGAAGATCGACGACGGCTTCCTGGAGCTGGAGGGCACGCCGGATATGACGCTGGAGGTTGTGAGCAAGAACTCCGTGCGCAAGGATACGGTACTCCTGCGCGATCTCTACTGGAAAGCCGGCGTTGCCGAGTACTGGCTGGTGGATGCCCGCGGTGAAGTGCCGCGCTTCGACATCCTGCGGCACGAGTCCGACGGCTACCACGAGACACCGGCGCATGCCGGCTGGCAGCGCTCCGCGCTTTTCCAGCATGATTTCCAGCTCGCGCGCGAACAAGATCCACTCGGGAAACGCCTATTCATTGTCAAGAGCAGGCCGGCTTGTTAATCTGCCCGAGCGAGGTCGCTACGAGATCATCTCCTCTCGCTGGAGGCCTATCATGCGCCGAGTCGCGTATCTGTTAGCAATCGTTATCACTCTGGGCGCTGGCCATCCCGGCCGCGCCGATGTACCGGAGAAGTACCGGCCCGCCGTCCGGAAGGCGCTGGCCTGGCTGGTGAAGCAGCAGAACAAGGACGGCAGCTGGTCCAGCCCCACCCAGCCAGCCGACGTCGGCGGCACGGCCATGGCCGGGCTGGCGCTGCTCATGGAGGGAAGCACCGCGACCAGGGGGCAGTATGCGGAACCGATTCGCAAGGCCATCGCCTGGATGAGCAACAACTGCCAGACCAACGGCGACGACGGGCTGATCGCTCGCAATCGCCCGGCGGAGTACATGTTCGGCCAGGCCTATGCGGTGCTGTTCCTCGCCAGCGCCCGGGCCCGCGAGGACAAGATCGACGGCACGGGCCTGGAGGCACGCCTGGCCAAGGCGCGCCAGCGCGAACTCGACGATGTGCTCAAGCGCGCCGTGCAGTTCATCGCCAGGGCGCAATCGACCACCGGCGGCTGGTTCTACGTATCGTCCAAGGAAGCGCAGGACCAGGAAGCGGCGTCGTCCTCCATTGCGCAGGTGCTGGCCTTGCGGGCTGCCCGGCTGGCGGGCATCGAACTACCGAAGGAGACACTGCCAAAGGCGTTTGCCTACCTGGAGAAGATGACGACGAAGCGCGGCGGCATCCCGCTGTCGCTGCGCGGCAGAAGCGGCGAGCGTCCCAGCTTCACCATCGCCGCCTTCGCCGCCACCTTCGGCGACGAGCGACTCAAGCTGGACCTGGCGAAGAAGTGGCTGGGGTACAGCGAGCACACGATCCTCGTGGGCCGGGAAACCTTCGCGCTGTTCCATCATGCTCTGGCGATGCATGCCCTCGGCGAGCACGGCCAAGCCAAGCTGATGGGCAAGAAGAGCGAGCAGCCAACCTGGAGCAAGCAGCGCCCGCTGATCTTCGATCACATCGTGGCCACGCAGTCGGCCGCCGGGAACTGGACGCCGCGCGACTGGAAGCCACGCGAAGTCGTGTTCGGGACTGCGATCAACCTGATCATGCTGCAGCTCGACAACGAGCATGTACCGATCTTGCGGGCAAGGAAGGAGTGATGCGGCGCGGCATCGACGGCGCGGATGGCGCAGGTTGCGTCACGGCGCGAGGTGTGTTAGCTTGACAGGGTAATGGCAATGGAAATCGACTTCAACCCGATAGGCGCATGGCTGGTCAGCTAATCCCGCTTCCGGAACACGCGCCGCCGCCGCCGGACGGCCTCAGCCGGGAACAACTCGTGGCGCTCTGGTGCGAGCTGTACAACGCCGGCGAGAAGCTGCTACTGGCGGGCCTGCGCCGCGAGATCGGCCCCGATGGCGATCTGCAGGCGGCGTACCGCGACTGGCTCCGCCGCTATTACGATGACCACGACGTCGTGCTCATCCGCTGGGCCAACAAGATGAACGAGCTGCGAGTGCAAAATGGCGGCGGAAGTCGTCCTCAAGACGCTTGAGCATGTCTGGAACGTGCTGTCGCAGCTGCCCGTGCGCAAGGCACTCATGGGCGGGTTGGCGGTAGCATTCTGGAAACATCTGCGCTTGACCCAGGATGTGGACATTCTCATCGCCGTGGATGACAGTGCGCTCGCTGATCTGGTCGCCAGGTTGCAAGCAGCAGACATGCGCGGCAAGAGAAGCTCTCCCGTGCTGCACTTCGGGCCGCAGAAGATCATTCAAGTTCTCTATCAGCCCCCTGGCTCGTTCCTGGACATCCAGGTGGATCTGTTAGTGGCTCCGGACGACTATGCCCGCAATGCCCTGACACGCGCGCAGCCTGCCGTGTTGCCCGGTGTCGCGGAACCAATCGACGTGCTAACGTGCGAGGATCTGGTGATCCACAAACTGATCGCGGGGCGCATCCTCGATCAAGCGGATGCTGCCGCTCTGCTGCGGATCAACAGCAAGGACCTTGATTTTGCCTACTTGAAGGACTGGATTGACAGGCTCGGACTGCGCAAGGAATGGGAGGACGTTGTCGGCGAAGCCTTTCCAAGCGAAAGACCGCCGGCAACTCAGTGGGGTGGATAACTCGCAGGTCTCACTGGCTCGGAAAAAGAAATAGCCGCAGCGGAGCTTGCGGGTTCCGCTGCGGCCAGTTGTTGCTCGCGTTGGTGGATGGTCACACCAATTCCGCGATCGGCCTCGCGCCGTCGGGCAGCAGGAATTGCGGCCGGCCGGACTGGTCGATGTATTGCTGCTGGCGGTCGATGCCCAGGACGTGGAAGATGGTGGCCATCAGGTCGCGCGGGTAGATGGGCGTGGTGCGCGGCACCTCGGCCTTCGAGTTCGAGTCGCCGACGACCTGGCCCATGCGCAGGCCGCCGCCCGCGAGGGCGAGGGTGCACAGCGGGCCCCAGTGATCGCGGCCGGCGTCGCCGTTGATGCGCGGCGTGCGCCCGAACTCGCCCGTGATCACCAGCAGGATCTTCTCGGACAGGCCGCGCTGCTCCAGGTCGTCGAGGAACACGGAGATGGCCTGGTCCATGGGCGGGCAGGCTTGCCGCAGTTGCGGTTCCATGCGGTTGTGCATGTCCCAGCCTTGGTTGGAGTTGGCGTAGTGCAGCGTGACGAAGCCGCAGCCCGCCTCGCACAGACGGCGCGCGAGCAGCAGGTTGTCGCCCAGGCCGGCCGTGCCGTTGTGGTACATGTCGCGAACGCGCGGGTCTTCGCGGGTTACGTCGAACGCCTCGGTCGCCCGGCCCAGCAGCAGCTGCACCGCTTGCTGATCGAAAGCATCCAGGCCGGCCATCAGGCCGGAGCGATCGACGCGGCGGTTCATGGTGTCGAACTGCCGCAGCAGGCCGCGGCGATCGGCAAGCTGGTCGCGGCGCATGCTCAGGTTGAGGTTGCTCCGTGCCTGTCCGCCGACGTCGAACGGCGCGTACGCCGAGCCGAGCCAGTTCGGGCCGTCGGCGTAAAGCCCGGCCAGGCGGACGTAGGTGGGAATACCGCTATCCGGATGATTGCTGCCGCGCACGCGTGCGGTGATCGAGCCAAGCGATGGCTTGATCGGCTGGGCGCCGGCATCGGCGGGCGGGTGATCGACGCCGGTCATGACGAAGTGCGTGCCGCCGGTGTGCCCCGAGTTACCGTGCGTGAACGACCGGACGAAAGCCATCTGGCGGGCGCGGCGGGCCATGCGCGGGAACAGGCCGCCGATCTGCACGCCCGGGATGCTGGTCTGCGCCGCGCCGACCATGCTGCGATACTCGGCGGGAGCGCTCATCTTGGGGTCGAAGGTCTCGATGTGAGTCGCACCGCCGCCCAGCCAGAGCCAGACGACCGAGGTATCCGGCAACGAGCGTCCGGTGGACGCCGCCGCGCTGCGCATCTGCAGCAGGTTCGACAACCCGAACCCGCCCAGGCCGAGTGTCCCGACCTTGAGAAACTCGCGGCGGCTGGCGCCGTCGCAGTTGCGTCCGCTACGGTTTCCCCACAGATTCAACATGGCAATCCCCCCTTCTGGCAAGCAAGCGTTGGTATGAGACGGCACTCGTGAAAGCGCCGGCAGGTTTGGCGGGCCAACAATTCAAGTGTATGGTATGCATTCTGTCGAGGCGCTGTCAATCACGAAAACTCCGGTCGGCATGGGTCATTACGCGGAACCGCTGCCAGTCCATCGCCGGTCCCCGAGGCATGGCTAACATAACCAGTACGCCGGGCGCGAGGCAGCTTTACCTTGATGGCCTGGCGGTAATACAGAACTTCACGCCATCCATCACAAGGGAGCTTGCCGTGCAACGTCTCATGTTCCTCCTGCTGCCTTGCATTTCGCTTGTCACGGCCATTGTCACCGCCGGGCTCAGCCTCGGCGACGACATCGTATCCAGAGGCGCCGCGCTCGAAAAGCTGTGGGGCGAGGGCGAATTCACCGAAGGGCCGGCCCACGGGCCCGACGGCTGCATCTATTTCAGCGACATCGGCAACCGCGTCATGAAGTACGACCCGGCCACCGGCAAGACCACGGACTTTCGCAAACCCAGCGGCCGGGCCAACGGGCTCGACTTCGATCCTCAGGGCCGGCTCGTCGCTGCCGAGGGCGCCAACACCGGCGGCAACCGCCGCGTCACCGTCACCGAGAGGGACGGCGCCATCAAAGTCCTGGCCGATCGCTGGCAAGGCAAGCGCTTCAACAGTCCCAACGACCTGACCATCGACACCAAGGGCCGCGTGTACTTCACCGACCCGCGCTACGTCGGCAACGAGCCGCGCGAGATTGACGTCGAGGGCGTCTATCGCATCGACACCGACGGCACGCTGACACGGATCATCAGCGACGTTCCCAAGCCCAACGGCATCATCCTGTCTCCCGACATGAAGAAGATCTACCTGGCTGAGAGCGACCCGAAAGGCAAGCGCCGCCTGCTGGCTTATGCATTGAAGTCGGATGGAACCGTCGCCGATAAGAGGATCCTCCACGACTTCGGCAAGGACCGCGGCATCGACGGCATGTGCATCGACGTGAAGGGCAACATCTACGGCGCCGCCGGCCAGGGCAAGACCGGCGGCGTCTACGTATTTGACCCGGACGGCAAGAAACTCGCTTTCATCCCGGTTCCCGAGGCGCCCAGCAACTGCGTCTTCGGCGGCAAGGAACGCAAGACCCTGTACGTGACCGCAGGAAGGTCGCTCTATCGGATCACGCTGGGCGTGGAGGGCTTCGCGGTCTTCTGGCCGAAGTGATGATTCACTCGACTCAGAAATGCATTGCGTTGCCACCCCCCTCTCCGCACCCCGGCAACGAATCCATCATTGGGCCGCATTCGCTGCAGAGTTTCGGCCAAAAGCTCCGGGCGCAAATAGAAAACCTCTGGTTGACGATCCGGGGAGGTGCGGAATGAACTTTGCCGAGCAGCCGCCCTCGACACAGTGGACGGCCTTGAAGTATCGGGGGGCAAGATTTGCCGAGGTCTGGCTCAAACCAGGGGGCGATTGTCTCGCCCTGACGATTCGCATTCCGCAGGATGGTTTTCAGCTTCCCGACATGGGCCGGCAGTTGACGATCGAAAACCTTCTCAAGGCGGTCGCCATAGAGCCTGCGGAGGTGGACTCATGGATCCACGGAGACGTCAGTCATTCCGGTCTGGACAGCGCCCATCCTGAGTTCAGGAATCCGCTCATGCCGCCTTCATCGGCTATTCCCTATCTGGAAATCCACGTCCGCCTGAAGCCGGCCCAGTCTGTCGGCGGCGCTGGCGGCGCGGAAAGCGACGTTCCGGAAGCAATGTGGCAAGCACTCGAAGTCCGCTGGAAGGCGATCCAGACCCTGGAAGCGAGTCTGGACACCCTGCGCATCAGCATGGAAGGCCTCATGGCAGAAATGGAAGCCTCCTTGAAGCGCGCATTGACCACCGAAGAAAAACTCCATGCCCGGCGTGCCGACCTGGCGGAATGGAGCAAGGCAAAAACTCGAGTTCATCATGCCTTGCCCCGAGTGAGAGAGGCCATCCATCGCTCCATCTGGGCCATGGGCACACACGAAAGGAAGCACCTTGAAGAAGTTTACAAGAACCAGATCAAGCCCCGTCTCCCGTTTCCTCGGATGGACAAGGTGATGGAACTGCTGGAAAACCTGCAGAAAGACCGGCAAGTGCTGTTCGCACACGGAACGACGGTCTATCACGAGTGCAAAAGTACCTCGGCAAGCGCCCAGGGGACCCTGCGGACACTGCAGAATGGCGCCGCTGCGAATGCCAAAAAAAAGAGCGGATCGGGTGCACAGAGCAAGTTCTTCAAGAACGTCCGACGCTGGTCCGGAGCGGAATGACGTGCCAGGCGCCGACGCCAAGAAGATAACGCAGGAACGTGCGCGATTTCATGCCTCGGAGGAAGTTTCGAGGCCCGAACTCGGCAAGCCTGAGGAAGAGTCCCGTCCATGAAACGCCAGCAACTTCGCGGGCGCCGGTTCTCACCGGAAAGGTCATCATGGAAACTCAGGAAATCGATCGTGGGAAAGTCCTGTCTGTCCGCGGGAGCATCGTGGACGCAGCATTCCCGCGCCGGTTACCGGGATTCTATAGTGAACTCCATGCCGGGGACGGTCTTGAAGTGATCATTGAGGTGGTCTCGCACCTGGATTCTGAAACAGTTCGAGGGATCGCCCTGACGCCGACGGCTGGTCTGGCTCGTGGCGCGCCGGTCATCGATACGGGACATCCGCTTCGCGTCCCCGTCGGCGAGCGACTCCTGGGTCGGATGTTGAATGTCTTCGGCGAAACCATCGACGGTCAGGAGAAAGTTGCCGGAGGAGAGTGGCGCTCCCTGCACCGTCCTCCGGTGCGTCTGACCCAGCAGGGAGCGATCACGCAGATCCTGGAGACCGGGATCAAGGCCATTGACCTTCTCGCCCCCCTGGAGCGCGGCGGCAAGGCCGGACTGTTCGGGGGCGCGGGCGTTGGCAAGACGGTCCGCATCACGGAGTTGATTCACAATGTCGTGGGCAAGCACCACGGCGTCACTCTTTTTTGCGGCATCGGCGAACGTTCGCGTGAGGCCGAAGAATTGTACCGCGACGTACGCGCAGCAGGAGTTCTGGACAACACCGTCCTTGTCTTCGGTCAAATGAATGAGCCGCCGGGAGCACGTTTCCGGATCGGCCATGCGGCCCTCACCATGGCTGAGTACTTTCGCGACGACGCCAAGCGGGACGTGCTCCTGCTCATCGACAATATCTTCCGCTTCATCCAGGCAGGCAGCGAGGTTTCCGGATTGCTCGGACGGCTGCCGTCGCGGCTGGGCTATCAGCCCACGCTGGGGACGGAACTGGCGCAACTCGAAGAACGCATCTGCACCACTGCCGCCGCAGCCATCACCTCGGTGCAGGCTGTTTACGTCCCGGCCGATGACTTCACCGATCCGGCCGTCACGCACACGTTCGGGCATCTGTCTGCTCTGATCGTGCTCTCGCGCGACCGGGCCAGCCAGGGATTTTACCCGGCCATCGACCCGCTCCGCTCGGAGTCCAAGATGTTGACGCCGCCGATCGTAGGTCAACGCCACTACCAGGTGGCGAGAAAGGTGCGCGAGAGTCTCGCCGGTTATGACGAACTCAAAGACGTGATCGCCATGCTCGGGCTGGAGGAACTGTCGCGAGAAGACCAGCGAACCGTCCACCGGGCTCGCCGACTGGAACGCTTCCTGACGCAGCCATTCTTCACCACCGAGCCGTTCACCGGCCGCGCGGGACGGATGGTGGACTTGCAAGAGACGCTGACCGGCTGCGAGCGTATCCTGAACGATGAATTTGCCGACTTTCCCGAAAAGTCCCTGTACATGATCGGCGCGATTCACGAGGCCAAAAAGCCATGAAATTGAAGGTCGTCCTGCCTTCCGGAGTTTTTCTGGAGCAGGAGGTCGTCAAGGTGGTGGCGGAGGCGCAGAATGGAGCGTTCTGCCTGTTGCCTCGTCACATCGATTTCGTCGCATCCCTCATCCCTGGCATCCTTGCCTTGACTTCTCAAGACGATGAGGAGTCGTTTCTAGCCGTGGACGAGGGCGTGCTCGTCAAGTGTGGTCCCGAGGTTCTGGTTTCGACGTGGAATGCCGTGCGCGGGCCGCTGGGCGAGCTAAGGCATGCCGTGCGCGAGCAGTTTCGCGAACTGGGAGAACGGGAACAGAAAGCCCGCTCGGCGCTGGGCAAGCTCGAAGCCAGCATGGTACGGCAGATCCTTGAATGGGAGGACCGAGGCCATGCCTGAGACTCCGGACAGCGAGCAAGAAGTCGTCAAGCCACGCGAGCTCAGCGAGGAAGTTGGGGCCAAGGAAGCACGCAAGATCCGAGCACGCCGCGACATGGATCGGACGATCTGGTTCGGGCTGGGAATGTTTGGGCTGGTCGGCTGGTCCGTGGCCATTCCGACCCTGATCGGCGTGGGTCTTGGCATCTGGCTCGATCTGACCTTGCCAGGCCGTTTTTCCTGGACGCTGGCCCTGCTCCTGGCAGGTGCCGCACTGGGCGCCATGAATGCGTGGTACTGGGTGAGCCAGGAGCAGCAGGCGATGGACCGGGAGAGGGAGCAGCAACAGCATGAGTGAAGGGCTCCCATTGATCCTGGCCGGCGTTGCTGGACTGCTGCTGGGATTGTTCTATTTCGGCGGCCTCTGGCTGACGATCCGCTGGCTGCCAGCGACACGCTGCCCAGCGCTGCTCACACTGGGGAGTCTTGTCGGCCGCATGGCTGTGACCCTGGCAGGCTTTTACGCGATCATGGCCGGCCGCTGGGAACGATTGCTGGCGTGCCTTGCCGGCTTCGTCTTGATGCGCTTTGTGGTTCTGGCGTGCTTGCGTCCCGAAGACGCTCCACCTCTACCGCCTCAACAGGGGCAGGAATGACCGTGGACATAACTCCTGATACGATTGTCTACTGGCAAGCCGGACCGATGCGTCTTAGCGCGACCCTCGTGTTCACCTGGCTGGTGATGCTGCTCATGTTCCTGGGATCCTGGCTGGTGACGCGTCGCCTTTCCACGGGACACAAGCTGTCGAGGGGGCAGAATCTCCTGGAAGTCGTCGTGGGCGCGATCCAGGACCAGATCCAGTCGGTAACCGGACAGGAGTCGCGCCGCTATCTTCCCTTCATCGGTACGCTCTTTCTGTTCATCGTCGTCTCCAACGTCCTTGCGGTCGTGCCCGGCTTTCACCCACCGACCGGCTCGCTCTCGACCACCGCGGCTCTCGCGCTTTGCGTTTTTGTCGCGGTTCCGGTCTACGGCATCGCGGAGCACGGTCTGGTCGGACACCTGAGAAACTATATCCGGCCGAGCGTGTTCATGCTTCCTTTCAACGTCATCGGCGAATTATCACGAACCTTGGCGCTGGCGATTCGACTCTTCGGCAACGTCATGAGCGGCACGATGATTGCCGCCATGCTGCTGGCCATCGCGCCGTTCTTCTTCCCGGTTCTCATGCAGGCCCTGGGCTTGTTGACCGGCCTCATTCAGGCATACATTTTCGCCATCCTCGCCCTGGTCTACATCGCGGCTGCCACCAGGGCTCATGAGCCCCAGGGACCGGAAACGGCCGCTCAACCTGGTACCAAAGGAGACTGAGCCAATGGATAACGAAGGCTTGATCGGAATGGTCTCGATCATCGTCGCCGGCTTGACCATCGCCATCGGTTCGATCGGCGTCGCCCTGGGAGAAGGCTGGGCCGTGGCACGGGCCATGACATCCCTGGCTCAGCAACCTGATGCAGCTCCGACCATCACGCGGACGCTGTTTGTCGGCGTGGCCATGATCGAATCGACGGCCATCTATTGCTTCGTCGTGTCCATGATCCTGATCTTTGCCAACCCATTCTGGAATCACATGGTTGCACTGTCGGGGAGATGAGCTGTGCAGATCGACTGGTTCACGTTGATTGCCCAGGTCGTCAACTTCCTGGTGCTGGTCTGGTTGCTCCAGCGATTCCTGTATGGACGCATCGTTCGAGCCATGGACGAACGAGAAGCGCACATTGCTTCCCGGCTCGAGGAAGCTTCACGGTTGCGGGCCGAAACGGAGCGCGAAGCGACAGAATACCGATCGCAAAAACTGGCACTGGAGGAGCAGCGTGAGCAAGTGTTGCTTCGCAGCCGCGAACAAGCCGAGGCCCAGCGGCAGCAACTGATCGATGAGGCCAGGCGGGAGATCGAGAACATGCGGGAGCAATGGCTCGATGCATTGCAGCAAGAGAAGAAACAGTTCTTCCAGGACTTCCGTGAGAAAATCGGGCAGCAGGTTGTCATGATTGTCCGACGAGCGCTTCACGATCTGGCCAGTGTGGAACTGCAGGAACCGATGACGAATTCCTTTCTGGATCGACTCGAGAAGCTGGAGCCATCCGGGCGCCAGGTCATGGTAGATGCCATCCGTGCCTCGGAGCGAGAAGTGGAAATCCGCAGTGCTTTCCCGATGAATTCTCGCATGCGCGAGCGCATCATCCAGGCGCTTCGCGATCATCTGGACGATGGCGTGGCCGTGCGCTTCGAAGTCGAGCCCGCGCTCGGGTGCGGAATCGAGTTGCACGCCCATGCCCAACGACTGGCGTGGAACCTGAATTCCTACCTCGAAGGCCTGGAAGACGCATTCGTTCAAGAGCTGCAAAACAAGGCAATGGAACATGGCGCACAGCAACAGTCAAACTCCGGGCAGCAGCAGTGGACCGCTCCGGTCCGCCCTTGAGGACATGTCGACTCTGCTTGACCGTGCATTGGTCAACCACCGGGCTGACTTGACGCCCCATGAAGTCGGCCGGGTGATCGCACTTGTCCAGGGTACCGCGCGAGTGCGTGGCTTGCCAAACGTCAGCGCCGAGGAACTGGTACGCTTTTCCGGTGGCTCACTCGGACTGGCGTTCAATCTCGAACCCAATGAAGTCGGCGTCGTCCTGCTGAGCCCCGCCCACGACCTGAAAGCGGGCGCCCAGGTCCATCGCACCGGCCGCATCCTCGACTTTCCGGTCGGAGAGGAATTGCTCGGCCGTGTCGTCAATGCTCTGGGTCAACCTGTTGACGAACGTGGCCCGCTGCGGCTGGCGACACGTCGGCCGATCGAGCAACCGGCGCCCCCCATCATGCACCGCGCCCCGGTAACACAGCCATTGCAGACCGGCATCAAGGTGATTGACGCCTTGCTGCCCATTGGCCGAGGGCAGCGCGAATTGATCCTCGGCGACCGCCAGACCGGCAAGACGGCCATCGCTCTTGACGCGATCCTGAACCAGCATGGCCAGGACGTCATCTGCATCTACTGCGCCATCGGGCAGCGTAGTTCGGCAGTGGCCAAGCTCATCTCCGCGCTACGAGGGCATGGCGCCCTGGGCTATTGCGTCCTGGTGGTTGCCACGGGGGACGATCCCCCGGGGGTTCAATTCCTGGCTCCCTACGCGGCCACGACGCTGGCCGAATTCTTCATGCATCAAGGCCGGGATGTGCTCATTGTCTACGACGACTTGACGCGCCACGCGCGGGCGTATCGAGAACTGTCGCTGCTGTTGCGCCGGCCCCCTGGCCGGGAAGCATACCCGGGAGATGTCTTTTACATTCACTCCCGACTGCTGGAGCGAGCAACACACTTGCGCGAGGAACATGGCGGCGGTTCACTGACCGCTCTGCCGATCGTCGAGACACAAGGCCAGAACATCTCCGCGTACATCCCAACGAACTTGATCTCCATTACCGACGGGCAGATCTACCTGTCACCTGACTTGTTCCGCAAGGGCATTCTCCCCGCGGTGGATGTCGGCCGGTCGGTTTCACGAGTCGGCGGCAAGGCGCAGCGGCACTGCTTTCGTGCGGTGGCCGGCGAATTACGCCTCTCTTATGCGCAGTTCGAAGAGCTTGAAGTATTCGCCCGCTTCGGCACGCGGCTGGATGACGAAACGCGCAGCACGCTGGAGCGTGGCCGGCGCGTCCGCGAAGTTCTCAAGCAGCCGCAATACGAGCCCTTGCCGGTCGCCGATCAGGTGGCGATACTCTTTGCCGCCAGCGAGGGCTTGCTCGATACGGTTTCTCTTGACGAGATCGCCGACGTGGAGCGGGCAATTCGCCAGGCCCTGGCCGGAGAACTGCCCGTGATAGCACAACGCCTGAACGTGGGCGACAGGTTGACCGAGGAGGACAACGAAGCGTTGCGCCGTCTGGTCCGGCGGGTCGTTGCTGCCAGCCAGAAAAGGGACGACCATGCAAACACTTGAGACCATGCGCCGACGTATCGAGAGCGCACAAGATCTTCATGCCGTCGTCCGTGTGATGAAGGCGCTCGCCGCCGTGAGCATTCGCCAGTATGAGAAGTCGGTCGTGTCGTTGAGCGAGTACAATCGCACCATCGAGCTCGGCCTGCAAGTTCTCCTGAGGAACCGGCCGGAGGATATTGCCACGAGCGAGCCCCAGTTCAATGAACGCTGGGCAGGCATCGTGTTCGGCTCGGACCAGGGCATGTGCGGTTCGTTCAACGATCAGGTCACCAGCCTCGCGCTGCGGAAGATGAGCCAGCTGCCCGGCCGGCCGAACGAGCGTACGGTTCTGGCTGTCGGTCTACGCGTCGTGGGGCGCCTGGAGGATGCGGGTTGCCAGATCGGCCAATGCTTCCCTGTCCCCGGATCGGTGGCCGGCATCGCTCCAGTCGTCCACGATCTCTTGCTCAAGGTTGAAGAGTTGCGGGTCGAACGCGGCCTGAGTCGTTTCATCCTGTTTCACCACCGTCCGATCTCGGACGCCGCTTCGCGCCCGCATGAGATCCCTCTATTGCCCGTCAATCCCAGCTGGCTCCGCGACATCAGTCAAAGACTCTGGCCCTCGCGCTCGCTGCCGGCGTTCACGATGGATTGGCGTCGCTTGTTCTCAGCCCTGATCCGTCAGCACCTGTTCGTGGTCTTGTACCGGGCTGTCGCCGAGTCGCTGGCCAGCGAGAACGCCAGCCGGCTGGCTTCCATGCAAGCCGCCGAGAAGAATATTCAGGAGCACCTGGCCGGACTGACCATGCGCTACCACCAGGAACGGCAGCAATCGATCACCGAGGAATTGCTCGACATCGTCACCGGCTTCGAGACGCTGATCGGCGCGGCAGGCCGTGAGCCTTGATGCCGTGCTCACCGAGGACGTACGGATGAAACGTGCACTTACCTGGATCTGGGACCGCGGCATCGTCTCGACCTTCCTGGCCGGGCTCCTGGTTGTCCTGCCGTTGGCGATCACCATCTGGATCATGGGCTGGGTAGCTGGCATGCTGCGCGAGGTGGTTGGCCCGGAGCCTTACATCGGGGAAGGCCTGCGCTCTCTTGGCCTGCGTTTCGTCGCCAACGACACAGTGGCCACCATCGTCGGCTGGGTCCTTGTGATCGTGGCCGTCTGGTTGCTGGGACTGTTTGTGAAATCGACTACGCGTTTTCGGGTTATCGAGAAATTCAACTGGGCGATGAGCCACGTGCCCGTGGTGCGCACGGTGTACGGCCCGGTCGCGCAGGTCGTGGGCATGCTCAGACGGCAGGATCGCGAGGAACTGAATGCCATGAGCGTCGTCTACTGCAAGTTCGGTGAGCAGGCAGGAGGCGGATTCCTGGCCCTTCTGGCGTCTGCAGGTCTGTTCCGATTCGGGGAGCAGGACTGCCACCTCGTCTACATCCCGACCTCGCCGCTGCCGATGACAGGCGGACTCATCTTCGTACCGGCCAGGGCCGTGGACCGCGTGGACATGACCATTGAAGCGTTGATGCAGATGTACTTCTCCATGGGGGTGATGGCAACCAAGGCCGTTCCCGGCAATTTCCAGGTCTCGGTGACGCTCCCGCCGCAGGAAGCAACTCCAGGAGCTGGTTAACCGATTACGCCGAAGATCGACGTGGGACTGCTGGAAAAAGATGTATGAATCTTGCGTTCGCGCCGCCGCCACGCAACAATGAGCGTTAGCTTGCATGAAGTGCATGACAGAGTCGCCCAGGCACGGCAGCGGAGTCGCAATGTTCAATATCGGCCGAACGCTTACCAGGAACTGCCAGGGAATCAGCCGGCGTGCGCTGCTGCAAGTCGGCGGACTCGGTGTTTTGGGGCTGTCGCTCGCAGACTGGATGTGCGCCGAGGAGCGCCGGCCCGCGCGACGCGAAGCCAGCAGTGGGAACAAATCCTGCATCTTTGTTTTTCTGGAGGGCGGCCCCAGCCAGCTCGAGACCTTCGATCCCAAGCCGATGGCTCCCAATGACGTGCGCGGGCCCTACGGCCCCGTCGCCACCAGCGTGCCAGGAACGCAGATCGGCGAGCTATTGCCGATGATGGCCCAGCGCATGCATCGCTGTGCCCTGATCCGCTCGCTGACCGGATTTACCGGGCAGCACACGGCCAGGCCGGCGCTCACCGGTTCCGTGCAGGGGCTCACCACTTACGGCGCCGTGGTCACGCGTCTCTTGGGCGATCGCGGGGTCATGCCGCCGTACGTCCACATTGGCGGCCGGCTCTTCAACAGCGCCGGCGTGGGCGGCGGTGCTTTCGGCCCGGCCTGCGACCCGGTCATGGTCGTCAATCCACTGGCGAGTCAGCTGCAACTTTCCCAGTTCGAGCTGGCCGCCGACATTTCCGCCAATCGCTTCCATGACCGCCGCGAGTTGCTGGGCGCAATCGACCGCATGCGCGCTCAGGCGGATAGTCCGGCCCTGGAGCGCATGGACACGTTTCACCGGCGGGCAGTCAACGTGCTCACATCGAGCCGTGTGCGCGAGGCCTTCGATCTGGCGCGGGAGCGGCCGCCGCTGCGCAGCCGCTATGGCGCCAACATCTTCGGGCAGTCGTTGTTGATGGCCCGCCGCCTCGTCGAGGCCGGCACGCGCTTTGTTCAGGTCAAGTGGTACGACTGGGACGGCGCCTGGGACATCCACGGTTTCAATTCGACCGGTGTTGAGCGCATGGAAGAGGAGCTGTGCCCGCGTTTCGATCAGGGCATGACCGCGCTGCTGGACGATTTGCAGCAGCGCGGCATGCTGGACTCGACGCTGGTGGTGGCCATGGGCGAGATGGGGCGAACGCCGCGGCTGAATCACTGGGGTGGCCGCGATCACTGGGGGCCCGTGCTGTTTGCCCTTCTGGCCGGCGGCGGCGTGCCTGCCGGCGCCGTCGTTGGTAGCAGCGACGCTCACGCGGCCTATCCCGCCACGTCACCGGTGCAGCCCGCCGAACTCGCCGCAACTCTCTACCGCTTGCTCGGCATCGATACCAATCTGGACGTCCGCGTTCGGCCATTCATCGGCAGCGCGGCGCCGGTCGCGGCATTGGTCTGACGTTCTTGATCACCGAAACGGATCGTGACTTGTCAAGTTCGTCACTGGACTCTCAAGAGTTGCCTGCCGGACCATCAGAATCCACTCGCTTCTGCGATCGGCGGTTGTCCCAAGCCTTGCCGGCACCAAGGCCAATCCAGACCGCGCAGGCAGGCCCGAGCGAAAACAAAACAGCATTGCCGGCCGCTTGGCAAGTTCCTAGCTAAGACTGCGATGAAGTTCTGGATTTTTCTCAAGGCATAAGTAATATCCACGTTGCGGCTTTTCCGGGCAGTTCCCGGACGTTCGTGAACCATGTGAAAAGCGAATCTCAGGCAACTTTTTCTTATTTCCGAGTCCGAGGACACTGTGATGTTTGGTAGCTTGTTGGGCGGATCGTGGACCGAACTGGACCTTGAATGCCCTTGGTGGCTCCGCGATGATGAACTGCAGCTGTTGCTCGTCGCCAAGGACGAAGACGACGAGGATCTGGACGACGAAGAAGAAGACGAGGACGACGACGAAGAGGAGGACGACGATCTCGAAGACGATGATCTCGAGGATGATTTCGAGGACGAGGATTTCGACGACGAAGACCTCGATGAGGACGAACTCGAGGATGACGAGTTGGAGGACCTCGACGAGGACTTCGAGGACGAGGACTTCGATGAGGATGAAGAGGACGAGGATGAGGACGAGGACGACGACGAAGAGGACGACGATGAAGAGGACGACGAAGCGTGAGGGCGGATAGCACTTACTGATGTTGAAGCGCCTGGTGACCTGGCTGAGCACGGACGTTCGTCAGCTGAAGCTGCGAGGTTCGTGGGCCGGCTGGATTGGCCGAAATTGGGCCCACTGGACCTACGCTGTTCGCGTCGAGCCGACCTGGCTTGAACTCAATCTCCACGAAGTGCCGATCGCCGACCTGCATCCGACATTCTCCGGCTTGCGGATCGTGCAGATGTCGGATTTTCATTGCGGGCATCGCGTCTCACCGGCCTATCTTGGTGAGGCAGTGGACCTGGCGCAGGCGCAGAATCCGGATGTTGTGGTCCTGACCGGGGACTTCATCCACAAAGGTTTCGAGCATGTCGAGGCCGTGGCCCGGGTGCTGGGCCGGCTGACCGCGCCGCACGGCGTGTTCGCCGTGCTTGGCAATCACGATTTCTCGGTGCGTAATGCGCTGGGCATTCGCCGTTATCGCCACCTCCATCAGGCAGTGGCGGCGGCCTTGGCCGGCCGCGGCATCCGCGTCCTCCGCAACGAAACCGTGACGCTGGCCCAGTCAGGCGGACGCTTGCACTTGACCGGCGTTGAGGATCTCTGGAGCCGGGTTTGCGATCTGGATCGCGCCTTTCACGGCCTGTGCGCCACGGTGCCCCGCGTCGTGCTGGCCCACAATCCCACCACCATCGAGATGCTCGCCGGCCGGCGCTGTGATCTCATGTTGAGTGGGCACACCCATGGCGGCCAGGTGAACTTGCCGGTGGTTGGACCCGTTGGGCTTGGTCCCAAGGCACGTCGCTACGCCGCCGGTTTCTTTCAGCGCGACAAATCCATCCTGTACGTCAACAAGGGGGTCGGCTTCGGCTTGCGCCTGCGGTACCGCGTGCGCCCCGAAGTAGCCGTCTTCGTTCTGCGCGCGGGACCTGCCAGCGCCGGCGCTGCCGGCTCGCTCGCCCTTCCTTCGTGACATCAAGATCAATCCGTCGCGTGACGCGTGAACTTGATGGTGCGGAAAACGACTGGACCGTGATTGCCCTGGAACATGAGCGGACCGGTGGCGGCTTCTTTTCCTGTGAGTCCACCGGGGGTCGGGCCCTTCATCTCGACGTTCTGGTGGATGACCTTGCCGTTGAGCGTTACCTTTTCGAACCTGGCGTTGGCGGTCTTCTTGCCGTCCTTGAAACGCGGCGCCCGAAAATCGATGATGAAAGTCTGCCACTCGCCCGGCTTCTTGGAGGCGTTCACCCTGGGAGCTGCGGCGTTATACAGGCCGCCAAGATCGCCCGGACCTACCTTGTCCCTCCCGTAGCTATCGAGAATCTGCACTTCGTATTCACCCATGAGATAGATGCCGGAATTGGATCCCTTGGGGATCATGAACTCGACCTCGAATACGCCGTCACCGAACTTTTCCTCGGTGAAGATGTCCTCGCTGGGCGGTTGATTGACGAGTTGGCCGCTGCCGGGGATGACCTTGAGTCTGGCGTTGTCCTTCGGATCCATCTCGGCCTTGCCCACGACCCATTTGATCTTCTTGCTCTTTACCTGCCAACCGATCCGGTTCTTGCCGTTGAACGGCGTGACAGCCTTGGCATCCTGGTCGCCGTGCACCAGGTTGAGCGTCGGCACGAGTGAGGCAATGAGACCTAGCGTCAAGATACGTCGCATGGGTGGGTTCCTTGGAAGAGGCGAGATCGCGAGCAGCCACAAGCCGCAGCTTACGGTCTGAATTGCCCGAACTCAACATTTTTTTTGCCCGCCTTGCCGGAATCTCCCGGTCGCAAGAAATTCGCCTGCTTGTCGAGCCTTCCATGACTTGTGCGGGAAACCATGATCGCTAGACTGGCCCGCTTGATTTCTTGTTAGCCAAGGACGAGGCGAAGCGATGAGCAAGGGTGAGCCGCGCGTGGTGCTGGTGCATGACTGGCTGACGGGCATGCGCGGCGGCGAGAAGGTGCTGGAAGCCATGTGCCGGCTGTGGCCGGGATCACCCCTGTATACGCTGCTGCACCGCCGCGGCTCGCTGAGCGACACGCTCGAGAGTCATCGACCGGCGACCAGCTTCTTGCAGTACTTCCCGCGCGTGCATCGCTACTATCGCTATCTGTTGCCGCTCATGCCCTGGGCGGCACGCTGGAAGCTGCCGGACTGCGACGTGGTTGTCAGTTCCAGTCATTGCGTCGCCAAGGCCGCCATCGCTCCAGCCGGCGTGCCGCACATCTGCTATTGCCACACGCCCATGCGCTACGCCTGGCACATGCGTGACGCTTATTTCGGCAAGACCCATCGGGGTGGATTGCTGAGCGCGATCGCGCCTTTGTCGCTGAAGGCACTGGCGCGCGACCGCCTGCTGGGTATGCTGCGCGAGTGGGACCGCCGCACTGCCGGGCGCGTGACGAGCTTCATCGCCAACAGCCGGGCCGTGCAGCAGCGCATCCGCGAGTGCTATGGTCGGGACAGCGTGGTCATCCATCCGCCCGTGGACACCGACTACTTCACGCCGGCTGACGATGCCCGCGAGGACTATTACCTGGCGATGTCGGCGTTCGCCCCGTACAAGCGGCTCGATCTCGCCATCCTCGCTTGTAACCGGCTCAAGCGCCGGCTGGTCATCATCGGTGCCGGGCAGGATGAGAAACGCCTGCGCTCGCTGGCCGGCCCGACGGTGCAGTTTCTCGGCTGGCAACCGGACAACGTGATCCGCGACCATCTGCGCCTGTGCCGGGCGCTGTTGTTTCCCGGCGAGGAGGACTTCGGCATCGTCCCGGTCGAGGCTCAGGCATGTGGCACTCCGGTCATTGCTTTCGCCGAGGGAGGCGCCACGGAAACGGTCGTCCCGCTGGTCAACGTTGGCGAACGCCTGAGTATCGCTCAGCAGCCGCTGCGGACGACCGATCTGGGCCCGACCGGACTGTGGTTCGCAGAGCAATCGTGCGATTGTCTGGCCGAGGCGCTGGTAGTTTTCGAGAAACATCAAGCTGCTTTTGATCCCAGGGTATTGCGACGACAAGCGCTGCGCTTTCATCATTCCCGGTTCGCACACGAAATGTCGGCGTTCGTTGCCGAGGTGCTGCAACCGTCCCAGCCGTATCGCCGCGCGGCATAGTTGTCGTTTCCGATACGGTCGAATCTGCGCACTTCTGGCCCCAGACCAGACAACCTACCTGCACGGCAGGCTCGCCCATTCCCTTTCTCTTTGACACTCAACGTCCCCAAAAAACCCCAGATTCTCTCGAGCGTGGCGACGATTCACTGGACATGCGTATAATACCCAAGTGCGATTCGCTATTTCGCAAAACACCTATTGACAGGGTGTGAGGGGTGGGTTAATGTCCTGGGTTAGTACGATTGGCCTCTTCTCTGTTCCGGCCCCGCCGCTTCGCAACTTGCGAACGGCGGGGTTTTTTGACCTGTCCCGAGCCGACCACCGACTTTCGAGCCGACCATGATCGGCTTTTTCATACGCAAAGGAGCCGCCATGCTTTCCAAGGAATCGATCCGTGAGCTACAGCAATCGTGGCTACCGCATGTCACCGACTCCGGTCTCGACCGGGTCATCGACTTGCTGGCGAAGGGGAGTCCGATGCTGATCCACGGAAGCTTCACCCGTGCCACGCCGATGGGGTGTCTGGCGACTCACATCGCCTGGAACCATCCCCAGACGACTCACTTGACTCTGGATGCAGGCGTGACCTGGCTGAATCGCGTGGCCGGCCTGAACCCCGCCACTTCCAGCGTCATCCGTGAGTGGGACCGATGTGCCGGCGCCGACTTCGAGATTCGTGCCGATCTGCTTGCCGTGCTCAAGGAACATCGCCAGGCCCGCGCCGACCGTAGCGACGATGCGCCATCTTGCAACCGCATTAACCGCGTGGCCCAGGTGCTCGCGGAAAACTAGATGGCCAGTCGAGTCTTGACACGGTTTCCTGCCCGAGCCGTCCAGTTCTTGCGAGCTCCGTCCATCGACGAATAAAGCACCCCGTCCCGCTTGCTAGCGACGACGGGGTGTTTCATTTTCGCCAATCCAAAGAAAGACCCCGCTGCCAAGCAACGGGGTCGTCAGACGCTGCTCGATTCAGAACGAGCTGCGCAGTACTATTTCGCCGCCCGGTGCCAGGGGAACGGGTTGACGATCTCGACGGGGCGAGTCGAGACCCGTTCGCCGAGAATGCCCTCGAACACGGAGGCGTAGACCTTCTCGATCTTGGTCATGGAATGGGCGGCCAGGAGCATGTGCACGCGGCCCTGATTGTTCAGGACCCAGCGACCGCCGCGGCGATCCATCAACGCCACGCCGCCCGCGGCCTTGGCCATCTCTGCCTGGCGGAAGCGGAACTTCACGTCCGGGCCGTCGATGGGCGGCGGCGGCAGCACCGGAGCAAGCGGCCGGCCCGTCGGGTCGCGATACGTGAGCGCGCCCTTGGGGTCCTGAGCCTCGGGGGCATCGTACAGCGTCGGCTGCACCACCAGGCCGTAGTCCGTGCGCAGCTTTTCGGCATGCGCCTTGCGGAGGATGGCTTTGAATTCGGCCCCGTCACCCTTGCAGTCCTTCATAGCTTTGGTGGCGGTTTCCACGATCCAGCGTGCCTCACGCAGCATTGTGGCCGCGTCCACCGGACCGGCGATCGTGTGCAGCACCCGGCCGTCGGGAGCGCAGAAGTGCGTCGCCACGTTGCCGCCTTGTTTGTTTTTGCCCACGATCCGGAAGGTGCCCACCTTCTGGAACGCGCAGACGAAATGCTCTTCGAGATACTTGCCGACTTCCGGATTGGCCAGTGCGTTCACACGGAGCGCTTCGGCGTTGTTTCAGGTGAAGTCGCTGTTCTCGAACAGCCCGGAAATGTGCAGGACCAGGACAAGCTTCTCTTCCTTCTGGGCCTTCCTGGCAGCTGCCGAAGGATTCGGCTCGAAGTGGACACTCGTGCCGTGATCGCCGCAAGTCTCGGCCTGCGACGGCTTCAGGATCGACGGCTTCTTCTTGCCCGTGCTGTCGGCCGTCGCCTGGCCGGCCCACAGGATCGTTACCAATCCCGCGGCCAGTAGAGTTAGCAACCGTTTCACGCCCGCCCTCCTTTCGTCATCGGGTCTTGCCCGTTCGAAATCGTTGAGTGAATCATCTCGAATAGAAGACGATGGTGCAAGGCCTGCGGATTCGCTATTACGCGGATGTTACATTGATGTGGACGTTAGTATAGATCAGAAACATCGTTGAATCGGCGTCGCACGACTCGAGAGAGTACCGGCACAACTGGGGCTATCATCATTCCGATAGCTGCCACTCAGCCTCGCGATGCGTGTCCGCCGTCAGCCACCAGCCGGCCATGCGCGGCTCGCCATCCTTCAGCGAGATGATCAGGTTCATCACCTGCGGGTCGTAATTGAGGTCACGGTCCTTGCGGCTGGGAGTCGGGTCTGAAGTGGGATGCGAATGATAGATCGCAATAATCTCCAGGCCACGCCGCTTCATGTCGAGCCACGCCTTGGCCATGCTGCGCGGCTCCGAGAGGTACTCCACCGGACTGGCCTTGTCATTCACCAGCGGATACCACGCCGACACCCAGCCCAGCGGCGGCTTCCCCGGTTCTTCGACGATCTTGCCCGCCAGCAGGCCGCAGCATTCGTTGGGCAGTTCGGCGCGGGCCTGTTCCAGCATTTGCCGGTAGAAGTCTTGCGGCACGATGAGCTTGTAGTCGACAGGCATGGAGTCATTCTATGTTTACGTTTCGCGTTCGGAGGATTCGGTCGTCGACCGCGCCCACCGAGCGCGAAACGTAAACAACCCGTTGGCTTGCACGCGCCCATTCGGTAAACTGGAGCCAACGGGAAAAACCACTCTCCTGGGGAGTTCATCGTGACCCAAGCCAATTCACGCGACAAGAAGGTGCAGGTCAATCGCCGCCGGTTCATGCAGGCGTCTGCCGCCGGGGCGGCGATTCTCGCCTCGGCCCCCAACGTGCATGCCGACGGCAACGACACGCTGCGCATCGGCCTGATCGGCTGCGGCGGTCGCGGCACCGGCGCGGCGGCGCAGGCGCTTCGCGCCGACCGCAACGTCCGCCTCACCGCCCTCGGCGACGCCTTTCGCGATAAGCTGGAGGGGAGCCTGACCCAGTTGCGAGCCGATGCCGCCATCGCCAACAAGATCGATGTGCCCCGCGAACGGCAATTTGTCGGCTTCGATGCTTATCGCGATGTCCTCAACAGTGGCGTCGACGTCGTGCTCCTGTGCTCGCCGCCGCATTTCCGGCCGGCGCATCTCGAGGCGGCGGTGAACGCCCGCAAGCACGTCTTTGCCGAGAAGCCCGTCGCCGTCGATGCTCCCGGCGTGCGCCGCTGCCTGGCTGCGTGCCGCATGGCCCAGGAACGGCGGCTATCCATCGTCTCCGGCCTGTGCTGGCGCTACCACGGCGGCATGCGCGAGACTTTCAGCCGCATCCATCAGGGATCCATCGGCGACATCGTCTCCATGCAGTGCTCGTACAACACCGGCTTGCTCTGGAGTCACGCGCGCCAGGCCAGTTGGAGCGACATGGAATGGCAGATGCGCAACTGGCTGTACTTCACCTGGCTGTCCGGCGATTTCAATGTCGAACAGCACATCCATAGTCTTGACAAGATGGCCTGGGCGATGCGCGACCAGTATCCGGTCCGGGCCAGCGGGCTGGGCGGCCGGCAGGTCCGCACCGCGCCGGAGTTCGGCAACATCTTCGACCACCACGCCGTCGTCTACGAATACGCCAACGGCGTCAAGTGCTTTAGCCAGTGCCGGCAGATGGCCAACTGCACCAACGACGTGACCGACCATGTCTGGGGCACGCAGGGGACCTGCGACGTTATGCGGCATCGCATGACGGCCCGCGACGGCCGCCGCGTCATCTGGCAGTATCCAGCCGCCCGCGCTCGCGGCGACGACATGTACCAGACCGAGCACAACGAGCTTTTTGCCAGCATCCGCTCCGGCAACCCGATCAACAACGGCGAGTACATGACCAAGAGCAGCATGATGGCCATCATGGGCCGCATGGCCACCTACACCGGCCAGACCATCACCTGGGAACAGGCCATGAACTCCCGCGAGGACCTGACCCCGCAACGCTACGAATGGGGCCAGCTCCGCGTCCCGGAAGTGGCCAGGCCGGGCGTGACGCAGTTCTCGTAACCGCAGGGCGAGATGTTTAAGATTGCAGATCTGAGATTGCAGATCACAAATTTGCAATCTGAAATCTGAGGAAAGTACATGGCTGCTGTCACCCAGTCTGATCGCGTTCTCATCGCGGATGACAATCCGCAGGGGCTCGAGCTTCTGGAAGCATACCTGAGCGAGACGGATTACGAGATCCGCACCGCGACGGATGGCGAGGATACGCTGCGCAAGGTCGCGGACTGGCATCCCGATCTCATCCTGCTCGATATCATGATGCCCAAGATCAGCGGCTTCGAGGTTTGCAAGCGGCTGCGGGCCGATCCAGCAACCGCCGACATCGTCGTCCTCATGGTGACCGCGCTGGATCAGCCGATCGACAGCGAGCGTGCCGTCGAGGCCGGGGCCAACGATTTCCTCACCAAGCCGATCAACAAGACCGAGCTACTATTGCGAGTGCGTTCCGCTCTGGCGAGCCGCTCCCAGAAGGGGGCGTTGAGCCAGACGTTGGCCTACATGGAAGGGGTCGAGCGCGAGCAACCATGAGCGCGCGGGTGGTATTGCGCGCCGGTCGGGCCCGACCATTTTACGGCCGGCACCCGTGGGTCTACCCCGGCGCCATCGAGGCGGTCACCAACGACCCCGCCGACGGCGACGCCGTGGAAGTCCACTCCCACGCCGGCAACTTCATCGCCCACGGCCTTTACAACTCCAAGAGCAAGCTTCGCGTCCGCCTCTACTCCTGGCAACAGGAGGTCCCGATCGACGAGCACCTGTTTCGCGCTCGCATCGAAGAAGCCATCCGCCTGCGCGATGGCATCTTGAGGATGGGCGCGCGTAGGGAGGGCGAGGCTCCCGCCGAGCCGCGAACCATCGACAACCTCGACGCCGAAACGGCTCGGCAGGAGCCTCACCCTCCCGGTTCTCGCCAGGCGTGCCGGCTCATCTTCAGCGAAGGCGATGGCCTGAGCGGATTGACCGTGGACCGTTATGATCGCTGGCTGGTCGTGCAGATCACTGGACTGGGCATCGGCGTGCGCCGCGACATCCTGGCAGACCTGCTCATGGAGATCGCGCAGCCGGAAGGGATCTTCCTGCGCACCGAGCGCGGCATCGGCCGGCTCGAGGGGCTGGAGTTGCACGACGGCCCGTTGCGCGGCAAGCTGCCGGATGAGCCGGTCGTCATCGAAGAAGCCGGCGTCCGCTTTCATGTCAACATTGCCGAAGGGCAGAAGACCGGCTTCTATCTCGATCAGCGTGACAACCGGCAAGCCGTTGCCCGCTATGCGTCCGGCCGGCGCGTGCTGGATGGCTTTTGCTACACCGGCGGCTTTGGCCTGCACTGCGCCCGAGCGGGCGCCATGGATGTGGTCGGTCTGGACTCGTCCGCGCCAGCCCTGGACCTGGCCCGCGCCAACGCCGATCTCAATGGACTTGACAGCGTTTCCTTCCGTGCCGGTGACGTGTTCGAGCAACTCGATGCGCTCGTTGATGCCGGCGAGCGCTTCGGCATGGTCATCCTCGATCCGCCCAAGTTCGCTCGCGCGCAGCATGCCGTGCCGGAGGCGATGCGCGGCTACCGGCAACTGCAGACGCAGGCGCTGCGGCTGCTGGATGCCGACGGCATCCTGGTCGTATGCTGCTGTTCGGGGCTGATCACTCGTGAGATGCTGGAGGAGTTGCTGTCGCAGCTCGCCGCCGAAACGAGACGTCGCATCCAGATTCTGGAAGTTCGCGGCCAGTCGCCGGACCATCCGGTGGCGGCCACCTGCCCCGAGTCCAGTTACCTCAAATGCCTGATTTGCCGCGTCCTGTAGAATCCGTAAACTCTTGTTTACGTTTCGCGCTCTAACGATCGCTCGCGGGAAAACTGCCTTGCCGGCAGCCTGCGAGCGCGAAACGTGAACAGGAAACGAAACTTTCCGGCCCCTCATCTGGTAGTACCAGGACTGGTTCTGGCTCGGGAAACGTGTAGCAAGGAGATACGCATGTTGCATCGTCGTTGCGGGTTGTTGGCAGTGTCGTTGCTGTTCCTCGGCGCGGTTGCGGCGGCCCCGGCCGCGGATTCCAAGTACCTGCCGGACAATGCCGAGGTCATTCTCACCGTCAACTTCAAGCAGATCATGGACTCCGAGCTGGTCAAGGCGCAAAAGGATGCCGCCGGCAAGGTCAAGGCCATGGTGGAAGATAAGATGCCCCCCGAGGCACAGAAGTGGCTCAAGAAGGCCGGCATCGACCTGTTCACCGACCTGGGCAGCGTTACCGTTGCCCTGCCCGCCAAGAAAGACCCCAAGGACGCCGTTTTCGCGATCATTGAGGGATCGTTTCAGCCTGAAAAGATCTTTGCCACCGCCGCGGAGGCGGTCAAGGAATACGGTGAAGTCCTCAAGATCACCCGGCAGGGCCAGCAGCAGATCATCGAGGTCCAGCCGCCACAGGGCGAGGCGCTGTTCGTCACGCTGGCCGGCAAGGACATCCTGTTTGCCACCACGAACAAGACCATGCTGACTGCGGCCCTGGCTCGCGCGGCTGGCGAGAAGCAGTCCAAGCTCAAGAAGGAAGTCCGTTCGCTCCTGGAAGCCACGAACGGCAAGCAGAGCATCAGCGCCGTCGCCACCGGCCGGGCCATTGCCAAGCTGCTGGAGAACGCACAGATCCCGCCGCAGCAAGCGCAGATGGTGGGCCCGGTACTCAAGAGCATCGAAGGCCTCAGCGCCGCCATCACCATCACCAAGGACGTGCAGTTTCAGATCGGCGTGGGCACCAAGGACGCGGAGACGGCCGCCAACCTCGCAAAGGGCGCGACCTTCGGCTTGACCCTCGTCAAGGGCATGCTCGACCAGAAGGCCATGGAGGATGCCAAGCTTGTGCCGCTCGTGGACATTGTCAAGACGCTGCGTGTCAACGCCCGGAACAACTCGGTCATGTTCCAGGGACAGGCCACCCTGGACAACATCGACAAGCTGATCAAGAACTTCCATCCGCAGTAAGACTTGTGCAGCAAGGAAGAAGGGACGGACATTGCTGGTCCGTCCCTTCTTCATGCGCGATTGGGTGATAGCCGATTTTCTGGGCAGGCAATGGCTTAAGACGACTTCCGCTTCCGCTCGGCCGGCTTCCTTGGCTGGCTCTTGGCCATCTTCTTGGGCGGTGCGGCTTCTTCCTCGGCGCCGCTTTCTTGCTTCACCCTGGCCACGCTTTGCTTGAGCGCGTCCATGAGGTTGATGACCTGGGCCTCTTCGTGCGCCGGCGGCGACACGATCTCCTTGCCCTCCACCTTGGCCTCGATGAGCTGCGTCAGCTTCTGCGTGTACACATCTTGATACTTCGCGAAATCGAAGGTCTTGGGTGTCTGGCCCTTGATGAGCATCTTGACGAGGTCCAGCTCGGCATCGGAAACCTCCTGCGTCGGCGCGTCTTCCTCGAAGCTGGTCGGTTTCACGACCTGGCTGTCGAAGCTGAGCATGCTCATGGCCAGCAGCTTGTCGAGCGGACGGACCATCACCACCTGCTCCTTGCCGTGCATGACCACCTGGGCAATGGCCACGCGCTCCAGCTCCTTCATGCCTTGGTGCAGCAACGCGTAGGGCTTCTGTCCGATGGGGCCGTCGGGCAGCAGGTAGTAGGTCCGGCCATTGAAATAGGCTGGATCGAGCGAACTGGGTGCGATGAACGAGTCGATCTGGATGGCCTTGTCGCTCTCGGTGCGGAGCTTGTCGAGTTCGTCGGGGTCGATGACGACGAACTGACCCTTGGCAAACTCGTAGCCGGAGACGATGGCGTCGCTGGACAGCTCGCCGTGAATGGGGCAGACCTTCTGGTACTTGATGCGGCTATGGCAGTCCACGTGAATCTGATTGAGGTGGATCTCGGCGCCGCTCGAGGTGGCCGTGTAGGCCTTGACCGGAATGGACACCAGGCTCAGGCGCAGAAAGCCCTTCCAGCTCGAACGTGCCGCCATGACCGTGCTCCCGGATGCTTCTCTGAGGATGGATGGTGCGCTGACTGGTGTATGCCATTGTGCCAGGGTGGAAAAGGGGTCGCAAGCGGATTCCGGCAATGCCGCAGGACGGCTGGCAGCGGTGGTGACGGATGTGACGGAGAAAGCGGCGACAAACGAGTTCAAAGGTCATTGCGCGTCAGTCCGGTATGCTTGGCGATTCGAGCAAGCATGCGCGGGCCAATCTCGTCATCGTCGTGAAATGCGAATACGTAGTCCGGCCAGCCGACGCGTTCAAGGATGATATGTGAGCCTCCCGCGCGGCGTTTGACGGCCCAGCCGATCCGTAAGAGCGCTGCAAATACGCGCCTGGCCTTGGTCGCCGGCCAGTGGCTCATGGCGACACCGCGAACACATTGCCCATTTGCGGGACCGATTCACCATGGTCAAGCCGGTCCGCCAGAACGCGCAACGACAATGACTGCGCCCGCTCGATGGCTTCTTGCCGTGTTTGCCCATAAGCCAGGACACCGGGCAGTTCCAGGACCTCGGCCAGCCAGCGGCCGTCATCTTCTTGCTCGACTTCGATTGTCAAAGGGGTCTGTGGCACGATTCCTCTCCATGTGAAGGCGCGTTAGATGGTAGCAAATGTTCCGCGCCCCGGCAACACAAAGCCAATGTTGTTCCCAGACTGCGCAAAATGATAGACTAGCCGAAGCGAATTCCCTGGAAACGGAGCGCTCCGCCATGTGGTTCAGCACGTTCGTCATCAAGAACATCGCGCGCCGGCCATTGCGGGCCCTGCTCACCGTGATCGCCATTGCCATCGCCATCGGCTCGGTGGAGGCGTTCGTCGGCATTGCCTCCAGCTTCGAGCGTTCCTTCCTGGCTCACTTCCAGGACGCGCAGGTCGATCTGGTCGTGGTTCGCAAGGGGGCCCGCGGAAACGTGCTGGGCAACCTGCTTGACGAGGACCTGGCCACCGACATCCGCAAGGTTTCCGGTGTCAAGGAGGTGGTACCCATCCTGGAAGAGAGAGCGAATTTTCCCAAGCAGGAGATTCGCGGCGTCGCACTGTTCGGCTGGGTGCCGGGCACGACCATCTTCAACCATCTCGAGTTCCCTCCCGGCTCAGGCAGAAACCTGAAACCCGGCGACAAGAGAGCGGTCATCCTCGGCACGGTGGCGGCCAGGAACCTGAATCAGAAGGTGGGCGACACGCTTGACGTGCTCGACACACCTTGCGAGGTGGTCGGCATCTTCGAGAGCAAGACGCCGATGGAAAGCGGCGCCGTCATCATGCCCATCAACGAGGTGCAGGAGTTCTTCGGCAAGGAAAAACAGGTTTCCGGGTTCAACATCGTCCTGGAAAAGTCCAACGACAAGGCGCTCATCGAGGACGTGCGCCGGCGCATCGAAACGCTGGAGCGGAACATCACGGCATCGCCGGCCAGCGAGTACGTCAAGGCAAGCTTCCAGATCACGATGGCCAAGGGCATGGCCTGGCTGACGTCGGTGATCGCCCTCATCGTCGGCTTCTTCGGCATGATGAACACGATGGTCATGTCCGTGAACGAGCGCACGCGCGAGATCGGCATCCTGCGGGCCGTCGGCTGGCGCGTCGGCCGGGTCATGCGCATGATCCTGCTCGAGGCCGTGATGCTGGCCCTTGTCGGCGCGGCCATCGGCACCATCGGCGCCTTGATCCTGATGGGGATTCTCACAAGGGTGCCGGAGGTGAATGGCAGGATCGACGGCACGCTTCAGCCAGTCTTTATTCTGTTCGGGTTTCTGGTCGCGGTCGGGGTCGGCCTGCTGGGCGGCCTGGCCCCCGCCGCCCGCGCCGCCCGGATGCTGCCCACGGAGGCGCTCTGGCACGAATAAAAGTTTTCAGTTTTCTGTGTTCAGTGTTCAGCAAGATCCTAACTGAAAACTGAACACTGAAAGCTGAACACTGAACACTCACGTGAGGAAAAAGATCATGTGGTTCAGCACATTCATCTTTCGCAATATCTCGCGGCGGCCGTTGCGCTCGCTGCTGACGGTCTTCGCCATCGCCATCGCCATTGGGTCGGTGGTGGCCTTTGTCGGCATCGCCAACGGCTTCGAGCACACCTTTCTCTCGCTCTACGAGAACGTTGAAGTGGATATTCTCGTGCTCCGGTCCGGCGCCAATGAACGTGGCAAGATGGTGTTGCCGGAGGAGATGACCAAGGATTTGCGTGCCATCCCGGGTGTCAAGCACGTGCTGCCCGCGCTGATGGACATGATTGATTTCAGCAAGTACGGCGTGGACACGGTGCTGATCAATGGCTTCACGCCCGGGTCGGCCGTCTTCAATCACATGGAAATGATCAAGGGTGAAAACCTGGAGCCCAATGACGGATACGTCGTCATCATTGGCCCGATCCTGGCCAGCAACATCAACAAGAAGGTGGGCGACAAGCTGGACATCATGGGCAAGGACTACACCATCAAGGGCATTTACGAGGCCCACAACCGCTTCGAGAACGCCGGCATGGTTGTTCCTCTCAAGGTGTTGCAGAAGGAATCCGCCAAGGAAAAGCAGGTCACGGGCTTCAGCTTGATCCTTGACACGCCCAATGACCCGGCACTGGTCGCAAAGGTCCAGCGTGATATTGAAACGAAATGGAAGAAGATCGCCGCCCTGTCCGTGCGCGAGCACGTCAAGAGCATCGCGGAGATCAACCTCGCCAAGAGCATGGCCTGGATCACGTCGGCCATCGCGCTGGTCATCGGCTTCTTCGGCATCCTCAACACGATGGTGATGTCGGTCAGCGAGCGCACGCGCGAGATCGGCATCCTGCGGGCTGTCGGCTGGAAGGTCAGCCGCGTCATCCGCATGGTGCTGATCGAAGCCGTGTTTCTGAGCATCCTGGGCGCGCTGGCCGGCACCCTCGGAGCCATCGGCTTGCTGCGTCTGCTCACGCACATGCCGCGCGTCAATGGCTTCATCGACGGCCGGATTGATCCCTTGCTCATCGCCTATGGCTTCCTGATCGCCATCGGCGTTGGGCTGCTAGCGGGCTTGTTCCCGGCCAATCGCGCGGCCCGCATGCTGCCAACCGAGGCGCTGCGGCATGAGTGAGGTACAATAAGGGAGATACCTTCGGAGGTGGCGATGAAAATGGAACAAGAATCAAGCCGTGGCGCGTTCGGGAGCCTGGAACCGACTCTGTCGGCACAAGCGACGGGAAAAGAGATGCAACTGCGTTCCGAATGCGAGAAACTTCGTGAGGCGCTCATGCGCCTGGAAAACGAGCATGCAGTTATCAGGGATCAATTGCTCAAGCTTCAGCAGGAGTGCGATGGCTATCGCCGGGTCGCCTATGCTTGGGCCCGCCAGAACCTGCCGGAGCACGTTTTCATCGACGAGGACCAGAATTGGCTTCCGTTAGAAGCGTTTCTGCCCGACCTGGAGCACTCCCTCCGCCGAAACTGAGAGGCGACGATGAGCGACGTCAACGCCTTTCAGGTCGTTTATTCGGCAGCCCTGCGCAATCACATCAAAGAACTCATTGACCAGGCCAAGCTGAAGGACATGCTGCTCGCAAATAACATGTTGCACGCTCTGAGCATTCTTGACGGGCGAATGCGTCGTGAACCGTTTGACCTGGGTGAACCGCGCTTCTCGTTACCGGAGTTGCATCTCAAGGTACGTATCGCGGTGGAGACGCCTCTTGCAATCTCATTCGCCGTTCATGAGCAATTACCGATTGTCTTCGTGCAGGCTGTAAGAATGCTGGTAGGAAATTGATGAATGGTTCCTGCCGAATCCTGGTCCTGCACGCATCTGCCCTACACCTTGGCTATCTCGGCTGCTATGGCAACGACGATGTCGTCACGTCCAACCTCGATCGACTTGCCGATGGGGGGATCGTCTTCGATCAGCACGTTGCCGATGCGCCGCGGATCGGGCAGTCGCCGTTGCCGCCGGCGTGGCTGGAAAGCGAGAAGGCACGGCATCTCGATCTGCGTTCGCAGCGCTGGGACAGGCGTCTCGCAAAGAAGATTGTAAGCCAGCTTGACGCCTGGCTGCGCCGCGACGAGCCCCTGTGCTGGATCGACCTGCCTTCCCTGGCGCCGCCGTGGCATGTTTCAGCGGACGTACTCGCCGACAACTTTCCCGATGCCGAGGACGGCGATGCCCTGTTCCCGTGGCTGGATCCGCCCACCGGTCCGGCGGATGTGGATGAGACGGCGTGCCTGCGCTTGCAGATCACGTATGCCGCCGCCATTGCCGACTTCGATGCCCGGATCGGGCAGATCATCGATCATTTGAATGATCGGGACGCATTGAACGGCATGACAGTGATCGTGACCGCCAACGCCGGTCTGGCGCTGGGCGAGCACGGCTACATCGGCGAGCACCGGGCCTGGTTGCACGAGGAAATCGTTCATGTCCCGTTGCTGGTACGCTTGCCGGGCGGGACGGAGGCCGGCCTGCGCATCGCGGCGCTGACGCAGCCGGCCGACCTGCTCGCCACGATAGGCGAAACGGCGGGCTTGCCATTGGCCGTTGAGGGGCAAAGCGTGCTGCCGCTCATTCGCGAGGAGGCTGAACTCATTCGCGAAATGGCCTGCTCGCGCCTGATCATCGGCGACAGCGAGGAACTGGCGGCACGCACTCCGGACTGGCATCTTGTCGTTCCGATCACGACTCCGCGCGACGACCCGCCCCGGCTGCCGCAACTTTTTGTCAAGCCTGACGACCGCTGGGAAGTGAACGATGTCCGCCAGCAACACCTGGAACTGGCGGATGAGCTGGAGGCGCGCTTGCGAGAGGCGACACGCTCAGCTTGACATCACGATACCTCGCAGCCGTCGGGCCATCGGTCCAGCGGGCGATAGTCGAGCAGAGTCGCGGCTGGTTCGAGATCGTAGTAGACTTGATGCACCGGCTTGCTGGTGGCGTAAATGATGGCGAAGGGAATCGGCCCCGGCGCCTGGACGGCGCAGGCGAAGAAGCGGCCGGCATCGGCGGGACTGAGATAGACGTCTTGCCCCCATTCCTCGACCTTCAACTCCTGGATGTGCTCGGCCGTGCGCGGGCACCAGCCGAGGCGAGCGGCGATGACACTGATGCCGAATTTCTCTGCAAAAGCGCGACCGGCGGCCTCGAGAAACGCCTTGCCCGCCGCGTACCAGTAGCGCGGTGTCGGCAAGTCGGCCGCCGTGATTGGTAATGGTCCGCGAAAGCGTTGATACCAGACCACCTGCCCGCTGCTGGCCAGAATCATGCGTTTCACCCGCGCCCGTCGCGCCGCTTCCAGCACGTGATAGACGCCAAGGATGTTGTTCGGCAGCAGTTCGGTGACAAAATCGGCGTCGTCCGGCGTGGCTGCAAGGTGAATCAAGGTTGTGACGTCGGTCAGCGCTCGATCGACGGCTGCAGCATCGGCAACATCGCCGACGACGCAGTCCGCCAGGTCCGGAGTCGGCGTGCGATCAAAGCCGCGCACCGGCAGGCGTCGCGCTTGCAACTCCGCCACCACGGCCCGGCCAATTCGACCGGATGATCCCGTGACTAACACGAGGCCTGACATATCCTCATGGTACGAAAAGACGAAGAGGCAGGCTGAAGATCGCTTTGCGGGCTTTGGGCGTCCCCACGAGGGGGGAGATGATGAGTCAGCCGAGGAGGGGCAAGAAGTTTGCCAGAAATAAGGGCGAAAAGGGCGACCTGGAGCCTGGGCGAATCGGGCGATGGGCGGGGCGAGGGCGATGGGCGGGGCGAGGGCGATGGGCGGGGCGAGCGCGATGGGCGGGGCGAGCGCGAGGG
>Ga0194131_10002080_pt1 | contig 33300 bp, 28 predicted proteins | sample TA2KigO120mmetaG_FD_148631 | JGI IMG/M metagenome (GOLD analysis project Ga0194131, IMG submission 148631) | Freshwater microbial communities from Lake Tanganyika, Tanzania - TA2015053 Kigoma Offshore 120m | ecosystem: Environmental > Aquatic > Freshwater > Lake | place: Tanzania: Lake...
CGACGTTTATCAGGGACTGGGAGAGCAAGTCTTTCGCGAACTCCTCGCGTCCATCTCCATCGGAAAGCTCAAGACCTTTCAGCTCTATGAGCGCATGAAATTGCGATTCCGCGTCAACAAGTTGAACCTGGAATCGCTGGCCCGCTCGGCGCCGCGCCAGCTAGAGCGCATCGCCGTCGAGCGCGACGAAGCCTTCGCCGCCGAAGTGGCGCAGGCGATCCTCGTGTGTCATCTCGAAGTCGTCATCGGCGTGCTGAATTTTCTCGAGATTCCTCACCAGGAAGGGTTCTTTGAAAAGGACGCGGAGATCGCGAAGTATCTCACCGGCGACTGGCAGCAGCGTTCATGGGATGCGCACGCAAGCTCGATGCCCAAGGCCGTGCTCGTGTTCTACTTGAACCACCTCGCCGCTGAAATGACGCCCGATCTGCCGCTGTTCAACCCGCTGGCGCAGGCCGGAAAATGACACCCGCGCAGCAGTTGCACGAAGCCATCCGGGCCGGCGACTCGCCGCGTGTAGCCGCGTTGATCGATGGCGATTCGTCGTTGCTCGTTGGCGGCGGCGCTCTCGGCATGGCCCCCGTACTTGTCGCTATCTACGCCGGGCAGCGTGAGATCGCGCAAGAGTTGATCGCGCGCGGCGCGCCGGTCGATCCCTTTATCGCCGCCGCGCTCGGCGACACGGAGCGCTGCCGGCAACTACTCCTCGCCGAGCCCGTGCAGCTCAACATGAACAGCTCCGACGGCTGGACGCCGCTGCATCTCGCCGCGTTCTTCGGCCATCTTGAAACCGCGGAAATGCTGCTCGCCATGGGCGCCGACATCGGCGCGCGCTCGGCGAATCAGATGCACAATACGCCGCTGCACGCCGCCGCCGCCGGAAAGCATTTAGGGATTTGCACCGCGCTGATCGCCAAGGGAGCCGACGTAAATGCCACGCAGCACGGCGGGTATACGCCGCTTCATTCCGCGGCCGCCAATGGCGATCTCGACCTGCTGCGACTGCTCCTCGCGCACGAAGCGAAGCCCGGCGTGAAAAGCGAAAAGGGCGACACGCCGCTCGACATGGCCCGCCAGCGCAATCAGCCCAAAGCCGTCGAACTGTTGGAGAGAGTTGCGCGATGACCGAACTGGAAGCACTCGCACAGGGCGCTAGAAGCCGCATCGCCGCCGCCGCTACGCAAGACGAACTCGAAGCGATTCGTGTCGAGCTTCTTGGCCGCAAGGGCGGGGCGCTGGCCAATTTGTCGAAGGACATGGGCAAGCTCTCGGCCGATGAACGCAAAGCGCTCGGCCAGCAGTTGAACGCCGCGAAAACCGAAATCGAATCGGTGCTCGAAACGCGCACGGCCGAGTTCGCATCCGCCGCGCTCGCCGCGCGATTAGAGTCCGAGTGGATCGATCTAACCACGCCGCCCACCGGCCCTCGCCGCGGCTCGCTCCACCCGCTCACGCAAATCCAAGCCGAGATTGAAGACCTTTTCGTCTCGCTCGGCTTCACTGTTCTCGACGGTCCCGAAGTAGAGAGTGACGAACACAACTTCGACGCCCTCAATATTCCCGCCGACCATCCCGCGCGCGACATGCAGGATACCTTCTGGCTCGATGGCGGCTGGCTGCTCCGCACGCATACGTCGCCCGTGCAAGTCCGCGGTATGCGCAAGCTTGGCCCGCCGCTGCGCATGATCGCCCCGGGGCGCGTCTTCCGCAACGAAGAAGTCGACGCTTCGCACGAGCACACGTTCTACCAGCTCGAAGGCATGATGGTCGACAAAGACGTCTCCGTCGCGCACCTGCTCTATTTCATGAAGACGCTGCTTTCGGCGATTTTCAAACGCGAAGTCACCGTGCGTCTGCGCCCCGGCTTTTTCCCGTTTGTCGAACCCGGCTTTGAGCTCGACATTCAATGCCTGATCTGTAACGGCGCGGGCTGCCCGGTCTGCAAGCAGAGCGGGTGGGTCGAACTGCTGCCGTGCGGCCTCGTGCATCCGAATGTGTTGCGCAAATCCGGCATCGACCCCGAAGAGTACGGCGGCTTCGCCTTCGGACTCGGCCTCACGCGCCTCGTCATGATGCGCTACGCCATCGACGACATTCGCCAGTTGCAAGGCGGCGACCTCCGCTTTCTGCGGCAGTTCTAAAGAGAGACGGCCATGAAGTTTTCCTACAACTGGATCAGCGAGCTCATCGACGAGCTTCCCGTTACACCCGCCGAAATCGGCCGCTTCATCACGCTCAAGACCGCTGAGTGCGAAGGCGTCGAGCCCTATGGCGAACCGCTCGGCGTTGCCGTTGCCGCGCGTGTGCTCGAAGCACAAAAAATCGAAGGCACGCACCTCACGCTAACGCGCACTGACACGGGCGCAGGCGGCGTGCGCCAAGTGATCTGCGGCGCGCCTAACTGCCGCGCCGGCATGATCACGGCGCATTGGCCGCTCGGCAAGAAGACCGTCCGTGGTGTCGAGAGCGACGGCATGTTGGCCAGCGGCGCCGAGCTCGGCATCAACAAGGATCACGAAGGTATTCTCGATCTCGATGGCGTCGAAGTCGGCAAACCGCTTCCCGGTTTGAAGCCCGATACGATTGTCGAAATCGACAACAAGTCGCTCACGCACCGGCCCGATCTCTGGGGCCATTACGGCATGGCGCGCGAGGTCGCTGCGATCTCGAAGCGGCCGCTCAAGGACCCCGTTGATCTTTCGCTGCTGCCCACACCCGGCGGTGATCTAAAGATCGACATCCGCGACTTCGCATTGTGCCCGCGCTATTCCGCGCTGCTGTTTGAGAACGTCACCGTGCAGCCCTCGCCGCTGTGGTTGCAGTATCGCCTGCAAGCTATCGGTCTGAACCCGATCAACAACATCGTCGACGTGACGAACTGGGTGATGGCCGAACTGGCACAGCCGATGCACGCCTTCGACCTCGACAAAATTCAGGGCGATACGATCATCGTTCGCACCGCGACAGATGGCGAGCCGTGCCCCACGCTCAACGGCAACACCTACACGCTCGATGCGTCGAACCTTGTCATCGCCGACGCTGGCGGCGCCATCGCGATCGCCGGTGTTATCGGTGGCGGTCCAAGCGCGATCTCGGGAACCACAACGCGCCTGTTGCTCGAAAGCGCCAACTTTCATGCGGCCTCGGTGCGCAAGAGTTCGTCGAAGTTGAAGCTCCGCACCGATGCGTCGATGCGATTCGAAAAATCTCAGGACGCTGCCAACACCGTACGTGGCCTGGCCCGCGCGATCGCGCTGTTGCAAATCGTCAGCCCCGGCATCCGGCTTGTCGGAGGCCTCGCCGACTCCTGGAAACACTCCGCCGCGCCCGCCCCGATCACGTTTACCCATGACTGGATGCGCCGCAAGCTCGGCCGTGAAATCAGCGAGGAGGAGGTCGACGAAATTCTCTCCGGCCTCTCGTTCGGCGTCACGCGCAAAGACGGCGTGTTCACCGTTACCGTCCCGAGTTGGCGCGCAACAAAGGACATTTCGCTCAAGGACGATCTCGTCGAAGAGGTCGGCCGCATCATCGGTTACGATTCGATCGCCCCGGTCACGCCCAGCGTGCCCACGCGTGTGGCGCCGCAAGCACCCGAACGCCTCTACAACCGCCGCCTACGCGCCGATCTCGCCGCCAACGGGTATACCGAGGTCTACAACTACTCGTTCATCAACGAAGAGCAAGCGCGGCGTTTCGCGCTCCCGATCGACGACCATCTCCGCGTGCTCAACCCCATCGCGGCGGGTCAGGAGTTGATGCGCTCCAGCCTCCTGCCAAGCGTTCTCAAGAACATCGAGCACAACCGTCTCAACTTCGACGAGTTCCGATTCTTCGAAATTGGCCGCGAGATTCACAAGCGGACGAATTCATTGCCTGAAGAGATCCCGCACTGCGCCATCGTGTTTTACACCAAGGACGGCGACGGCCGCGCCGGACTCGATGAACTCAAGCGCATCGCCGGCATGGAAGTTCGTCCGGCCGAGCCGCATGTCTACGAACATCCGCATCGTGCCGCCGATTTGTACTATCAGGGCGAGTGCGTCGGACGCCTCTTCGAATTTCATCCGTCGATGGTTGAAACCGGCCGCGCGCAAGTGGCCTATTTCAACCTCGCCAAGACCTTCGCCTTGCAGCCTGCCCTGCGCAAATACACACCGCTGCGGCGCTTCCCGGTCTCGGATTTCGACATCACAATTCCAGTCGCGCCGCGCGCGATATCCTCCCAAGTTCTGGGCCGGGTCGATGTGAGCCAAGTGCCCAACCTGATCGACGCCTCGTATCTGTACGAATACTCCGACGTGGCCAAAGGCGTGAAGACCATGACCTTCCGCTTCACGGCCGGCGCGAATGACCGCACTCTTACGAGCGAAGAAATTCACGCCGTCCAGGAAGCCGTCCGCGGCGCTCTTACACAAACCCCAGATTCTGCTGGCCGAAGTTGACGAGATTCGGAAATACAGCCGCGTTCTGTGCCGCCGTCAGCCCGAACCAACTGCCGAGCGTCGCGCCAAACTGATCGGTCGACGTCGTCGGAATCCACACACCGCGATTCCCCGAATCGTCCGGCCCGCTCAGCGCCATCGTTGGAAACGCGCCGTAAATCCGCCCACCCTGTACCGCGCCGCCCATCACCACGTGATGATTTCCCCAGCCGTGATCGGAGCCAGAGCCGCTCGGTTGCAGTGAACGTCCGAATTCCGACAGCGAGAACGACGTCACCTTGTCGGCGATCGCCATCTCGGTCGTCGCCTGATAAAACGCACCCATCGCCGCGCCGAGTTGCTTCATCAGATCCCAGTGCTGCCAACCCTGTGCTCCATGCGTGTCGAAACCGCCCAGCGCGCAGAAAAACACCTGGCGTTTCATGCCCGTTGCATTGCGCAACCGGATGATATTCGCCACCTGTTGCATCTGCTGACCGATCTGCGTGCCCGGAAACACCGTCGTCAACGCGGGCGTCCCAGAGCTGTCCTTCAACATCGCGTTCAATGCCATCGCATCTTGCCGCACCTTGTTCCCGGCCTGTGCCAGGGCCATGCCGCTATCGAATGTGAGCAACTGCTGTAGCGCCGTTTTGCGCGCCGCGGCCGCGGTCGCCGGCCAAACGTTCATGCCGTACAAATCGAGGTCGAAGCCAGGATAGAGCGACGCCGACTGCACCACGCCGCCCGTCGTAAACAGCGCCGGACCGGCGATTGAAAAGCCCGCCGGAAACGACGCCGCTCCATTCATCGGCGCGGCTTGATCGGCGATGCGTCCCGCCCAGCCCGTTCCGCCGCCGGTGGAAGGCACGCCGCTCTGCATCTGCCCGATCTGATCGGAGTGTGAAAAAAGATTCGTCGGCACCGGCACTGCGTTCGCCAGATACTGCGCGCGGGTCGTCGGCTTCACCAGCATTCCGACATTCGCAACGACGGCCAGCTTGTTCTGCGCCCACAACGGATGCGCGCCGGACAATCCGTCGCTGAGCGCGTACGGCAATCCCGAAGCGGAATCGGTCACTGGTAACAATTTCGCCGACGTATCCGGCAGCGCCAGCCCAAGCCGGATCGCCTTGTATGCGTTGTACGCCGCCTGCTGTTGCGGCACGATGACATTGTTGCCATCGTTGCCGCCGAGCAGAAAGACGCACACCAGCGCCTTGTAGTCGGTCGCGCCCTGCGCATACGCATTCATCGCGCCGATCTTGGCCAGCGCTTCCCCGGCCAGCGCCCTGCGGAAAAAGTCTCTTCGTGTTTTGTTGTTGTTCATTTTGGGATTCCTTTCCTAGTGCTGCACGGCATATTGGCCGGATAAGATCGTCAGGTACACAGCGGTCTGTACCTTCTGGTTGTTGTCGTAGGAAGCATTGACAGCTGTGGTGATCGATTGACGTACGTTGGCCGGCATTCGTCCATGCAGGAACGTCTCATCGACTTTGTCCATCAACTGCGTCGTGTTGCCCGCCACGGCGCTGAGCGGATTTAAGTCGATCGTGATCTCGCCCGCGCTGTTGCCCAGGATCTGGTAGAAGAAGTTGGCGCGCAACGTGGCGTCGGTTGCGGTATAGATCTGGAACTCCGGCCCGAATAGTGGACTCTTCGGTACGCGATAGAGCGGTGAGAGCCAGCTAAACACCGAAGGCGGATTGAGAACCGATTGCCCCATGTTGTCAAAGATGTAGGCAAACGAATTGGAAGCCGCCACTCCGCCGTTCAAGTTCCGCACTAACGTTGTGAAGTGCAAGATCGGCTCGCGCAACCGCCCGTCATTGACACCGGCCGCATCCTGCCGCGCTTCAGGATCGAGTAGAATCGCCTTCACCACCGCCTTCAAATCGCCGCGTACATTTGCGCCGTTGTTGATGAACACATTTGCGATGCGATTCACAAACGCGGGCGATGGATTGCTTTTCACCATGCCGCGAATCAGCCGGAGCGAGATAAACGCCGGCGTGTTCGGATGATTGAACACGCAGTCGATTGTCATGTCCATGTCTTGTTGCGGTGTCTGATTTGCGGGCAGATTGCAGCCGAGGAACGACTTCGCCGTCATATCGTGCAGTAGCGGCCGCGGCTGCAAATCGCCGCCCGTGAAGTTCTCCCAGTTCAGGCCCGTCGCGTTCGCGCCAGGGTAGGTCCATCCGGTCAGCGCCAGTGAAATCTGCTGCACCATCTGTTGGTTGTAAGTGGGGATCGGTTGATTGGCGCCGTCGAGTTTCTGCGTGCCGTCGTTGTTCAATTCCCACAGGCCGATCGAGAATAGCTGCATCAACTCGCGCCCGTAATTCTCATTCGCGCCCGAACCGTTCACCGGTTTTACTGAGTTCGTCAGATCGAGCTACTTGCCCATCGACGGACTCACCGAGACCTCTTTCAGAATCTGCTTGTAGTTGCCGAACGCGTTCTTCTGCATGATCCGCATCCACGGCAGAATTTCGTTCGGATAGATGTTCTTGTTCAGCGAGACCACAACGATCTGGCTCAGCGCGTAGGTCAGCCGTTGCCGCAATTGATCGGGCGCGTGAGTATAGTTGTAGAGCGCCCATCGCCGCAGGGCTCCCGTATCGGCGGCGTCGGGAATCGGCGTCTCCGAAAGCGCGAGTTGTTCGTCGATCCACGGCGCAACGCCCATCTGCTGCACCTTCGCGATATCGGAAGGCCGCGGTCCGAACGTCGCTTGCTCAAGCAGCCGCGCCGCCGTAATGCGGCTCACCAGAGGCGCGGGCCCGGTCACCGTCACAGTTGCCGTCGCCGACTTCGCCGGGTCGAGCGTCGAGGTCGCCGTCACACTCACCGTCGACGCAATCGCCGGCGCGGTAAACAATCCGCCAGCGGTAATCGTTCCTCCCGAAGCCTGCCATGTGGCCGGGCCGCTGGCTGTGAACGTTTGGGTCCCGCCGGAAGCGACGCTCACGGTCGCCGATGCCGTCTTGGTTGGATCCGCCGTCGATTTCGCGGTCACAGTCACGGTCTGTGGAGTCGGCGGCGCTGTAAACACGCCGCCCGCCGTAATCGTTCCCGCCGATGCCTGCCAGGTGGCCGCGGCGCTCGCGGTGAATGTCTGCGTTGCCCCTGTGACGAGCGTTGCGCTCGTCGGCGAAATCGTAAACGGCGCAGCTTGCACTGTCACAGTCGCCGTGGCGGACTTAGTCGCATCCATCGTCGACGTCGCCGTCACCGTTACAGTTTGCGGCGTCGCCGGTGCGGTAAACACGCCGCCAGATGTGATCATGCCGGCTGATGCTTGCCACGTGACCGGTGTGTTGGCTGCGAACGCCTGCGTCGCGCCGGCCACGAGCGTTGCCGTCGGAGGCGACACCGTAACCGTAATCGACGGCGCGCCCGCGACGGTGACTGTTAACGGCTGCGAAGCCACCGCGCCAGGCGCCGGCAGCGTAACCGTGAGGAATGCCGTGCCGGCGACGGCCGTGCCCGCGATTTGCAGCGAAGTCGACGACAAGTATGTCGTCGTCAGCGTAATGCCATTCAATTTCGCAATCGCATCCGGTGCAAAGTTCGACCCATTCACCTTCACATTAAAAGTGCCGGCAGTGATTGCCGGCGACACGCTCCACACCCACGGCTTCTTGCGCGTAATTGTGATCGTCGCTTCGCCGAACTTTTCAGGAAACGCCGTACTGGTCGCGCGCAGCGCCACCACATTCGACATCGGCGCGGTAACAGGCGCCGTATAGAGACCGGTCTGCGATACGGTCCCGATGGTCGAATTCCCTCCGGTAATTCCATTGACCGACCACACGACGGTGTTCGGCGATAACGGCACATACGCGCTGAATTGCTGCGTTGTGCCGATCTCCACGCTGGCGGTCTTATGATAGACTTCGATCTGCCCGCAGGCCGATGCCGCGATGGCGAATGCTAGTAAAAACGATCGATGCACTTCGATTCTCCTTGTCACGCACTTTTCACAAGTGCGCGTTTCGGACCATAGTGCGGGACAATTTGTCCGATTGCGTCACCCTAAGGTTTTTCTGCGCCGCGCTAAGGCAACACCGTTTCGAAACACTGAGGCGAATACCGTGTGCCACGGTGCAAACAAGGTATAGGCATAGTACGCGGTGATAGCATGAGTACTGCATAAGTCATGACCGTCAATCAGATTTCCGCACTCGCCCTCGCTTCCGCGGCAGGCATTGTTTCCTGGTTCGCGCAGCCCGTCTTCAGCGCGCCGCAATCGCTCGAACCCGGATTCGAGCAATCGGTCAAACCGTTCCTCATACAGCATTGCGAAAAGTGCCACAACGCCGAGCAGCAGACCTCCGGTGTGCGTGTCGATAACCTCGACGCCACGCTTCCCGATCGCTCCATCCGTTTCTGGGAAGCCATCCGCCATCGTGTGAGCGAAGGCACGATGCCCCCGCGCGGTCTGCCCCAGCCAACCGCCGCTGAAAAACAGCCGGTCATTGATTGGATCGCGCGTGGCCTCGACACCGCACGCGTCCGCCCCGCGCCGAAAAACGGCCTCGTTCGCCGGTTGACCGTCGCCCAGTATCGCAACACGCTTCGCGAACTGCTCAAGCTCGAAGACGACCTCACCGAAATCCTCCCGCCCGATGCTGTTTCGAAAGACGGCTTCGTCAACAATCAGGAGACGTTGCAACTCTCGCCGCTGCTGATGGAGACCTACTTCGAGATCGCCGAAGAAGCGCTCAACCGCGCCGTCGTCGACACGAAATCCAAACCGGCCATACAGAACTTCCGCCTCGATTTCGGCGCGTCGATCAACCCGGCGCCGTTTCCCGAGCCGCTTGTCCTCGGCGCCAACAGCCTCTTGCTCAACAACAAAGACTTCATCGTCAGCGAGCCCGCTCCCGTCAAACCTTTCCCCTTCGAACACAAAAAGATGCGCACCAACTACCGCTTCATCGAAGGCTATCAAGGCAACGACACCGTGCGCGGTTGGCGCGAGTACTCGAGCATCTATCACTCCGTCTTCGCCTGCATGCGCGGCAGCCGAGGCTATCCCAAAGGCCTCGCCTACAGTACCGTGCCAGCCGGCCTTCTGTTGCGACCTGCCATTCCGAACGAAGAACAGTTCGACGCCGATGGTACCTACGGGCCGAAGGCGAACTTCAAGATTTCTCTGCGCGAACTGCCCGACAACGGCCGCTTCCGCGTGATCGTCACTGCGTCGAAATATAACGACGGTTTGCTTCTCGATCAAGATGCCGTGCCGCAGAACAAGCCCGATTCGCTCACCATCCGTAATCCGAAAACGCCGCAGACCGTACAGATCGCCAAGGCCGGCATCTATCAGCTCGACGTGCACACCGCCGAAAAAATCGTCCCATCGACGAAACCCGACGCGTCGAAATTGACTGAAGGACTTGGATCGCACTGGACCTTCGACGACGACGGCAAGCCCGCTGTTCTCGAAGGCAACGCCAAGGTCACCGACTCTCCGTTCGGCCGCGCCGTTTTCATGCAAGGCCTCGGCGGCGCGATCAAAGTGCCCAAGTCGCCCGCGGTCGATGTCGGCGCCGGCGACTTCACCATCACCGCCTGGATTCAACCCAGCCGCGTCGGACGCGCCGGCATTCTCTGGCGCGGCGGCCACGAATATACGCACGGTTGGAACCTCGAAATTCCCGATGGCCGCGGCACGCTGCGTTTGGAAACCTCCGGTCCCGACGGGCAACCGAACGGCACGATAACAACAACGCCGGGTGTGTTGAAGGCCGACGCGTGGCAGCACATCGCCGTTGTCATTAAGCGTAAAGGCGAGTCGCAGATTTTCATCAACGGTTTCCCGGTTGCAACCGGCGAGATCGGCTCCGCCAACCTCGACAACCCGAAGCTCGACGTTCAATTCGGCCATATTCCCAACCGTCAGCAGTTCTATCAAGGCGACATCGACGAAGTCCGCATCTACCGGCGCGCTATCGGTGAAGCCGAGATCCAAGCCATTGTCGAACCGGGCCGCCGGTTCGCGATTCCACCCACCGAACGCCCGCAAGAAGTAACAGTGAATCTTGGCGACCGCTCCTTCAGCAGCGCCTTGAAACAGCCCGCGTTCGCGCTCGTGCGCCTGCCCGCCGGACCGCTCAAAACCGTTACCGAAAACACCGGCATCCGTACCATCGATCACATCGTCCTCACTCCGGTCGATCCCGCTGGCGACGCCGCCAAACGCTTCGCCCTCTTCGAAAAACGCGCGCCGAAGCTCGGCGTGCACGTAGGACTTCGCCGCGATTGCGGCTCCACCTTCGCGCCCGTCGGCGCGCCGCGGGTCGTCGCCGCCGACAAACCCTCGCGCTTCATCTTCGAAGGCGCCATCCGCAACTTCCCCAGCCCCGACGTCGAAAAAGACAACGTCAACTACCTCGCCGGCGTGCGTGAAATCGCGGTTCGCAGCGAATACGCCGACGGCCGCGACATGCCGCGCCTGCTCATCAAGTCCATAGAATTCGAAGGCCCCTATTACGATGTGTGGCCCCCGCAAACACACACCAACATCTTCGGCGCCACGCAGCGCCAAGCGCGCGAGATCATCCGCAACTTCGCCGTGCGTGCCTATCGCCGTCCCATCACGCCCGCCGAAGAATCCACGCTCATGGCCGTCTTCGAAAAATCGCAGTCGGCCAAACGCGGCTTCAACGACAGCGTGAAGGACGCGTTGCTCGTCGTGCTCACTTCGCCGCAGTTTCTGTTCATAACAGAGACCAGCACAACGCCCGGTCCCGAACCGTTGACCGATCTCGAACTGTCGTCGAAGCTCTCCTACTTCCTATGGAACGGCCCTCCCGACGCCGCTCTGCAACAAGCCGCGGCGGCGAAAACTCTGCGCGCAAAACTCTCAGCCGAAATCGATCGCATGATCGCCGACAAGCGCTTCACGCAGTTTACGCGCGAGTTCACCTCGCAATGGCTCAGCCTCGACAAGTTCAGCGTGCTCGAAGCCGACCGAAAGAAATTCCCCAAGCTCTCGCGTGACGTCCGTCCCCACCTGCGCAACGAGCCCATCGAATTCGTCCAACATCTCTTCCGCAATAACCTGCCCGCGAAAAACTTGATCGTCTCCGACTTCATCATGGTCAACGAGCCCGTCGCCAACTACTACGATATGGGCGACAAAGTCGAAAACGGACTGCAATTCACGGCCGTCGCACACGGCCGCAAGGAACTCGGCGGCGTGCTCACCCAGGCCGCCATCATGGCCGGTCTCTCCGACGGCCGTGAATCGAATCCCGTTAAGCGCGGCGCCTGGGTCGCGCGCAAAATCATCGCCGAACCACCCGCCGATCCGCCGCCCAACGTTCCCGCTTTGAAGGAGGACGCCAAAGGCCTCACGCTCCGTCAGCGCATCGAGCAGCATCGGAATCAGCCCGGTTGCCGCCAGTGCCACCAGGCTATCGATCCCTGGGGCGTTGCGTTCGAAGAATTCGACGCAGGCGGGCGATTGAAGAAAGAAGCTGCCGACGCGAGCTCGAAGCTGCCCGATTCCACCGAGGTCTCCGGCGCGATCGACCTCAAACGCTACTTGAGCGAAGATCGCATCGATCAAGTCGCCTTCAGCGTTATGAAGCACTTGGCCACCTACGCCACCGGCCGCACGCTTACCTACAACGAGCAAATGTTCCTCAAGTCCGACGGCCGCAAGCTCAAGGCGAACGGCTACCGGATGAAGGACATGATCCACTACATCGTGACCAGCAAAATCTTTCTCGAAAAGTAGTAGAATGCAAAGCAGCCCCCAATGAGTATCCAAATTGATCGCCGTGCGTTTCTAAGAGGCCTTGGCGGAGCCTCCCTCGCCCTCCCCGCGCTCGATGCCATGGGCGCCGAAGTGACCAACAACCCTCCCCGCCGTTTTTGCGCCCTCTATACCGCCAACGGCATGTCGTTGCCGCGTGTCGATCACGGTATCGATGACTGGAGCTTCTTCCCAACCGCCAAGAAGGGCGATGAATTCGTCTTCGGCAATTCGACCGAACCGCTCAGCCCGTTCCGCAAGCAGCTCAGCTTCATGGGCGGCATGCACCACCCCAGCGGACCGAAGTCCGATCCGCACACCTGCTCGGACATGTGGCTTACCGGTGCGCCGCTCTACAACCCGAAGCCCGGCACCTACAACACCGCGGGCCTCGATCAAGTCATCGCGCTCCACACGAAAAAGTTCTGTCGCCAGCCTTCACTCGTATTATCGATCGACGCCGGCACCGGCTTCCTCTCCCGCACCGGCACGATTTCCTACAGCCTCGAAGGCCGTCCGATTCCCGCGGAGAACAACCCGCGGCGCATCTTCGACCGTCTGTTCAAAGGCGACCGCACCTCCATCGCCCAAGAGCGGGAACACCTGCAGCGCCGCATCAAACTCGTCGACGCCGTCGCGCAGAGCGCCAAGTCCCTCGACAAACAACTCGGCAAGTCCGACCGTGAACGCATGGAGCAGTATCTGACTTCGCTCAACGAAGTCGAGTCGCGCCTCATCGCCTCCGAGCGATGGATCGACATTCCGCTCAAGAAGCAGGACTACTCCCACGTCGATCTCGACGCGACCTCCGAAGGCGAACCCGCCGACTTCTACCGCAGCATGTACGATCTCATCGCGCTTGCCTTCGACGCCGACATCACGCGCTCGGTGACCTTCATGTTGAACCGCGAAGACGGCATGGGCATCAGCGATACATTCCCGATCAAGCTGGGGCTTGGCAAAACACACCACAACCTCTCGCACGCCACCGACAAGGAAGGCCAACTCAACTTCGCCAAGTACGACAAGTTTCTGTGCACGCAGGTCGCGCACTTCCTCGGCAAGCTGAACGAGTACAGGGACCGCAATGGCTCCGTCCTCGACAACACCATCGTCCTCTACGGCAGCGGCGCGTCGACCACGCACAATCCGACAAACATTCCCACTCTCATCGCCGGTGGCAAGAACATGGGCCTCCAGCACGGCGTATATTGGCGGCAAGGCGACTCACGCATGTCGAACATGTACGTCAGCATCCTGCGCGCGCTCGAAGTGGAGCAAGAGACCTTCGCGGACAGCACCGGTACGCTCACAAACTCGATCTTCACCAAGTCCTAACCAGACGGCTTGGCATTGCCGAACCGTTGAGGCAAGGCAGGTTTACGGGCGCGCGGCCGCCTGGAACCTCGTCCACGGCCGTGCTGGTAGGTCGCGCAGATACCGCGCGGCCCAGCGATTGTCGGGGTGTTTGGCAAGGTGCTCTCTCTCGCTAAACGGCGGGCCGCACTGGGGACCGATCGCGCCCTCAAAGCTCATCGCGGAGATCATTGCCGAATCGGCAACTTTGTTCTGGACAGCGCCGCCGATGCCGTAGGGCGGTATCCAGCCCGTGATGCCGCGCGGGGAGAGGTCGATCCGGCCGCAGAGCGTTCGTTCATTCGGGTCGTCCTTTCCGGTGAAGCTGTCGATGGAATCGGACAGGAAAGACTGGCCGGCGGCAACGTCGATCTGGCCTTTGTGTGCGGTCAACAGTTGATCCCATCGAATACGACGGGCGTTGGCGCTGACCGATTTGTCGTGAACCGGAAAGGCGGTTTCTTCGGCGATCAATTTTTCGTTCACCGGATAGTTCGATCCGGAGAAGTAGCCGTCCGTGGTTCGACGCAAAGTCACGTTCTTCAGGCCGAGCTCGAGGCTGGCGATCTCGCCGGTTTTGTTATCGCCGATAAGCCAGTTGTTGGCGTACCCGCCGTTGTTGCCCTCGATCATGATAGCGCTGAATTCGTCGATCGATTCGGCGTATTGCATGGCCTTACGGGCACGGACGAATTCGGGTGTCCCCGTGGGATCGAACCCGGAGAAATTGCTGATGGTCGTTTCGGTGATCGCGAGTCCGGCGGCATTGATCGCGAAGTCGTCCCCGCTGTGAATCACGCCGGGCAGTCCGTCCATGATGAACGCATTGCCCTTCGCCGGCACGACGTCGAAAACGATGTTCCAGCGCTGGCCGTTGAGGTAGCCGGTCCACGCATTGTGACCGAGAACGATCTTGCCGTCCTTTGTATAAGAGCCGGTGGCGATAAACGCGCTACAGCGTTCTGGAACCGGCGGCTTGGGGCTGTTTTCGCCGTGAAGCTTGTCGAAGTAAGGGACGTAGTAGGGGCCCAGTTCCAGGAAACCGTTGAGCGCCACGATATCCCAAATGTCGAGCTTAATGCGGCGCCTGTTCAGCGCTTCCACAATTCCCTGCAGTTCTTCGCGGTACTCCTGATCGACCTTCGGCCACAGGATCTCCTCGGCTGCCTTACGGTAGAAGTCCCAGTCTTTCTTGGTATCGCGTTCCAGTTCGAGAGCGATCACCTTTTGAAGTTCGGCAATCTCGTGGTGCAGCAACGCGCCGTGCTGGTAGCCGATTTCCGAAGGTGTGCCTTCGAGGTGAACCGCGATCCACCCGTTATTCATCGGCTGGCGCCACCCTTTTCCGATACGCGGATCGCGCGGCCGCGGCGAGGCGGCGCACAGCGCGAGGGACACAATCAGCAGCAATCGTACAGACAAAAGGGGCACTTGTTTACCTGCTCACAAAACTGCATGTAGATCGTATTCAGTATAGTGGGAATGATGGCAAAAAGTATTGTCGCCGCCAGTGCGCTGGCGCTAGCGGCTTGGGCGCAGGCCGGCAAGCCGATCGTGTTGGACCCGAGCAAGCCGGAAGAAGTCGTTGCGACGCTCGATGGCAAGCCGGTAACGGCGGCCGAGTATCAGGAACTGCTGGTCTCTCTTGACGCGAAGATGCGCGAAACGACGAAGAACTCCGGCGAAGAGGCGCTGCGGCTGGTTGGCTGGATGCGTCGTATGGCGGCGGAGGCGGAAAAGCGCGGTGTGCACGACAATCCGGTCGTGAAGAAGCAGATCGAACTGGCGCGTTTGCAGTTGTTGTCGAACGCAGCGGTGCAGGAACGCGAGACGGAAGACCCGGTAACTCCGTTCGAGCAGAATGCGTACTACACGAAGAACATCAACCAGTACTCGGCCGTGATGTTGAAGATGATTCAACTGCCGTTCGCCAATGAGACCGAAGAACTGCAGGCCAAGCGCCGGGCCGAGGAGGCGCACGCGAAGCTAAAGGCGGGCGCGGGATTCGTCGAGATGGTGAAGCTGTATTCAAAGCACGAACCGTCGAGAGCGAAGGACGGCGATTTCGACGAGATCCGCATGTCGGATCAGGTTCCGCAGTCGATCAAGGACGTCTCTTTCGGCTTGAAGAAGGACGGCGACTATAGCGAGCCGGTGCGTTTGCCGAATGGATACTACATCTTTCAGCGGACCAAGGTAACGGTCGAACCGTATGAAAAAGTGAAGGATTCGATCTTCACTGACATCAAACAAAAGCGCAGCGTCGATTGGGTTAATAAGATCCGCGAAGGACTGAAGATTGAGGCCGTTCAATCGGCGGGGACGTCGCCGGACCGGGTGGTCGCAAAGCTGGACGGACGTCCGGTGACGCAGCGCGAAATCGATGGCTACCTGGGAGCGATGGAAGAAAAGCTGCGAGAGGGTTTGAAGAACAATATCGGCGAGTTGCTGCGCGGCATGGGCTTTATGGAGCGGACGGCGGCGCTGGCGATCGAAAAGAAATTCGATCAGCGATCGCCGTACCGGACCCAACTCGAGATGATGCGCTTGCAGGCGCTGACTGATGCTTTGATGCAGGTCAGCGAATCGCAAGTCGCGTTTACCGAGGCCGACATTCAAAAGGTCTACGAAGAGAACAAGATCTTCGTTTCGCTGGCGAAGATTAAGCTGATCTATCTGCCGGGCGCCGAGGGCGACGAAAAGGCCGATGAAGCTGTGATGAAACAGGCCGGCGAGATCTACGAAAAATTGAAGGCGGGGGCGGATTTTGTCGCGATGGTGAAACAGTATTCGCGCGATCCGGTGACACGCGACAAGAACGGCGATTACCCGCCCGCAAAGGTCAGCGACGACATTCCCGGCGAAGCCAAGCGCGCGATCTGGGCGCTAAAGCCGGGAGAGTTCAGCCGTCCGACGAAACTGCCGAACGGCGTGTACATTTACAAGCTCATGGCGTGGGAGCCGATGAGCTACGCGTCGGTGCGCGAGGATTTGGTGCGGCGCTATAAGAACGCGAAAAATCGAGAGTGGCTGATGGCGATGCGGGCCGGCGTGGACGTGAAAGTCACCGGTCGAACCGCGGCCAAGTGATACGATAAGGGTTCCGCGGCATGGTGCAGACGGTCCCCGACATTCTGGCTCGTATTGTGGAACGGAAGCGTCAGGAACTGGCGGAACGTTCCACGAAGACGCGTGAAATCGAAGCGCTGGCGGAGGCTTCGATGGCGACGCGCCGCGGTTTTCGCGCGGCTCTGGAGGCCTCGACGCCGGCGATCATCGCCGAGATCAAGAAGGCGTCGCCCAGTAAAGGGCTGTTGTCGGAGAACTTCGACCCCAAGTCGATCGCGCTGGCGTACCGGCGAGGCGGCGCCGCGGCGCTCAGCGTGTTGACGGACGCCGATTTCTTTCAAGGCTCGTTCGAGCATCTGAATGAGGCGCGCGGTGCGGTGCACATTCCGGTGCTTCGCAAGGATTTTACGATTGACAGCTACCATGTCGTCGAAGCCGCGGCGCGAGGGGCCGATGCGATTCTCTTGATTGCAGCCATCCTGGACGTTTCCGAACTCCGGCGGTTTCGGGAGCTGGCGGCGGCGTTTCGTCTCGATGCCTTGGTAGAGGTTCACGATGGCGAGGAGTTGGTGAAGGCGATTGACTCCGGCGCGGAAATCATCGGTGTGAACAACCGCGATCTGCGAAATTTTTCGGTGAAGCTCGAGACATCGTTGCGATTGGCCGAGTCGATTCCGCCCGGCGCATTGCGCGTGAGCGAGAGCGGCATTCACTCGGCCGACGACCTGAAAACGTTGCGTGGGGCTGGGTACCGGGCGTTTCTCGTCGGCGAGCATTTGATGAAGTCTCCCGATCCGGCGGCGGCGCTGGAGGCGCTACGGGCGTGATGGTGAAGGTTTGCGGCATTACGAACCGCGAGGATGCGATGGCCGCGGTGGAAGCGGGCGCGGGGGCACTTGGATTCAACTTCTATCCGAAGAGCCCGCGCTACATCGCGCCGGCGGATGCTGCCGCAATTGCGGTTCCTCCGGGGATCTTGCGAGTTGGGGTGTTTGTGAATGAACCGCGCGTGCGGGAGATCGTCGCCGAGGCGGGCCTTGATATCGCACAGTTGCACGGCAACGAAACGGAGGCCCCGGAGGGCGTTCGGGTGTGGAAGGCGTTTCGGGTGAACAACGTGTTTCGGCTTGAGGACATCGAAGCGTTTCCCGCGGAAGCGTTCTTGCTCGACACACCGACGGAGCTTTATGGCGGCAGCGGGCACACGTTCGATTGGTCGCGAGCGCGGGGAGCGTCACGGCGGATCTTGCTTGCCGGCGGACTCGATGCGGACAATGTAGAAACGGCGATTCGCGTTGCGAGACCTTGGGGCGTTGATGCCTGCTCGCGGTTGGAATCGTCGCCGGGAAGGAAGGATCATAGCCGCATGGCGCGATTTATCGCCGCGGCGTTAGCAGCATGACAATTACGTCGCAACCGGATGCAGGCGGGCACTTCGGCCCGTACGGAGGACGATTCGTCCCCGAAGTATTGATGGCGCCGCTTGAAGAATTGGAGCACGCCTATGCGGAGGCGCGCAAGGATCCCGCCTTTCACGCCGAACTCGCTTCACTGATGAAGAACTACGCGGGGCGGCCAACGGCCCTGTGGCGCGCGCGGCGGTTGTCGGAGCATCTGGGCGGTGCGGATATATACATTAAACGCGAAGATCTGCTGCACACCGGCGCGCACAAAATCAACAACTGCCTCGGCCAGATACTGCTCGCCAAGCGTATGGGCAAGACGCGCGTGATTGCCGAGACGGGCGCCGGCCAGCACGGTGTCGCGACGGCAACGGTCTGCGCGCTGTTCGGCCTCGACTGCACCGTGTACATGGGCGAAGAAGACATGCGGCGGCAACGGCTGAATGTGTTCCGCATGCGGCTGCTCGGCGCGAAGGTTGTCGGTGTGACCTACGGCAGCCGCACGCTGAAAGACGCGATCAGCGAAGCGATGCGCGATTGGGTCACAAACATCGAACACACGCATTACCTGCTGGGCTCGGCGCTGGGCGCGCATCCGTATCCGCTGATGGTGCGCGATTTTCACTCCGTGATTGGGATCGAAGCGCGGGCGCAGATGCTGGAAGCCGCTGGCCGTTTGCCCGATACCGTGATCGCTTGCGTGGGCGGCGGATCGAACGCGATCGGCATGTTTCATGCGTTTGTCGGCGATGCGGGCGTGGCGTTGATCGGCGTGGAAGCGGGCGGGCGGAATCTAACGCTGGGCGAACACGCGGCGCGTTTCGCGGGCGGGTCGCCGGGCGTGTTGCAAGGTTGCTATAGCTACGTTCTCCAGAACGCAGACGGGCAGATCGCTCTGACGCATTCGATTTCGGCAGGCCTCGATTACGCGATGATCGGCCCCGAACATGCGAATCTGGCCGACCTGGGGCGGGCTTCGTACGTGAATTGCTCCGACGCCGATGCGTTGAACGCGGCGATGATGTTGTCGCGCATGGAAGGCATTATTCCGGCGCTCGAATCGTCCCACGCCGTGGCGGAGGCGATCCGCCGCGCGCCGTCGGAAAAAGGCAAAGTCATCCTCGTCAATCTCAGCGGGCGTGGCGACAAAGACATCGATATCTATCGCGAGAACCTGAAGGAACTGGATGGCCAATAGTCGAATAGCGCGGCGGTTCGCTGAACTGCGCGCGAAGAATGAACCGGCGCTGGTGGCGTACGTCACCGCAGGCGATCCGACTTTGGACGCGACGGTGGGGATTGTCGCGGCGCTCGAGCGCGGCGGCGCGGATGTGATCGAACTGGGCGTGCCGTTCTCCGATCCTATCGCCGATGGGCCCGTGATAATGAAGGGCGCCGAACGCGCGCTGGCCGCCGGCGCGTCGCTGCGCGGCGTGCTGGATTGCGCGGCGCGAATCCGCGCCGTGAGCGATATTCCGATCCTGCTATTTTCGTATCTAAATCCGCTGATGCGATACGGTTTCGCCAAGCTCGCGGCCGATGCGCACGCGGCCGGTGTGGATGGTGTGTTGATGACCGACGTCAGCGTCGAAGAAGCCGAGCCCTATGTCGCTTCGATGCGCGACGCGGGTCTGGACACGGTGTTTCTCGCCGCGCCGACAAGCACGCCGGAGCGCCTGGCGCTGGTTGGCCGCTTCTCGTCGGGCTTCGTGTATTTGGTAAGCCGAACCGGAGTGACGGGCGTTCGCGATCAGGTTTCGTCGCAGGCGCTGCCGCTCGTCGAGCGCATGCGCGAGCACACGTCTTTGCCGCTCGCGGTTGGCTTCGGCATCGCGAAAGCGGCCGACGCCGAGGCGGTCGGGCGATTGGCCGATGGTGTTGTCGTCGGCAGCGCGTTTGTGAAGTTGATCGAAGCGCACGCGGGCACGCCGGAGTTGGAACCGCGTATTGAAGCGCTGGCGCGGGAGTTGAAAAACGGCGCGATGCGAAGTAGGATGACGGCTCAGGCATGACGATCGAAGAAGCAAAATCGGCGCTCGGCGCATGCCGTCTGGAAATCGACGATGTCGACCGGCGGCTGGTGGCGTTGTTGAACGAGCGCACGCGCGTTGTCGAGCGCGTCGGCGATATCAAGCAGCAGGTCGCGCTGCCGGTCTATGATCCGAAGCGCGAGGAGCAGGTGTTCCAGAACATCGCGGCCGCCAATCAGGGGCCACTGCCGGATGCGGCGATCAAGCGCGTGTTTGAACGTATCATCGATGAAATGCGGACGCTCGAACGGACGCGCATGGAAGGGAAGTAACCAATGCTAGTTGTCATGCAGGAGGGCGCGGCCGAAGAGAGCGTGCAGCGTGTGATCGACCGTCTGGTGACGATGGGCTTCACCGTGCACCGGTCGACCGGAACGTCGCACACGGTGCTGGGCGGCGTCGGGCCGATGGACAACTTCGAGCCGGCGGAATTCGAAGTAATGGAAGGCGTGAAGGAGTGCCATCGCATTGTGTCGCCGTACAAACTGGCGAACAGGCGTTTCCGTCCGCAAGGTACGGTCGTTGAGATTGGCAATGTGAAGATCGGAGGGCCGGAAGTGGTAATGATGGCCGGGCCGTGCAGTGTGGAAAGCGCTGAGCAGATCTCGCTCTCGGCGGAGTTGGTGGCCAAGGCCGGCGCGAAGGTGATTCGCGGCGGGGCGTTCAAGCCGCGGTCGTCGCCGTATAGTTTTCAGGGGCTTGGCGAACAAGGCTTGAAGATGCTGCGCGCGGCGGCGGATCGGAACGGCTTGCTTGTCGTCAGCGAAGTGATGGACCGCTCGCAGATTGGTCTGTTGGGCGAGTATTCCGACATTTTGCAAGTCGGCGCGCGCAACATGCAGAACTTCAATCTGCTGCGGGACTTGGGCTTGGCCCGAAAGCCGGTGCTGTTGAAACGCGGCATCGCGGCGACGATCGAAGAGTTGCTGCTGTCGGCCGAATACATCATGTCGGGCGGCAACTACGAGATTATGCTTTGCGAGCGCGGGATTCGAACGTTTGAAACCGCGACGCGCAACACGATGGACATTTCGGCGATTCCAGTGTTGAAGCAGTTGACCCATCTGCCCGTTCTGGCCGATCCTTCGCACGGAGTGGGTAAGCGGAACCTTGTAGCGCCGATGGCGCGGGCTGCGGTGGCGGCCGGCGCGGACGGTTTGCTGGTCGAGGTCCATCACGATCCGGAACATGCGTTGAGTGACGGGGCGCAGTCGTTGTTCCCGGATCAATTTGCCGAGTTGATGGGGCAACTTCGCGGGATTGCGACCGCGGTGGGCCGGTCGATCTGACCATGAAGCGCGTCGCCATCGCCGGTGTTGGATTGATCGGAGGCAGCTTCGCGCTAGCGCTCCGGCAGGCCGGATTCGATGGCGAGATTGTGGGGGTTAGTTCGCCGAGGACGATCGCGGAGGCGCTTTCAAGCGGCGTCATCGATTCGTCGATGGCGTTGGACGAAGCGGCGGCGTGGGCGGACTTGCTATTTCTCGCCCAGCCGATTCGAAGGATTGTCGAGATGATTCCGCTGATCGGCGCGTCGATCGGCAAGCACACGCTGGTGACGGATGCCGGATCGACGAAGGCGACGATTTGCGCCGAGGCGGGCCAGCACATTCCAGCGGCGCAGTTCGTGGGCGGTCATCCGATGGCGGGCAAGGAGACGCGCGGTGCGGCAAGCGCCGATCCGTCGTTGTTTCGCAATCGAACGTGGGTGTTGACTCGCGCCTGTGATCATCCGTTTGTCGACTGGGTGCGGCGTATCGGCGCGCATGTGTTGATCCTCGATGCCGAAGAGCACGATCGCACGGTGGCGCATACTTCGCATCTGCCGCAGCTTGTGTCGACGGCGCTGGCGTGCACCGTCGACGGCGTGGAACTGCAGGCGGGCGGGCCGGGATTGATCGATATGACGCGGCTGGCGCTGAGCCAGTACGAGATGTGGGAAGACATCCTGGCGACGAATCCGGAGCCGATCGACGCGGCACTGCGCGAGATGATCGCGGCGCTGGGCGCGATGCGGGAGCAACTGCGCGGGGCGGGCTTGCGCGAGGAGTTTGAGCGGGCGGCGAAGATGCGGCGGCGATTGGTTACGCCGGTGCAGTTGCGGTAGACCAAAACAGATCCGGTTAATAATGTAGTATGTTCCTTTCTGAGGATTGCCGAACGTGAGCGAGCATTCGAAGATCGAGTGGACCGAAGCCACTTGGAACCCAGTTCGCGGCTGTACGAAGATAAGCCCCGGTTGCAAGCATTGTTATGCGGAGACCTTTGCCGAGAGGTTTCGTGGCGTTCCCGGTCACCCATACGAGCAGGGTTTCGATTTGCGATTAGTTCCAGAGAAGTTACTGGAGCCGCTTGCGTGGCCGAGCCGGAAAACGGTTTTCGTGAACAGCATGAGCGATCTATTTCACGAATCGGTGCCGGACTTCTATATTCGTTGTGTGGCAGACGTGATGCTTCACACGCCGTGGCACACCTATCAGGTTCTCACCAAGCGGGCCTCGCGTCTCGCCTCAATGCTTCGCGGCTCGTTAGCTGATGCTTCTTGCGCGAGTCATATTTGGTGGGGCGTCAGCGTTGAGGATCAGCAGTACGGAATTCCGCGGCTAGACGCACTCCGCTCTGCGCCCGCGGTAACACGGTTCTTGAGTGTGGAGCCGCTGCTTGAGGATCTTGGAGATGTTGATTTGGCTGGAATCGATTGGGTGATCGTCGGCGGGGAGAGTGGCGCGGGCGCGCGGGCGATGCAGCCGCAATGGGTTCACTCCATCTTGAGAGCCTGCAGGAAGTCTGGCGCGCGGTTTTTCTTTAAGCAGTGGGGCGGCATTCAGAAGTCCAAACAAGGACGGGAGCTTGATGGGAGAACCTTCGACGAAATGCCGATGCTGTCGAGCTGTCCGATGGCGGCGAGAGCGGAACGTCGATTGATCGAGATCGATCTTGCTAAGCAATTCGCGCGGGAGCAGCGGGTCGAATTGGTTGGACAGACGGCGCTCCGGGCCTCTGCTTAGATCAAAATGCCGCCGATCGAACATTACAAGGGCCGCGAACAGACCTACGTTAAACACTACTTTTTGGAGCACTATCTCGAGCGTGTCGCATACCGAATCGGGAGTTTCCGCGACGATTTTTGTTACGTCGATTGTTTCTCCGGCCCGTGGAAGGCGGAGGATCCTGAGTTTGGAGATACATCGGTTCGAATCGCCCTCGAAAAGTTGAACAGCGTCTCTCGTGGGCTGTCCGAGATCGAACGACGACCGAGACTCAGGGCGCTTTTCGTAGAGAAAGATCCGATCGCATACAAGAGGCTTTTACATCTGCTGCGGGACCACGCTGGAGAGGTCGACGCGGTTTCTCTCAATGGAATATTCGAACACCATCTCGACGACATCTCCAGATTTGTCGGCTCGCGGTTCGCGTTCTATTTTATCGATCCGACCGGCTGGGATTTGGATATGGACAATCTCACGAGCCTTCTTCGTGCTGGGCAGTGTGAAGCGATGATCAATTTCATGTTCGACTTTGTGAATCGCTTCACGGGAGACCAGCGACCCGCGATCAAGCAATCGATCGATCGTTATTACGGAACAACGGAGTGGAGGGCGCATCTCGATTCGGAATTGCGGGAGCGAGAACTCGTCGAGTTATACGTCAAGCAGATAAAGAGTCTCGCGAAGTTCGACTTCGCGAGCTATACGCGCATCCTGAAACCCCAGCACGAGCGCGCCTATTTCCACCTCGCGTACGCGGCTCGCCATCCGACAGGCATCCTCAAGTTTCGGGAAGTGGAGCAGAAAGCGATGCCAGAGCAAGACCGAGTTCGCGAGCAAGCTCAACATGAACACCAGTTCCAGAGGACTGGCCAGCAGAGTTTCGATCTAATGCCTATCTCGGACACGATTTCAAAGGGCTTGATGAATGAGCGGACGCCCCGCCTCAAGCAATCCGAAGAACTGCTGCTTCAACTTCTCGCGCGCGGTCCACGAACGTTCGCGGAAATCCAGCCATCACTGATGGAGATTCCCTTGGTTTGGAAGAGTGACGTAGACCAACTGGTAATCAACTGGAACAAGTCTGGCCGAATCACGCTCGAAGGCATGCGTCCGAGAAAGCGGAAGCCGAGAGGCGAGCAGATCATTCGATTGGCTAAGTAGCACGGTCAAGAAATAGGGATGAAGTGTTACAGTTGGCTGCCGCGTAGGCGAGCGCCGCGTCGATGTCTTGCTCCGTCAGCGCTCCATAGCTCCTGAGAATGTCGGACTTAGAGACCCCCGCGGCTAAGTTGTCAATTACCACCGACACCATGACCCTGGTTCCGCGAATACACACCTTGCCGTGGCACACACTCGGGTTTACGCTAATTCGATCTCACCAGTTCATATCTCTCATCTTACGCCCCGCGCAACTGCCGCAATTGCGGCTCGCGGCTCTTGGGCGAATCGAGTGAAAACGAACGCGCGTCGCCGAGTTGATCGCGGATGAACGCTTCGGTGTGGGCGACGGCCGAGGCGATTTCCTTCGAGGCTTCGCCAAAAGTGAGATAGACGATTTTTTCGGCTGAGGGATCATACTCCCAAACTCCGACAATCCGCCCCCGGTCGACGATGGCATGGTTCGGAAGGCCGGCGATGCGCCCGCCGCTCACTGGCCCTTTGTCGCCGGCGAAGGCGGTATCGGCGGAGTCGAGCATCGACAGATGATCGCGCCGGTGATGGATCAGCGAATCGATGCTGGCGATTAGGCTGATGACTGGTTTCTTCGGAAGCTTGAAGGCGCGGAGCGCCTCAAGATCGTCGGGGAAGAGCAGGCGATTGTCATCGACAGCGCTGAGGCGCAGCGGTTCGACCGCCGCCTTCGCCGCCTTCACGCCCAGGCCGGAGAACCACTGGAACTCCGCCATTGTCGCCGGGCCGATCCACCGGAAGTAACGGCGCGCGAGTTCGACGAAGACCTCGTCGTCGGAGATCTTCAAAGGCTTCAAGCTCCACAGCGCGTATTTGTACCGCTGCTGATCGAGCCGTCCGTTTACGGGCACGCGGCGGATTACCCCCCGTCGACTGCAGCAACCCGAGCGCAAGCGGCAGCGTGGTCGTCATTCCCTTCTTGACTCATTCGGCGCCTAGACTGCGCGAGGCGCCGCCGGTAGCTTCGCGAATGCCGTCGGGGTCGAGCGGCCCTTTCTTCAGCGAGGTTGCGATCGCCTCGCACAACGCATCGACCTCTTTCGCGGTGACTCCAATCTTAGCCGCCACCTTCAGCGGCGTCTGTGCCGCATCGCGTCCGCAACGCAGCGCGAGTGCGAAGTCGGACGCGGGAACGACGTAAGTGCACCCGCGCGCCGAAGGCAATTCGTGAATCCGCAGCGCGGCGGCGTCGCCATCGGCTTGCTCTCGCGAAACGCCCGCGCGGGCGTAGAGCGTCAGATACGGGTTGGCGCCGCCGACCGACCGCGCCCAGCCGGAGCGATCGAGAATCACCTCCGAAGATGCTTGTGTAAACGAGCCGTCCAACCCCTGCCGGTGCGCCCACCATGCCCGAAGCGTAGATTGATCCATGCCGTTAGCCTACCGCATGATTGGGTGTGAACGTGTGTCACAGGTGACCCACGTTACACGGCAATAACGGCGCCCAGGCATGCCAAATCAACGACTTATGAATTGGCCAACGGATTACACTAATCAGCGCATGCGAAGTAACAAAGCCTTCCGCCGAATGGTCACCACTGTATTCGTGATGGGATTCCTGTTCGGCGTTTTCTCCGCCCGCGCATTCTCTTGGAACGCACCCGACGAAGCGAACGTCAATTCACGGTACACCGTGGAAAGCGTGGAAATCTCCGGCGCTAACGCAGCCCGGCTATCCAAAGACTTGCGCGAGGAGCTACAAAGTTACGTCGGTCAACGGTTCTCGCCGGAAGCGTTCGGAAAATTGAGCGAACGTGTGCGCCGCGAGCTAAAAGCACGGCTGGTATCGCACAAGCTCAAGAAAGGCAGTTCGCCCGACAACGTACGTGTCGTGTTGGACGTAATGGGCCACCATGTTGTGCTCGACACGCAGCAATCGCGCTTGGCGTGGTATTCGGGACAAGGCTGGACGGGCGAATTGATTGCCGGGTTGCACAACGGACGAAAACAACATTTGTCGCTTGGATTGTTTTCCGACGCGGACACGTTCACGGAGCGGTCGGCCGGTGTGAAGGCAGCGTATCGATTTTCGACGCTGCGGGATCGCATCCGGCCCGGATTTGCGTTTTCGACTTCACACGCTCAATATGACGCCCGCACTTTGCAAGCGGCGAAGCCCAACGATTTGTACCGTAGCGTCGATAGTTTCCAACCCACGGTCACGCTTATCCCCTGGCAAGGGGATGATCGGGAAGAGCTGGCCGTGGAGATCGGCATGCGGCTACAGCGGTTCGTGCTCGAGTCCCCCGGGCCGGATCGTAATGTTGCCTCTCACGCGCTGGTAAATTCTCTGCGATATCGGCGCGTGCGAGGTGATGTGGCGGGTGGGCTTACGACCCTGCGCGCATCGTACGGGATTACAAACGGAACGGGCGCGTTGTCGAGCGATTACAAGTTCAACCGGCATGAAGCGCGAGCGGACGTCGAATACCGCCGCGCCGCCTCGCGGATCAACGCCGATTTCGTCGCGGGCTCGTTGAACGGCCGAGCGCCGCTGCGCGATCGCTTCACGGGTGGAACCACGACAATCCTGCGCGGCTGGAACAAGATGGAGCTCGCGCCGCTCGGCGCCGACAGACTCACTGCCACTTCGATTGAGTACGGCCACTCGCTCAAGGGCAAATTCGAAGCGGCGGCGTTCTACGATGCCGGCTCGGTTTGGATGCGCGGCGGCACGGCGACACTCCGTAATTCCGTCGGCGGCGGATTCCGGACCCGCGACGGCTTCTTTATGTACGTCGCGTTCCCGCTGCGCGACGGCCGCGTTGAACCGATATTCATGACGGGGCGACTTTCTGATGCGGCAGTCGCGACGCGAGTTTCTGATGGCTCTTGCGACGGCGCCGCACCTGCGCGCCGGCGCCATCGGTGTGCGCCGCGACGACGGCGTATTGCGCGTCCTGCCGCCGGGCGATTTTCACTTCCTCGAAGGCCAGACGCTGCGGAAGTTGCAGGACGGCGCGGGCCTTGTTTTCACAATGCAACTCTCCATCTCTAACGATCAGTTCCGCACGATCGCGCGCCGGCAGGTCGAACGGTTTGTTGTGAGCTTCGACCTTTGGGAAGAGAAGTTCGCGGTGGTGCGGCTGGGGCTGGTGAAGTATCAACAATCGCATCTCACCCGCGATGCCGCCGAACGGTTCCTGTTCGATCACACCGGCATCGCGTTGTATGGTCTCGCCGCCGGAGAGCCACACTGGATTCGCGCCGAACTCCGCGCCGACGAGCCTCGCGATTCCGCCGGTTTCCTGCTCGACCCCTCGGTCACGTTGTCGCGGCTGGTCGAGTGGTTCGGCCGCTCGCAGCGAGGCGAGGCGCTCCGATGGTCGATCGACCGCGGCCCATTCCGTTTGCATGAAGTGGAGCGCTAGACTCTAACCGTGAGCCTGCGAACCAAACTGATACTGGTCTTCCTTGCCGCGACGTTGGCGCCGATGGCAGTGATGATCTGGGTCACCACCAGCCTGCTCGATCAAAGCTTGCGTTATGCGACAACAGCCGAGCTCGACGAACTCTCCCGATCGCTTGAAACCACCGGCCGCGAGATGTACCAAAAGTCGCGCGAGGCCTTAAAGCACGACGTGCTCGCCGGTCGCGTCGCGCCACGCCGTTACCTGCCGTTTGAAGTGAACGCGTGGCCGCCGCACGTTGTTCGTTTTGTGGCCAGCAAGGAGCCCGAGCGATTCTTCCTCAGCGGCGATCAGGGTGAACGGCTAAACTATTTGGTCACGCGACAAGACGGCGAGGTGTGGGAGTACTCACGCCCTCTGGGCGGCGTTGCGATGAACAAGCTGACCAAACAGATATCGGGCGCGCGTGAACTTGTCGAGCGCGCCCGCGCCGCCGACGTTCGGCGCGGAGTGACGTTTGCGTTGCTGGTTACCGCGGCCGGCGTCTATGTGCTCGCGCTGTCGATCCTGATGTGGATTGCCTTTCGCGTCAGCCGGCCGATGCGGTCGCTGAAGCAAGGTCTGCAAACGTTGGCTTCGGGCGATTTCGCGGTGCGGATCGAGGGCGATGGCGCCGATGAAGCGGGCCAGGCGATCGCGGCCTTCAACGAAACGGCCGCGCAGTTGGAAGAGTCGCGCGAGAAGCTGGTGGGGTTGACGCGCGTGGCGTCCTGGCAGATGCTGGCGCGCAAGATGGCGCACGAATTGAAGAACTCGTTGACGCCGATTCGGCTGACGATGGAAGAGATCGGCGCGCGCAACGGATCGGTCGATTCGACGTTTTTGAAACAAGCCTCGCAGATTGTCGCCGACGAAGTCACCACTCTCGAAAAACGTGTTCGTGCCTTCTCCGACTTCGCCGCCGAGCCGCCCGCGCATCCGCGCGAGACCGATCTGAACGCGCTGGTGGCTGAACGGGTCGCGTTTCTCCGCCCCTCCCATCCCGGCGTCGCCTACGACATTCAACTCGCCGAACACGCCGGCGCAACGGCCGATCCGGATCTTGTGCGCGGCGTCCTGACGAATCTGTTGGAGAACGCCGCGCAGGCGGTTGGGCCGGGCGGACGAATTCAAACGCGCACGTTCTGCGAAGGCGCGCGCGGTTGTGGAAGTGGCCGATTCCGGCCCGGGCTTGACCGAACTCGCGCGATCGACTCTGTTCCAACCTTCGATCACTTTCAAGAAGAACGGCATGGGCCTTGGGTTGTCCATCGCCCGCCGCAGCGTGATGCTGTGCGGCGGCGAAATCGAACATTACGAAAGCACGCTTGGAGGCGCGGCGTTTCGCGTGAGTCTGCCGGCGGCCAGGCGAGAGGAGCCGCATGCGGCGCATCTGGATCGTTGACGACGAGTCGAACATAGGCCTGTCGTTGCGCATGATTTTGGAGAGAGAAGAGTTCGCCGTCACGGCGTTCACGAGCGCGTCCGATTTTCGCCGTGCAGCGAACCGCGATCAGGTCGCGCTGTTCCTGCTCGACGTGAGGCTGCCCGACGCTTCCGGTATCGAACTGCTGCGCGAGATTCGCGCCGGAGGTATAGCCGCGCCGGCGGTTATGATCTCGGGACACGGCACAATCGCCGATGCGGTTGAAGCCGTGCAGGCGGGGGCGTTCGACTTCCTGGAAAAGCCGCTGCACCGCGACCGCGTACTGCTCGCCGTTCGCAACGCCCTCGATTCGTTGGCGCTGCGCGAGGAAAACAAACGGCTGCGCGAGCAAGTCGGTAGCGCCCGCATGATCGGGACCTCGCCGCCATTTCACCGCACGCTCGAGCAAGCGACGCTTGCCTCGCGCGCCGATGTACGGGTATTACTGATCGGCGAGTCGGGCACGGGCAAGGAACTGCTCGCCGCGCACATTCACGAAAACTCGCCGTTCGCGGCGGGACCCTTCATCAAGGTCAACTGTGCGGCCATCCCGAACGAGTTGATGGAGAGCGAACTGTTCGGCCACGAAAAGGGCGCATTCACCGGAGCGTCGTCGATGCGCCGTGGCAAGTTCGAACTTGCCGACGGCGGCACGCTGTTTCTCGACGAAGTCGGCGATCTGCCGCAAGCCGCGCAGGCGAAGTTGCTGCGCGTGTTGCAGGAGGGCGAGTTTCACCGCCTCGGCAGCGAACAGCCCGTGCGCGTCAATGTCCGCGTCATCTCGGCGACCAACAAGGATCTAAGCGCGGAAGTGGCCGCGGCCCGCTTCCGCGAGGATCTTTACTACAGGCTCGCCGTAGTGCCGCTGCGCGTGCCGGTGCTGCGCGAGCGGCCGCAGGATATCCGGCATCTCGCCGAGCACTTCCTCAACGAATTCTGCGCGCGAAACAACACACGGCCCAAATTGTTCGATGCCACGGCGATCGCGCTCTTCGAGCGATATCCGTGGCCCGGCAACGTGCGCGAGTTGCGCAACGTCGTCGAACGCATGGCGATTCTCGGCGCGGGCGACGAATTGAACAAAGATGACGCGCCGATTGAACTCCGCCTCGGCCGCGATCCCGAAGTGCCGAATTCACTGGAAGAAGCACGCCGCGGCGCCGAACGCGATCACATCGCCAAGGCGCTGGAAGAGGCAAGCTGGAACGTCTCGGCCGCGGCGCGCGCTCTCGGCATGGAGCGTACAAGTCTGCACAAACGCATTCGTGCGTTAGGGGTGTCGCGAACGTAGTAGGTTTTCGACGAAGCGGACCTCAATGCGAGCGAAACGTATTGGGGTCTTTTTCGGTGAAGCGATATTGGAAATGGCAGCGCTGGCAGGCGTCGAAGAGATAGCCGCCGCGCGTGAAGAGCTGTTCGGGGTCCTTGGATTTCGCTGCCTGGCGGACGCCATCGCCGGCGTCTACCAACGCGCGGCAAAGGTCGTACCATTTCCCGTTATCTTTGGCGCGGCCCTCCATCATCAGTAGATTGCCGGCTTCCATGAGGATCGTCGCACTGGCTTCGATGTCGATCCAATCGTCCTCGGTCTTCGGGCGAATTTCTTCCGTGCCGTCCTTGGTGATGATCGTCCCAACCGACTTCCAGACGGCATGCGCGTTCGGGATCACCATGCCATGCATCACCTCTTCGAGCGTCGCCAGAGGCTTGTATGGAGGCTGTGGTTTTGGTGGAGCGGCGCACGATCCGGCGAGCAGGGCGATCAGGAAGATCGAAAGCGCACTGGCCGTGCGGGCACTGCGCGGGTCCGTTGTGCGCGAATTCGGCAAATGGGTTCGCATAGGTAGAATATACTATCTTGATCATGGTTGAGTTCTTCCAATGGCTGGAGGCCACCGGAGGCAGCGTCGCGATTCGCGAATCGATCCTGTTGTACCCGATCATCGAGTCGACGCATGTGCTGACGCTATGCCTCTTCTTTGGGTTCATCGCCCTGATGGATCTCCGGCTCGTCGGCATCGCCCTGCGCGGCGTTCCGGTTTCACAAATCACGAGCCGCATCCAACCGTTTGGAGTCGCGGGGTTTGTGATCATGGCGATCAGCGGCGCGTTGCTGTTCTATTCCAGTCCGATGCGCGCCTACACAAACATCTTTTTCCGCGTGAAGCTGGTGCTGATGGCGCTCGCCGGTGTCAACGCATTGTTTTTTCACAAGACGATTTTCAAGAGTGTCGATGACTGGAGCGACGCTCTGCAGCCGCCTCCAGGCGCGCGATTGGCCGGGCTCCTGTCGCTCGTTTTTTGGAGCGGCGTGATCATCTGTGGCCGCATGCAGGCCTACAAGTGGTTTGACTGACATGGACCTGTTACCGTACTTTCAATCGCTCGAAGCGACGTTTATCGGCACGAAGGTCCGCGAGTCCTTGTGGATGTTTCCGGTGATCGAATGCGTGCATCTTCTTGCGCTCGGGCTGCTGGGCGGAGCGGCGTTTGTGCTCGACTTGCGGCTTCTCGGCTTCGGCCTCCGCGATCAAGCGCCGCCTGATCTGGAGCGCAAGCTGCATCCTTGGCTGCGCGCCTCAATCGCAATGTTGATCCTTACCGGTGTGCCGATGTTCTTGTCCGAAGCCATCAAGTGTTACTACAGTCCTCCGTTCTGGTACAAAATAGGCGGGTTGATTTTCGCTATCATCTTTACGCTCACCGTTCGCCGCCGCGTCGCAGCACGAACCGCCGATAAAGCGCCGGTCATCGCGCTGGCGTCAATCGTGTTGTGGATGGGCGTGGCATTCGCGGGCCGTTGGGTCGCATTCTACTGACATGACAAAACTACTGCCAATACTCTTCTCCGCCGCGCTCGTCGCGCAGCCCCGCTTGCCCAACGGCAAGCCCAATTTCAACGGCATCTGGCAGGCGATCGGGCCCGCCCACTACGATGTCGAACGGCATATGGCGCGCGCTTCGTTGATGCTGCGCGACGGCCCGCATGGGCCGCTGGCCTCGGCGCCCACGCTCCGGCTCGGTGCGGTGGGATCGGTGCCGGGAGGTATCGGAATCGTGGAAGGCGGCAAGATCCCGTACAAGCCCGATGCCGCGGCCAAGCGCGACGAGAATCGCAAGAACTGGATCGACCGCGACCCGGAGGTGAAGTGTTATCTGCCCGGCATCCCGCGCGCCACCTACATGCCGTTCCCGTTCCAGATTATTCAGAACACGAACTCGGTGTTCATGAACTATGAGTACGCCGGCGCGGTGCGGGACATTTTGTTCAAAGATCCCGGCCCGGCCGAGACCGATTCATGGATGGGGCAGTCGGTCGGCCGCTGGGAGGGCGATACGCTCGTCATCGTCACGGCCGGCTTCAACGATCAAACTTGGTTCGATCGCTCGGGCACCCACCACAGCAACCAGCTCAAGGTCACCGAGCGCTTCACGCTGAACGGCGCCAATCACATTCGTTACGAAGCGACGATGGAAGACCCGGAGGTCTTCACGGCGCCGTGGAAGATTTCCTTGCCGCTCTACCGCCGTATGGAGCCCGATGCGCGATTGATGGATTTCAAGTGCGTCGAGTTCGTGGAAGAATTGATATTCGGAGAACACCGGCGCAAGCCGTTGCCTCGTCAGTAAAGGAGCCAGTCACCATGCAACGCATAATTCTTTCCGTATTGACCGCGCTCGCCGCCTGTTATGGACAGGCCCGGCCCGATCTATCGGGGACCTACGACATTGCGACACTTACGCCGTTGACGCGGCCCGCCAAATTCGGCGAGCGCCTCGCGCTGACGGCCGAAGAAGCCAGAGTGATCGAACGCCAGGAGGCGGCGATCGTCGCGGCGAGGAATCAGAAGAGCGATCCAAATCGTAGCGCGCCTCCGGTCGGCGGCGACGGCTCGCAAGGTCCGGCGGGCAACGTCGGCGGATACAATTCGTTCTGGGTCGATCGCGGGACCGGCGCGTTTCAGATCGACGGCAAGTTCCGCACGTCGATCATCACGAACCCGGCCAACGGGCAACTGCCCGCAATGACGCCCGAAGCGATTAAGAGAGCCCGCGAACGCGCCAAGTACAATCGGCCGAACGACGGCGTGGCGTTCTGGATCAAGGAGGGGATTACTCCAGGACCTTACGACGACCCCGAGTTGCGGCCGCTCGCCGAGCGATGCCTGCTGGCGTTTGGCACGTCGTCGGGGCCGCCGATGCTCCCGGTGATGTACAACAACTTGAAGCGCATCGTGCAGACGAACG
>Ga0194131_10002081_pt1 | contig 33292 bp, 34 predicted proteins | sample TA2KigO120mmetaG_FD_148631 | JGI IMG/M metagenome (GOLD analysis project Ga0194131, IMG submission 148631) | Freshwater microbial communities from Lake Tanganyika, Tanzania - TA2015053 Kigoma Offshore 120m | ecosystem: Environmental > Aquatic > Freshwater > Lake | place: Tanzania: Lake...
CGTCGCAGTCGTCGCCGGTCTCCGCGTAGCCAGCCGGGCGCTCGCAGAAGGCGTCGCCGGTGGCGGCGTCGCCGTGGCCGTCGCGGTCGTAGTCGGCGTAGTACGTCGTGGGGCTGCCGACGCTGGCGTCGTCGTCGTTGCAGTCGTCGTCCTCGACGATGCCGTCCTCGTCGCGGTCGGTGACGTACTTGGTCTCGCCGGTCTCGCGGCAGGCGAACAGCGACAGGGCCAGGAGGGGGAGGAGGCGCATGGCGGGAGTCTAGCGCGATTCCGCGGCCCGTTGCGCCACCCTCACGCCCTCGGTGAGGCCGAAGAGGGTGTCGTCGGCGAGCCACAGGGTGCGCCCGCGGGCGTCGCCGGAGCGTGTCGAGGGGGACCGCCCCGGCCGCGGCAGGCGACGTAGGTGGGACCATGCTCCTCGACGGTCGCGAGCAGGCCGTCGCGGGTGGATGAGGGCGGGTCGGACGGATCCCCGGGTTCGAACATCGACTCGCTCCGGCCCTGGGTGTGGCTGCGAAGCGCGTCGCCAAGTTCGCCGGTGAGGGCGCGGGGGGGGGTGCATGGTGCAGTTGCGGGCCAGACGGCCCGTGAGAAAGGGCCCCCTACCGAATCCACACGTACGCGTCGTCGAGCCCGAAGGACTCGTCGCTGGGGTCCTGGTCGAGGGTGCTGCCGCCGAGCAGGGTGAGCGAGGAGGCCGTGTGGGCGGTGGTGCCGGAGATCGGCCAGAGCGAGTCGTAGGAGCCGTAGTACCCGCGATTCCAGCCACACACTTCGCTGTAGCTGTAGCTGTGGTTGTTCTGGGACTGGCTCCAGATGGCGCTGCCGTCGACCGCGACGTAGGCCGTCTCGCCGTCCCACGAGTCGAGCGCGACGTACTCGATCTCCACCCAGGCCTCGGTGTGGACGATGGCGTAGGTGGACAGCGCGATGGACATCGTCCCGCCCGAGATGACGCCGTAGCCGCCGAGGATCGTCCCCCAGCCGCCGCAGCCGGTGGTGCTGGTGGTGCTCCAGCGGCTGTCGGCGCCGCTGTCGAAGTTGTCGTCGAAGATGAGCGTCCAGCCGCCACCGTCGGTGGTCATGTCGCACTCGGTCTCGGTGGCCGTGCCAGCGAAGTCGATCCAGTAGCTGCCGTCGGTGCTGGCGATGGCGTCGACGAGCAGGTCGAGGCAGCTCGACCAGGGGCAGGTGGCGGCGCTGCCGGGGTACACGCTCGCGCGGGTGTCGTCGCAGTCCCAGTCGTTGTCGACGGTCCCCGGGGGCTGGGAACAATCGAGCACGGCGGCGTCGCCGTAGCTGTCGCCGTCGTTGTCCTCGTACCAGGTCGACATGGCGAGGCCATCGTCCACCAGTCCGTCGCAGTCGTTGTCCACCCCGTCGCAGTCGTCGGTGGCGGCGGGGTTGACCGCGGCGTCGGTGTCGTCGCAGTCGGCGTAGTCGGCGGTGTAGCCGCTGGGCGCGTCGCAGCCGTGGGAGGCGGTGGCCGCGTCGCCAAAGCTGTCGCGGTCGGCGTCGGCGTACCAGGTGGAGCGGGTGGAGAGGTCGAGCGAGGGGTCGTCGTCGTCGACCAGGCCGTCGCAGTCGTCGTCTTCCCAGTTGCACACCTCGCTGGCGCCCGGGCTGATCGCGTAGTGACCGTCGTCGCAATCGGTGTTGTCGGCCACGTGACCGGCCGGGGCGTCGCAGGAGGTGGCGGCGGTGGAGGGGTCGCCGTAGCCATCGCCGTCGGCGTCGGCGTACCAAGCGAGCGCGTCGGCGCTGGTGCTCGGATCGATCACCCCGTCGCAGTCGTCGTCAACCCCGTTGCATAGCTCGGCGCCTGCCGGTGAGACATCGGCAGTTGTATCGTCACAGTCGGTGTTGTCCGTGCTGAATCCGGCGGGCAGGTCGCAAGCGGTGGTGGTGGATGTATCGTCGCCGTAGCCGTCGCCGTCGCTGTCGGCGTAGTACACGGCGCCGGTGCTGGGATCGACGTCGGGGTCGGCGCTGTCGACCAGCCCGTCGCAGTCGTCGTCGAGGCCGTTGCAGACCTCGGGCGCGGCGGGGCCCACGGCAGGGTCGTTGTCGTCGCAGTCGTCGCCGGCCCCGACGTAGCCGGTGGGCTGGCGGCAAGCCTCGTCGATCTCGGTGGCGTTGCCGTGGCCGTCGGCGTCGCGGTCCTCGTACCAGGTGAGCAGCACGCCGTCGTCGACGAGCCCGTTGCAGTCGTTGTCGATCTCGTCGCAGGTCTCGGCGTTGCCGGGGAAGGCGTCGTCGCGGGTGTCGTCGCAGTCGCTGCCCTCGGTCACCCAGCCGTCGCCGGGCGCGGCGCAGGCGGACTGGGCGGTGGCGTCGTCGCCGTAGCCGTCGCCGTCGGCGTCGGCGTACCAGGTGGTGGCGTCATCTTCATCGGCCTGGCCGTCGCAGTCGTTGTCTAGGCCGTCGCAGAGCTCGGGTGCGCTCGGGTAGATGTCGCCCCGGGTGTCGTCGCAGTCGGAGTCGTCGGCGATGTAGGTCCCGTCGGGCGGCTCGCAGGCGGTGACGGCCTGTTCCGCGTTGCCGAAACCGTCGCCGTCGGCGTCGGCGTACCAGGACTGCACGAGGTCGTCGTCGACGGTACCGTCGCAGTCGTTGTCGAGGTTGTCGCAACGCTCGGTGGCCCCCGGGTACACGGCGCTGTCGTTGTCGTCACAGTCGCCCTCGGTGGTGGCGAAACCGTCGCCGTCGGCGTCGGCGACGTCGTCGCCGGTGGCGCCGGGTTCTTTCTCGGTATCCGCGGGGTCGGAGGCGCAGGCGAGGAGCAGGGCAAGCATCCAGGCAGTTTACACGGCCCTGCGATGGGATAGCCGCGCGGGCTTGTCGATTTGGCTCCTCCGGCTGTTCTACGGGCTGATGCTCGGGTCGTTGGCGGCGTTGATCCCGCTGCTCGGGGGAAGGTTCGAGCGGGAGGGGCTCGACGGGGTGACGATCGGGCTCTTGATGGCGCTATTGCCGCTCGGGCGGCTGCTGTCGGTGCCGCTCTGGGCGTGGTGGGCCGACCGGTACCAGGCGGCGGGGCTGGTGCTCCGCGTGTCGTGCGTCGCGAGCGCAGCCGCTGGCATGGTGGTCGCGCGCGCGGAGAGCGTGTGGGCGCTCGGGTTGGCGATGTTCTTGTTCTCGGCGATGCGGGCGCCGGTGGGCGCCATCACTGACGTGTTCGTGATGGAGTCGCTCCAGTCGCGCGGCCGTCCGCTGGCGGAGTACGGGCGAGTGCGGCTGTTCGGGAGCCTCGGCTTCATGGTGGGCGTGCTCCTGGCCAGCGCCCCCCTGGCCGGGCACTGGCTCAGCGACGCGAGCCTCGTCGCCACCGCGATCGTGGCCTTTTCCTTCCCCACGCGCGGGGAGGGTGGCCCGGCCCCGGTCTGGCCGGCGCTCGTGGCGCTGCTGCGGCAGCCGTGGCTCCTCCCCTTGCTGCTGGCGGGCTGCCTGCAGGCCTTCACCTTGTCGGTGTACGACTGCTTCCTGTCAGTACACGTGGCGGCGCTGGGCCTGCCCGAGTGGGTGGTGGGCGCCGCCTTCGCCGTGGGGGTGGCCTGCGAGGTCGCGCTCATGGCATGGGCGAGGCCGGTGCTCGGGCGCCTCGGCCCCGCGGGGGGATTGCTCCTCGCGGCGGCCGTCAACGTGCCCCGGTGGGCGCTGACCGCCTGGACGGACGACCCGGTGATCCTGGTGAGCGTACAGGTGCTCCACGGCGTGGCCTTCGGGGCCTTCTGGGTGTCGGGCGTGCAGCGGATGGCCCAGGGGGCCCCGGCCCACGTGGCGGCGAGCGCCCAGTCGTTATGGTCGGCGTCGTCGTACGGCGTGGGATCGCTGTTGGGGCAGGCGCTGGCGGGGGAGGCACGCGCGCTCGGGGGGACGGCGGCGATCTTCGAGATGCTCGCCGGGGTGTCGGTCCTGGCGACGGTGGCGGCGGGGTGGCTGTGGCGGGTGGACCGGCGGCCCGCCTGAGCGCGGGGGCGCTACGGCTTCGCCATCTTGAGCATCGCGGCGGTCGGGTCGGCCGAGAGCAACGCGGCAAACCACAAGAGCGGCACCACCAGCGCCAGCCCGGTGGCGATGATGCGGAAACCCGAGGGGTTCACCTGGCCGGTCATGAGCTCCTCCTCGCTCAGCTCGGCCGCCGGGCGCAAGACCGCCGCGAGGATGGGCACGAAGGCGAGCCCGAGGCTCATCCAGCCGAAGTGCGAGACGTCGGCGATCTCCTCGGCGGCGGCCACCATCAGCGCCGACTTCGACTCGGGGTCGGCGCCGGCGATGGCGGCGAAGACCCTGGTCCAACCCGACGAGCGATCGACAAGCTCCAGCGCGGCGGCCAACGAGAAATACGCGATGGAGGTGGCCACCGACGATTCGCGCGCGTTGCTGTTCTGGCCGTTGCCGAGCAACGACATCGCCACCGGGACGGCGCCCATGCCGAGCAGCAGCACCTTGGCGAGGACCAGGTACACCGAGGCGTAGAAGAAGAGACCGCCGAGCGGCAAGAGCGCCGCGAGGCCGCACGCGAGGAAGGCGATCACCGGCGCGCCGTAGCCGCGAGGGGCACGAGCGCCGCCGGCTGCGCCGCCGAGTCCGAGCAGGGCCGCCGAGGGCAGGGCCACGGCGGCGAGCATCCCCCCGGCGAGCACCTGGGCGATACCGTAGGCGTAGAGCGTGGCGCGCTGCGCCGGGTCGACCTCGACCGTCGACTCCAGCGCCGAGCCGCCGATCATGGCGCCCACGATCACCAGCAGCGCGTGCAGGCCCAGCGGAGCGGTGGACACGACGGCCGGCACCTTCCACTTCATGCCGAGCAGGACGGCGCACACGAGCGTCCACAGCAGGCCGAGGACGCAGGCGATCACCTGCACCCAGCCCACCCAGCCTGCGTCGGCGACGAACGACATGAGCCTCACATCCGGTACGACCCGGCCGCTAACACGGTGTCAACGTCGCGAGTTCTCCATCGTTTCCACCAGGATGTTCGCAAGCTCGCGGAGAAGCCGTCGCCCGGCGTGAGCCGTCGCGAGCGCAGGCTGGCCGAAGTAGGCGCGCGGGCCACCGGCGTCTTCGAAGTTGTCGGCGCCCTGGGCGATCCCCCGGCCGAGGTCGGCCTCGACGGCGGGCAGCTTCTTGTGGCCGCGCACGAGGCGGGGGGCGAGGGCGAGCAGCAGCGAGGTCTCGTAGGTGCCCGAGTGGCCGTCGAAGGGGACGATGGTCGACAGGCGCTCCGCTTGCCGCTTGCTTCCCACGTGGGGGAAGGCGACGGTGGCTCCAGTGCGCTCCTTCACGAGGCGGCAGGCGGCGAAAAGGGCGTTGACGTTCGCGGGCTCGAGGTGGGCGTTGGCGATGGCGAGGCCAGCGGCCCCGGCCTCGTGGGCGCTCATCAGTACCTCGGCCACCAGCGCCGTCATCACCTCGGCAGAGACGGTGATTGTCCCGGGGAAGTTCCGCGCGAAGCGTGCCACCCCGTAGGTGACGGGCGGCAACACGCGCCCGTCGGTGAGCTCGGCGGCCGCCTCCGCCATGGCAGCGGCGATGCGCACGTCGGTGTCGAGAGGCAGGTGCGGCCCGTGGGCCTCGCAGGCTCCGGTGGGGAGGATCGCCCACTTGCCGACGAGGGAGGCGTGCGGGAAGGGGAGGGGAGCGAGGAGCATGGCGGGGTACGGAGTGTAGGGGGTGGTGGGTGGCGGGGCAAGTCACTCCACCCGCTTCAACTCCGCGCGCGCCACCTTCCCCCGGTCGTTGCGCGGTAGCGCGTCGAGGAAGCGCACGGCGCGGGGATACTTGTGCGGCGCCAGCTGCGTCTTCACCCAGGCTTGCAGCTCCGTCCCCAGCTCGGCCGTGGACTCGCCCAGGGGCACGACGAAGGCCACGGTGCTCGTCAACCCGTCTCTCTCCACGCCCACCACCGCGCACTCGAACACGCGCGGGTGGGCGAGGAGGCAGTTCTCCACCTCGACGGGCGACACGTACACGCCGCCCACCTTGAGGAGGTCGTCGGCCCGGCCGCAGTAGCGGAAACGTCCCTCGGTGTCGACGCAGAACTGGTCGCCGGTGGTGGTCCACTCGCCCCGGAAGGTGGCACGGCTCTTGGCGCGGTCGCCGTGGTAGCAGATGGCGTTGCTGCCGCCCTTGACCCAGAGTGTGCCGATCTCGCCGGGCGCGACGTCGGCGCCGTCGTCACCCACGATGCGCGCCTCGTAGCCGGGCACCAGCCGGCCGAGCGTGCCGCACTTCACGTCGCCCGGGTAGTTGGTGATGTAGATGTGGAACATCTCGGCGCTGCCGATGCCGTCGAGGATCTCCACGCCGGTGCGCGCGATCCAGCGATTGTAGAGCTCGCCCGGCAGGGCCTCGCCCGCCGACAGCACCAGCCGGACGCTGGAGAAGTCCGTTTGTGCGCAGAGCGGCGACTCGAGCATCTTGTGGATCATCGTCGGCACGTTGGTGACGATGGTCGGCTGGAAACGCTGGATGTGGGCCAGCATCGCCTCGGCGGTCGAACGCTCGGGAAAGAGGCAGGTCGTCGCCCCCACCGCCCACGGGAACATCAGGTTGGTGCCGGTGGCGTAGCCGAAGAAGAGCTTGGGAACGCCGAGTGTCACGTCGGTCTCGCGGATGCCGAGCACCTGCTTGGCGTAGCGCTCGGTGTTGTAGACGAAGTCGCTGTTCACGTGCACGCAGCCTTTCGGCTTGCCGGTGGAGCCGGAGGAGAACAGCCACACGCTCGGGTCGTCCGGTGCGGTGTCGCCATAGCTACACTCGGCGGACTGGGCGTCGACGTGGGCGAAGTCGCGGTCGACGCACACCACCCGGACGCCGGACGCGTCGATCACGGCGCGGTTCGCCTCGTAGAATGGCTCCTCGGTGACGATCAGCCGCGCGCGAGTGTAGTGCAGGTAGTAGGCATAGTCTTCGGGGGGGACGCCGGGGTTCATCATCGCGACCACCGCGCCGATGCGGACCACGCCAAACCACGCGGCGGCGAAGGGGGCGCCGTCGTTGAGGCAGAGTAATACCCGGTCTTCCTCGCGCACGCCGAGGGCGCGGTAGAGGTTGCCGAACTGGCAACTGGCCCGGTGCATCTCGGCGAAGGTGAAGCAGGCGGTGGCGGTGCGGAGGGCCACCTTGTCGGGACGGTCGGCGAGGTTGTGGTCGAGGAAGTAGGCGGCGAGGTTCATCGGTCGAAGGGCTTATCGCGGGCAGTGGGCGCGCATCGCGTCGCGGAGGGCGCCGAGGAGGGGTGCCACGTCGGGCCGCGCGAGCACGCCGGCGCGACCTGCGAGCGCGATGGGCCGCGACAAGTCGTGGAACGGTGTCGATTCGGCGCCCATGGCGCGCGCGATGCCGAGCGGCACCAGCGCGGGACCGAAACCGTTGCGGGCGAGCTGCACGAGGGTGGAGAAGGACTCCACCCGGCCGGTCGGGCGCATCGTGGTCCACGACTACTTCAACTACACGTCGATGACCTCGGCGCCGCGCCGGCCCGAGTGGACCGAGGTCGTCGTCGCAACCGCCCCCTCCTGGCGCGCGCGGAGCGGCGACCCCGAGGTCTGCGGACGCCTTCCCGCGATCCTGTCGCGACACGGATTCGAGCTGGAACACGTGGACGTGCACCAGCGCTTCGGCTTCGCGGGTGACATCATGTTCCAGTGGGCGAGCACGTGGTGGCGCAACTAGCCGCCCCTGCTGGCCCAGATGCGGGAGATCAGCGACGATCTCCGCGATCGATTCCTCGGCTCGCTGGCGGAGATCGAGGTATCCCGCGACCAGTTCATCGTGATGCCCCCGGCGTGGGAGATCGTCGCGAGGCGCGCCTGAGGCATTGACGCGGCAAGAGCTAACCCTTAACCATTAACCTCCGGCACCAATTGCCCCAATTGCCAATTGATCGCCGATGACGCCGAGGAGCACGTCGGTGGCGCCCTCGTAGATGCGCAGCGGGCGGACGGCGCGGTAGAGCATCTCCACCACCGAGCCCTCCTCGACCCCGAGGCCCCCGTGGAGCTGGACGGCGGTGTCGATCACGCGCTGGGCGGCCTCGGTGGCCACCACCTTGCCAAGGGCCATCACCGGCCCCACGCGCGCGCCCTGGGCGTGGTCGCGGGTCCAGCAGGCGTGGAGCGTGGCCAGCGCGGCGACGTCGAGTTCGTTCTTCATCTCGGCGAGGCGCAGGCGTACCACCGGGAGATCGGCGAGCGGGGCGCCGAACTGCTGGCGGCACCGGACGTGACTCAGGGTCTCGTCGAGCGAGCGCGCGGCGAGGCCCACGGCGGCGGCGCCCACCGAGGGGCGACAGCGCTCCAGCGTGCCGAAGGCGAGCGCGAAGCCCCGGGGCGACACGAGCGTGGCCGGGGTGTCGTCGAGGATCAGGCGCCCGATGCTGTGGCTGGCCACGCGCTGCGCCTCGGACCTCGGGGACTCCACGAAGAAGGCCGCCACGCCGGCGGGCGTCCGCGCGAACACGACGGCACCGTCGCAATCGGGGGCGTTGCTGATGAAGTGCTTGGTGCCGGTGAGGCGCCACTCGCCTCCCGCTTCCACCGCCATCGTGGCGATCGCCCGCACGTCGGAACCCGCGCCCGGCTCGGTGAGGCCGAAGGCCAGCACGCGACGCCCGGCCCGGGCATCGGCCACCACTTCCGGGAGCACCCCGGCCGATTCCAACGGGGTGCAGCCGAGCTCCTGGATGACGAAGGCGAGGTCGGTGAGTGGGTCGCGGTAGGCAAGCTGTCGCCGGGTCACGGCGAGCGATCGAGTGTCGCGACGAACCAGCAGCCCGGCGGCCCCGAGGGCGGCAACGCGGTCGGCGATGCTCCCGGTGGCCACGACGTCTCGGGCTCGAGCCTCCAGTCCCGCGTGCTCGGGCCCGAAGAAGTAGGGAAACTGCTCGGTGAGCACTAGACTTTCTTCGCCTTCCACGCCTCGTAGGCGGCGCGGAAGTCGGGATGGGCCATGCAGATGGCCTGGGCCTGGGCCTCCATCTCCAGCGCGGTGTCGAGCGACACGTCCAACTCGCGGTTGAGCGCTTCCTTGGTCATCCCGTTGGCGAAGGCGGGGCCGGCGGCGATGCGCGCGGCCATCGCCCGGGCCTCGTCGAGGAGCGTGTCTTCCGGCACCACCCGGTTGAAGAGTCCCGCCCGCAGCGCGCTCTCCGCGTCGACCGTGTCGCCCAGCAGGAGCATCTCCGAGGCCCGCCCGAGCCCGACGATGCGCGGCAAGAGGTGCGCCGCGCCCATGTCGGCACCGCACAGGCCCACCTTGTTGAAGAGGAAGGCCACCCGCCCGCGCGGCGAGGCCACGCGGAGGTCGCTCGCCATGGCGATGATCGCCCCGGCCCCGGCCGCCACGCCGTTGACGGCGGCGATGATCGGCGCCCGGCAACTGCGCATCGCGCGCACGAGGTCGACGGTCATGCGCGTGAAGGCCAGCAGCCCTTCCATGTCGCGACTGAAGAGCTGCCCGATGATGTCTTCCACGTCGCCGCCCGAGCAGAAGGCACGGCCCTCGCCGGTGAGCACCACGGCCCGTACCCCGGCGGGCGGCGCCCGGAACCAGGCGACCAGCGCGGCATACTCCTCGAAGGTGAGCGCGTTGAGACGATCAGGTCGCGACAACCAGAGAGTCGCGACGCCGGAATCGGTCTCCACTCTCATCGCAGCACCGCCGTGGCCTCGATCTCGACCATCGCGCCGTCTTCGAGCAGGTCGGCCACCTGCACCAGCGTCATGGCCGGGTAGTGACGGCCCATGAACTCGCGCCAGGCGGCGCCCACTGCCTTGAGGTGGTCGTTGTAGGCCCGCTTGTCGGTGACGTAGACCGTTACCCGGCCCACCCGATCCGGGGCCACCCCCGCGGTGTCGAGCACGGCGCGCACGTTTTTCAGCGCCTGGCGGAATTGCACGGCGAAGTCGCCGGGGCCCACCAGTTGCTGGTTCTCGTCCCACGACACCTGGCCAGCCACGAAGAGCATCTCTCCCAGGCGGTAGCCGTTGCTATAGCCCCTCGGCGTCGCCCACCCCTCGGGCTCTACCGGACCATCCTCGCGGACACTCCCTCCGGAGGACAATGGCATCCTAGCTGTTGAGCTCGCCGCCGCAGATCGACAGCGCCTGGCCGTTCACGCCCCTGGCCTCATCGCTCGCGAGGTACACGCACATCGCCGCGATCTCCTCGGCGCCGAGGAAGCGGTGCTGGGGGTTGCGGTCTTCCAGTTCGCGGCGAACCTCGTCGCTGTCGCGTCCAGTCTTGTCGACGATGTTCTGGATGGCGTGGTCGAGGAGCGGCGACTCCACGTAGCCGGGGCAGATCGCGTTGACGGTCACGCCCTTCTCGGCGTACTCCGCCGCGAGCGCGCGGGTGAGGCCCACCAGCCCGTGCTTGCTGGCGCAATACGCCGCCAGGTAGGGGTAGCCCTTGAGCCCGGCAACGCTCGCCACGTTGATGATGCGCCCGTTGCCACGGCTCGCCATGCCGGGGAGCACCTTGAGCGAGCAGAGGAAGGAGCCGGTGAGGTTGACCTTGAGGTGCTCGTCCCACACGCGCACGTCGGTCTTCAGCACTGGCGAGGAACGGGCCACGCCCGCGTTGTTGACGAGCACGTCGACCGGGCCCGCCGCCATGAACGCCGCCTCGACGCTCGCCGGCTCGCCGACGTCGCAGCGGACGCCGTAGCCGCCCACCTCGTCGGCAACCTTCTCGACCTCCTCGCGCGTGCGGGCGAGGACGGTGATGCGATCACCCAGGGCAGCGAAACGGCGGGCGATCTCCGCGCCGATTCCGCGGCCTCCACCGGTGATGACAACGTGACGACGCTTGGGCATGGGGCTGCTCCGGCCGGCCCCTTTATCCCGTCGAAGGCGGTGCGTCGACGGCGTCGAGGAAGGACCGGATCTCCGCGGCGAGTTCGGCGGGCCGGTCGAGGTGTACCATGTGAGTGGCACCGGGGACGGTCACCCGGCGGATGTCCGGCACCAGCGATTCCAGGTAGCCAATGTCTACCGCCGCGAAAGGGCTGTGCTCGGGGCGGACGGCGAGCACGGGGCAGCGGATGCGCCTCAAGAACTGGGCGTGGTTGTCGTGGCGGTAGGGGATGGGCCCGCGGATGCGATGGCGCGCGTCCCAGGTCCACGTGAAGCCGCCCTCGACCGGCCGCAGGATGCGCGCGGCCAGCTCGCGTGCCCAGGCCTCGTCGATCGCCGGGTTGCTGTGCCGCAGCCGGGCGGCGGCGGCCTCGACCGAGGGAAAGACCTTGTTGACCGGCGACCGCGCCACCTCGTCGAGGAACTGCGTCATGCGCTCGGCCGACTGGGTGGACGAGTCGAAGAGGCCGAGCCCGTCGACGGTGACGAGCGCCACGACCCTCTCGGGACGGACCCCGGCGTACATCGAGGCGATGGTCCCGCCCATGCTGTGGCCCACCAGCTTGGCGGGGCCGACCTGGGCGAGCAGCGAGTCGAGGTCGGCGAGGTAGTCGGGGAAGTGGTAGGTCTCGCCGGGGCCGCAGTGAGGCGAGATCCCGTGGCCGCGGTGGTCGTAGGCGACGACCCAGCCTGCGAGGGCCGGTGCCACGCGCGACCAGGCGCCGGCGTGGTCGAGGTAGCCGTGCAACAGCACGGTGGGGACGCCCCCGCGCTCGCCCCACTCCAGGGCGGCGTAGGCACGGCCCTGCAGGAGGTAGTGGGTGCGACGCATCGGGGGACGCCGTATCGCGGCTGCGTCGCGACCTCCCCCGGCTTCACCACCAGGTGGGCGTCGCGGGCGAACGCACGCTTGCCCGGTGCCGCCGCCGCATGGCGCCGGCCGAGCAGGCCGTCCCCGAGGTCCAGGCGCTGGTCGTCGACGTCGTCGACGCGGTGGGTGCCCACGTGCTCGCCAGCCGCGGATCCCGCGGCGCCCGGTAGGCGGCTGGGCGTGCTAGCACCGTGCGATGGCCGACCTCGTCCGCTTCACCGAGTGCATGTCGGGGCGGCTCTCCCCACGGGTGGCGGAGCCTCACTGCCTCGCGGAGCGCGGTGGCGACCCGGGCTATTTCGTGCTGACCGTGGTGACGCCCGACGTCGACGCGATGGTGGCCGACCTCCGCCACCGCAACCGGGCTTACGGCTGCGTGGTGCTCCCCGCGCTGCACCCGCTGCCCCTCGCGGTGGAGCATGGCTTCTTCGACCTCTTCGTGGAGGCGTCAGGCGCCGATCGCGCCTACCACATGCACTACCAACTCCGCCTCCGCGACGACGAGGGGCGGCGCTACTTCCTCCGGGGGCTCAAGGAGGTGTCGCGACGGTGGTGGGTTCCCACCATGCCCATGGACACCACCACGCTGTTCACCGACGTCTTCGCAGGCGACGACGACGGCGGCGAGCCGCTGCTCCGCGGCGTGCTGCGCATGGGCCCGCTCGCGGTGACGATGCAGGGACTGAGTTTCCGCGGCGAGGGCGCTTGGCTCGGCCTGCGCGGCATCGCGAGGTTCATGGGCTACTACATGGCGAGGGTGTGGCAGGCCTACACGGCGCCGCGGCGCGCGCCTCGCCTCTGGCCCTGCTAGTCGAGGCAGGCCTCGCTGCCGGGTGGGCGCGTGCGCCGCAGCACGAGGCAGCTGCCGAAGCAGGCCGAGGCCCGGTCTTCCGGCGACCAGTCGAGCGGCGGGAACCCCCCCTGCGTCGCGAACGTGGCTGCGCAGTCCGGCTCGCGATCGAGGCAGTAGGCCTCGCAGGTGCCGGCGTCGGCCACGCCTGCCGAGGCGGCGGGTGGCCGCTGCGAAAGCGCGAAGGCGACGAGCCCGAGGATCGCCCCCAGCGCCAACCAGGGGAGCCAGCGCCGCACGCTGCTTGGAGGCGCCAAGAGACTACTCCTTGATGACCTTGCAGTTGCCGAAGGACCTGGAGCAGCGGAGCTGCGTGGTGTTGCCCGACTCCACCTGCACCCGCAGGCTCACGGGCGAGCCCTCGCCGAAGCTCACCTCGGCGGTGTAGGTGCCGGGAGGAAGCTCGCCCGGGCCGAAGCTGCCGGCGGCGCCGGTGAGCTTGGCGGACACGGCGTCGCCGCCGAGCGACACTCGCCCGGGCCCGGCGGGCTCGGCGGGCGTGGCCGTGGCCTCCGGTACGGCGGGCGCGGTCGCCGTGGGCGCGGTGGCCGCCCGGGGCGCCGCCTCCACGGTGGAGCCTGCCTTCACGCCCGTGGCCGCCGGGTACGCGGCCGTTGCGGTCGCCGCCGTCGGGGGGGGCGTGGCGGCCGGCTGGTCGAGCTGGGGCGGCGGGCTCGACGAGAGCGCCGCCGGCGACGCCGGCGCTGGGACGGGCGTGGTGGCGACCGGCGGGGTGGCCGCCTGCGGCACCGCGGCGGACGTGGTGGGGATGACGCTCTCGACCGTGGCCTGTGCCTCGCCCTTGTCGCCGGCGGAGAAGCGGATGACCACGGCGGGGATGAAGATCGCCGATGCGACGCCGCCGGCGACCAGCAGCGCCGCGGGAGCCGCCAACCACGCGGGCATGGCGCCAGCCGCGCCCCTGGGGCGGGCCTTGCCAGACGCCGAGTGCGACCCGCTGCGCTCGACGAGAATGGTGCCGGTGCGCTCGGCGGCGGCCGTCGCGCGCCGCTCCTCCTGGACGCGTAGCGCGCTCGGCACCACGTTCTCGGCCCACTCGTCCAGCGACTCGCCTGGCAGGGAGGCGCGGATGATGGCGCAGAGCCGCGCCGTCTCGCGGGCCGTGGGGCGGTCGTCTGGCTTCTTCGCCAGCATCGAGGCCACGAGATCGTGCAACGGTTGGCTAACCTCGGCGAGCCAGCTCCACTGCGCCTGCAGGCGCCCGCCGGGGGGCTGGCGGTCGGCGTCCATCGCCGTCTTTCCCGGCTTCACCCCGGTGAGCATCTCGAAGGCGGTCACGCCGAGGGCGTAGATGTCGCCCGCGTGGGTGTCCTCGCCGTAGAAGCGCTCGGGCGCCATGTAGGGCACGGTGCCGAACGCGGCCTCGCGGGTGGCCTCCTCGCGGGCGTTGAGCTCGGCCCGGGCCACGCCGAAGTCGAGGATCTTGATCTCGCCCTGCGCGGTGATGCGGAGGTTCGAGGGCTTGATGTCGCGGTGGATGAGCTTGAGCGGCCTGCCGTCGGGACCGGCCTGGTGGGCGGCGGCGTGCAACGCGCTCGCGACCTCCTCGGTGATGGCGAGCGCCGCCACCGGGGGCACCGGGCCGAGCGACAAGAACTCGGTGAGGTCGCAGCCCTCGACGTACTCCATGACGATCGCCCAGGTGCCGTCGAGTTCCACGAGGTCGTCGACCCGCACGATCGACCGGTGACGAATCGCGGCGAGCATCCGCGCCTCGTCGCGGAGGCGGCCCACCAGGCCCGGCTCCGCCGCCTTCTCCGGGCGCAGCAACTTGACGGCCACTCGCCGTTCGAGCCCCGTGCCCACGGTTTCCGCTAGGTAGACGGCGCCGAAGGCGCCGCGACCGAGCTGGGCCTGGACGCGGTAGCTCCGCCCGCCCTTCACCACGTGACCACCAGGGTGGTGGCCAGCCCGCCCGCCAGCACGGTGGTGCCGATCCAGCCCCAGGTGAGGCCGTTGGCCTGGCTACGGAACACCTCGGCCTGCGGCTCGGGCACGTTGGGGTCGAGAGCGTTCTGCTCGGCGGTGGCGGCGAAGGCGTAGAGCGCGCCCGTCGCGGCCAGACCGAGCCCGGCCCCCGTCAGGAGCGCGATGTGTCGCGCCGTGCGGTTCTCGCGGTCGATCTGGGCTTGCGTCTCGCTGGCGGGCCGCGCGGCGGCCGAGGGCTTGACCTCGGTGGGCTTCTCCGTGGCGGCCTTGGCCACCGTCCGCGGGCCGCGGGGAGCGGTGGAGGCCTTTGCGGCCAGGGGAGCGGCGATCTCGCCGCCGGCGCTTTCCCAGTCGCCGAGTGACTCGCCGGGCCAGTAGTAGCGCGTTTCTTTCACGACGCCCTGGTTGTCGAGGTGCTGGAGGGTGGCGGACATGCCGCTTGCAACCTGCGGCGCGAACGCGCCATTCACCTCGATCCAGCCGTCGGCGAAGGCGGCGAGGGGCAGGCCGTCGCTCGCGCCGGTGGCCGCCGGTGACGCGCTCGCGAGCGTCGTGCGGATCTGGTCGAGCTTGTGACCAGCAGGGGCGAGTTCCTCGGGGAAGCGGACGCCGGGGTCGATGGCGAGCATGCCCGCCACGGCGTGCTTCATCTTTTCCTCGTCGCCGTCGAGGAACGCCCCCAGCGCCATGAGCCGATGGAGGCGAACCACGTCGAGGGCCGAGAGGGGGTCATGCACACAACCAAGTCGCGAATCAGTCTCGCGACGTGCGGCGGCGAAATTTTCCGCGTCCTGGCTTGCGAAGGCTTGCTCTGCGATGCTCGCTGCGTCCAGGAGCTCATCGGAACCGAAGCTTCGCGAGCAACTTTCTAGCGGCGCGGCGGTGGCCATGGCGATGATCGCGAGCACGTAGCATCTTATCATGCAGCCCCCGCGCGCAATGGAGGCGCCCTCATGCTTCTTGCCTTCCTCCTCGGTTGCTCCCCCTTCGAGGGCACCTGGGTGTTCTACTTCGACGCCGAGCCCGCGGTGAGCGGGGATTGTGCCGACGAGGACGACGACGACAGCACCTACGACACCAACCGCGGCATGCTGGTCGACATCTACGCACTCGGGTCGGGGGGCTACGCCGTGGTGCTCGAGGAAGTCCTGACCGGGGAGGCCCGCTTCGGGGTGCTGCACGCGGAGTGGCTCGAGGAGTACACCGAGGGGACCACCACGCGTTCCAACTACCTCGCGCTCGACGCCACCCTCGAGGCCGGGGCGATGCTCGGCGAGGTGAGCACGGGGTCCTGGCGCGAGTCGGAGGGCGGCAGCGACTACACTTGCGACAGCACGTACGGCTTCACCGCCGATCGCATCACTTCGAATCGCGACAGCTACGTGGAGGGTGAGTAATGACCGCGCTCTGGCTCCTCGCCGCCTGCGGCGGCGGCTACGACGGCAGCTGGCTCATGTCCTTCATCTACAAGGCCGAGGAGGGCGGGGGCTCCGGCCAGCGCGACGATCTCATCGTCGACATCTACACCACCGCCTCGGGCCAGACCGTGGCCAATCTCGCGGGCACGCTGATGACGGGAGCCATCGAGGCGGGCGCGATCGAGGTGTCGCTGGTGGAGAGCTACGCCTACAAGCGTGGAAACTGTACCTACGAGAGCGAGCAGCGTCTCACCCTCACCGGGGAGTTCTCGGGCACGGCCGCGGTCGCGGGCGACCTGCAACTCGAGTACACCGGTCGCGACTGCGACGAGACCGAGACCGACGTGTCGGGCTACTCGATGACCGGTCTCCGCCTCGACGCCGACCCCGCCCGCCACGTGGGTAGTTTCAGTAACTACTGGTTCGACGACTACTATTACTATGAGGACTACGGGGACTACGACGACGAAGACTTCGGCGACACCGGCTAGCCGCCTACCAGCGGCACACGACGCCGGCGCGCATCACCTCGCGCTGTTCCTGCTCCATGGGGCATGAGCCCGCGGGCCCTACCGGCGCTGCTTCTTGCGCGCCTTCTTCGCGTCCTTCGCCTTCTTGCGCCGCGCCTCGATCTGGGCCTTCGAGAGCTGCATCGGGTTCGGGCCGGGCATGGCGGGCATTCCCGGCATCCCCGCCATGCCGGCCTGCTGCGCGTACTGGGCCATCTTCTGCTGCAGCGCCCGCGGGTTCATTCCGCCGCCGAGCATGCCCGTCATCGTGCCGACTTCCTTCATCATCGCGCGCGTCATCTTGAAGCGCTCGTGCAGTTCCTGTACTTCCTTGAGCGGCCGTCCCGAGCCCCTAGCGATGCGACGGAAGCGGCTCTCGGTGAGCACGTCGGGGTCGTGGCGCTCCTGGTTGGTCATGGACTGCATCACGGCCTCGACCTTCACCAGCTCGTAGTCGTCGAGCGCCTCGTCGGGCACCTGCGACATGACCTCGTCCATGAAGGGGAGCTTGCCCATCACCTCCTTGAGCGAGCCCATCTGCTTGATCATCTTGAGCTGGGCCTGGAAGTCGTCGTAGGTGAAGTGCCCCTGGAGCATCTTCTCGGCGTCTTTCTCGGCCTTGTCCTTGTCGATGACCTTCTCGAAGTCGGACATCAGGCCGACGACGTCGCCGAAACCAAGGATGCGGCTGGCGAGCCCCTGGGGGCGGAAGTCCTCGAGCTTGTCGAGGCTCTCCCCCATGCCGAGGAATTTCACCGGCTTGCCCGTGACAGCCTTGATCGACACCGCCGCGCCGCCGCGGGCGTCGCCGTCGAGCTTGGTGAGGACGAAGCCGCTGAACGAGAGGCGACGATCGAACTCCGCCGCCGTGCGCACCGCGTCCTGGCCGATCATCGCGTCGCAGACGAACAGGATGTTGTGCGGCTGCGTCTTGTCGCGAATCTGCTCGAGTTCGCTCATCAGCGTCTCGTCGATGGCGAGGCGACCGGCGGTGTCGAAGATGACGACGTCACGACCTACATTGCGCGCCTGGGTGACCGCCAGCGTGCAGAGCTGCACCGGGCTCATGCCCTTGATCGAGAACACCGGCACGTTGAGCTTGCGGCCCAGCGTGACGAGCTGGTCGATCGCGGCGGGACGGTACACGTCGGCGGCCACCAGCATCGGCTTCTTGCCTTGCCCGAGCAGCCGCTTGGCCAGCTTGCCGGCGGTGGTGGTCTTGCCGGAGCCCTGGAGCCCAACCATCATGATGATCGCCGGCTTGGCGTCGAGGGCGAGCGCGTTGTCGACCGGCCCCATCAGGGCCTCGAGCTCGTCGTGGCAAGACTTGATGAAGTGGTCGGCGGGCGTCACCTGGAAGGGCGCGTTCTTCGACTTCAGCGTGACGACATGCCCGAGCGAGCGGGCCTTGACCCGGTCGAGGAAGTCCTTCGCGACGTCGAGGCTCACGTCGGCCTCGAGCAGAGACACGCGCACGTCGCGGAGCGCGTCGGTAATATCACCCTCGGAGATCTCGGTCTTGCCCTGGAGCTTGAGGCGGGCGTTGCGGAAGCCGCGGGAGAGGGTGTCGAACATGGCGGCGGCGCCTATCCGAGACTGGGGGGAACCGCGATACAAAGCTGTGGCTCCCGCCGCGCCCGCGCCAGGGCTAAGGGCACGCATGGACGAAGCGAAGTTCCGGCAGGTGGTGAGCGCGGCGCTCCGGGCGCTCGCGGCGCAGGTCGACGCGATCGACAGCGACGACGTGGACTACAAGCTCAGCGACGGCGTGCTCTCGGTGGAGTTCGAGTCGGGCGGCGTGTTCGTGTTGTCGCAGCAGGTGCCGGTGCGCGAGCTGTGGCTCAGCGCCTTCTCTCGCGCCTGGCATTTCCGCCATGCCGACGGGGCCTGGCTCGAGCGCGACAGTGGCGAGCGGCTGGAGTCCGTGCTGCAGGGCCACTTCACGCGCAAGCTGGGCTTCGAGGTCGCGGTCGCCAACCCGGGGCCTGCGTAATAAACGGGCGGTATGTCGGAGCCTTCTCCGCCGGTCGAGAGTTCGCGTGCCGGGTTGATCTGGGTGGCGGCGCTGGTGGCGGCGCTGGTGCTGCTCGGTCTCATCCTCGCCGCCATCGCGAGCACCGGGCCGCTGGCGCCGTTCCTTTACCCGCTACTGTAGGGCCGCCGACTCGGCGGGCGAGCCTCACCCGCGGTATCGCAGGATGGTCTCGCCCAGGGTGATCAACTCGCCGCCGAGCAGGCGCCGCTCCGTCACCCGGTCGCCCTCCACGATCGTTCCGTTAAGCGCGCCGAGGTCGTTGATAAACACTTTCTGGTCACGACGCTCTACGATACAATGGTGTCGCGACACTTCACCGTCGTGAGACAGCTGCAGGTCGTTGTCGCGACCGCGTCCGATACGCACGACGGGGTCGACACCGCGGTGCTCCTCCCCACCCTCGACCATCCACGCGACGCCGGGCGGGCCGTCCGCAGGGGGGATCGCCTCGAAAACCGGGGCGTGCACGACGATGTGGGGGTTGGTGACCTCGTCGTCGACCCCCCCGTGTTCCATCGAGGCGACCGACTCGACCACCAGCCGCGCGCGCAACCTCTCCCACGCGGCGTGCGGCTCCACGGCGAGCGACTGGGCCACGGTCTCGATCGCCTCGCGCTCCGGGCTCTCCACCTTGCCGAGGATCGGCCCCGCCGCCTCCGCCAGCCTCCGGCAGAGGTCCACCACGTCGTTGTCGTCGCGCATCTGCGCCTTCATCGAGAGCGCGATGAGGATGCCAGCTGCGCTCTCCACGCGAGGGCGCGAGGGCGCTTGGGCCAGCCAGTTGTCGAGCACGCGGCGACCCTCCTCGCCGAGGTGTACCCGGCTGGTGGCGAGATCGAGGATGATCGAGCGATCCTCGGGGTGGACTTTGCCGTCGGCCCAGGCCATCCAGACGACGGCGAGCAGCGCGATCACCTCGCGACTCGACCCGTCGATACCGAGGGACTGCAACGCCCGCCTGAGCTCGTCGTCGTTCATGCCCGCCCCGTGCTGCCAAAGCCACCCGCTCCCCGGCTGCCCGGCGCCTCTGGGAGCATCGCCACGCGCACCAGCTCGACGGCGGCCACGCGCGCGAAGACGATCTGCGCGATGCGCTCGCCGCGCTCCACCACGAAGGGCTCGCGTCCGAGGTTGACCAGCGGCACGCACAACTCGCCGCGGTAATCGCTGTCGATGGTGCCGGGGCTGTTGATGAGGGTGATCCCGTGCTTGAGCGCGAGGCCCGAGCGCGGCCGCACCTGGCCCTCCCAGCCGGGGGGGATCGCCAGCACCAGGCCCGTGGGCACCAGCGCGCGGTCGCCCTGTGACAGCGTGAACGCCTCGCCGATCGCCGCGCGCAGGTCGAGCCCAGCTGCGCCGGCTGAGGCCCGCGCGGGGAGGGGCAGCCCCTCCCCGTGTGGCAGGATGTGGACGGGAATGGTCTCCACGGCGGGAGTCTAATCCTCGAGCGCTTCCTTCCGCGAGAGGCGGATCTTGCCGGCCTTGTCGATGTCGATCACGCGGACGAGCACCTCGTCGCCCTCGTTGACGATGTCGGTGACCTTGTTGACCCGCTCCTTGGCGAGGTGGCTGATGTGCACCAGGCCGTCGGTGCCAGGGAAGATCTCCACGAAGGCGCCGAAGTCGGTGATGCGCTTGACCACGCCCACGTAGAGCTTGCCGATCTCGGCCTCGGCGGTGATCTCGCGGATCATCGCGATGCACTTCGCGGCCTTGTCCTGGTCGGTGCTGGCCACGTCGATCCTGCCGTCGTCGTGGACGGTGAGCTTGCAGCCCGTCTTGTCCTGGAGGCCGCGGATCACCTTGCCGCCCGGCCCGATGATGTCCTTGATCTTCTCGGTCTTGATCTGGATCGTCGTGATGCGCGGGGCGTAGGGCGACATCTCCGGGCGCGGCGCGGAGATGGTCTTGGCCATCTCGGCGAGGATGTGGAGCCGACCCTCGCGGGCCTGCGCCAGCGCGCGGGTCATGATGTCACGGCTGACCCCCGAGATCTTGGTGTCCATCTGGAAGGCGGTGATGCCGGCCGTGGTGCCGGTCACCTTGAAGTCCATGTCGCCGAGGTGGTCCTCGTCGCCGAGGATGTCGCTCAGCACCGCGAACTCCTCGCCTTCCTTGATTAGGCCCATGGCGATGCCCGCCACCGGCGCCTTCACCGGCACGCCGGCGTCGAGGAGCGCGAGCGTGCCCGCGCAGACGGTGCCCATCGACGAGGAGCCGTTGCTCTCGAGCACGTCGGCCGAGCAGCGGATCACGTAGGGGAAGCCGTCGGCCGCCGGGAGGGTGTTCTGGATCGCCCGGTGCGCCAGCGCGCCGTGACCGATCTCGCGGCGCTTCGGGCCGCGCATCGGGTAGCTCTCGCCGGTGCAGAAGGGGGGGAAGTTGTACTGCAGCATCCACCGGCGCAGCGGGGTGGTGACGCCGGCGTAGTCGAGGCGTTGGCCGTCGTCCTCCACGCCGAGGGCCACCGTGGCGAACACCTGAGTTTCACCGCGGGTGAACACCGCCGAACCGTGCGCGCGGGGGGAGATGCCCACCTCGGTCCAGATGGGGCGGATCTCGTCGGTGGCGCGGCCGTCGATGCGGACGCCCTCGCTGATCACCATGCCGCGCATCTCGACCTTCAGGATCTTCTCGCACACCTCGGCGGCCTGGGCCTCGGCAAGCGTTTTCTGGGCGGCATCGTCGATGCCCGTGCCCGCGGCGGCGACCGCGGCGGCCTTGGCGGCGGCAATCGCCTCGCGGCGCTCGTGCTTGCCGCGGGTGCGGAGCGCGGCGCGGATACCCTCGGTAGCCGCGGCCTTGGCCTTGGTCACGGTGCCCTCATCGAGGGCCGCGGGGGCCGGGGCCTCGCGCTTGGCGGCGCCGCCGTGCTTCTCGCGCAGCTGGACGATGGCGGCGCAGATGGTCTTGATCACGCCGTGGGCGAGGTCCATCGCGTCCATCATCACCGCCTCGGACACCTCCTTGCCGCCGCCCTCCACCATGCACACCGCGTCGGCGGTGCCCGCCACGACGATGTTGAGGTCGGCCTCGTCGATCTGCACCCGGGTGGGGTTGACGATGAGCTGCCCGCCGTGGCGGACAACCCGCACGCCGGCGCAGGGCTGCTTCAGCGGCGCGTCGGAGAGGAGCGCAGCGGCGGCGGCGCCGCAGATGCTGAGTACGTCGGTGTCACAGTCGGTGTCGAACGACAACACGGTGGCGATGATCTGGGTCTCGAAGCGCCAGGTCTTGGGGAACAGGGGCCGGATGGGACGGTCCATCAGGCGGCTGGCGAGCGTCTCGCGCTCGTTGCTCCGGCCCTCGCGCTTGAGGTAGCCGCCGGGGATGCGGCCGTAGCCGCCCACGCGGTCCATGTACTCGCAGGAGAGGGGGAGGAAGTCGAAACGCGCCGGGGTGGTGCCCGAGGTGCAGGTGACGAGCACGGCGCTGTCGGCCTGGCGGACGATGACGGCGCCGCCGGCCTGCTTGGCGTACTTGCCCGTCTCGATGGTGAGGGGACGGCCGCCGACATCGACGGTGACAGATTGAATGTTCATGGAGTTTGCCTTGTGCCCCAGCCGGGGCGGATCCCGGGCGCACCTGCGCCCGAGGGGTTGCTGAAAGGCACTCCGCGCGCGGCCCGCGACCGTGAAAAACCGTGGGCCTGCCCGGGATGAGCGTTGCCCCGGAAAACCCGGAGGCGCTCAGCCCGCGAAGACCCGCGATGGCGGGACTCGCCTGGAGTGCGGGGGGTGAAAAGAACGCGGGGCGGGGTGTTGCCCCGCCCCGTTTGCTCTACCGGAGGCCCAGCTTCTTCACGAGCGCGTCGTGACGGGCGGAGTCGGTATTGCGGAGGTACTTGAGGAGGCGGCGGCGCTGACCGACGGCCTTGAGCAAGCCGCGACGACCGTGGTGGTCTTTCGCGTGCACCTTGAAGTGCTCGGTGAGCTCGTTGATCTTCGCCGTGAGCAGCGCCACCTGCACTTCCGTGCTGCCGGTGTCGCCCTCGTGGGTGCGATGGGTCGCGATGAGCTCTTCCTTGACTTTCTCGTGCAGGGCCATTTGAATCTGCCTTTCCTCGGCACCGCCTCCGCCCGGGGATGGCCACCGCGGCGAGGCCCGGGATGGGCGTCGGCGCGTGCCGGTGCGGGGCAGGAATCGAGGGGGCGGTGGCTATCCACCGCGGGACGGGGAGTCAAGGACTCGCGACGTCACCCCCGGCGTTAATGGGGCGGCCTGGACCTCCCCGAGCCCGACCTGCGGCTGATGCCGATCGTGGCCAGCACGCCCGCGTGGGTGGTCATCGCCGACCTGCCGGAGATGCCCCCGGGGCCGGTCGCCGACCTGGTGGAGGCGGGGGCGGCGGGTGTCCTCGTCCGCGGCGTGGCGGTGAACTCGGGGTGGCGCGGCGCCGCGGTGGCGCTGGCCAGCGAGGCCGGTCGCCTCTGCTCCTCGCGCATCCTCGAGACCGCGGCGGGGACCATCGGCGTCCAGTCCCGGCCGTACCTGCTCGGCGCCGTGGAAGGCTGCCGGGGCGCGCGATGGGCACGCCGCGAGGAGGGGGAACGTTTCGCGCCGGTAGCCGCGCGGCCCGTGGCCGACGAGAACCTCGGCTACCTCGCGGTGGCCAGCTTCCGGGCCCTGGCCGCGTGGGAGAGCGTGCAGGCACGATGGCTGTCTACCGCGCAGCCATTCGACAGCACCGAGTGGGACACCAGCGGCGGCGCTAGCCCCGAGGTGGCGCGATTTGCGCTGGCCTCCGGCGAGCGAGTCCTCGTCCACGCGCAGGCGGGCAGCCCCTGCGACGGCTTCCACGGCGAGGCCTCGGCCTCCTTCATGGCCGAGGGAAACTCGCCGCTGCGACTGCGCGTCGACGGCGAGGCGCCGCCGTTCGCGGCGGTGCTCCACGACCCGGCCACGGGCGGCTGGGCCAGTCGCGACACCAGCATGATCCACGGGGTCGTGGTCGTCGACCTGCGCAACCCTGGCTGCTGAGCGCTACTCCACCCGCATCGGAACGAAGCGGAGCGAGCCAGCTGTCAGCGCGCTGAGCGCCAGGTTCACGCCCTCGTAGTCATCGGGGTCGGCGTTGATCAGCCCAGCCACGCCCACCGCGTAGGCGCCCGGCTCGCGGAAGGCGCTCCCCGGGATCTCCACATCGAGTGAGCCCGACGCGTGCGTGAGTCGATACAGCTCGGCGATATCGGTGGGCAGAGAATCGTAGGTGGTCTGCCCGTCGGCCAGGCGCACCACGGTGACCATCACGTTGTCGTAGTCCTGTCCCTCGACGCTCACCCCGAGGTCGTCGCCGGCCTCGATGGTCTCCGGCAGGTCCACGTCGGGGGCCTCCGGCGTCACCATGGCCAGTTGGTGCGAGCCGTCGCGGTCAACCCGCAGGACGGTGTCGGCGTCGGCCGCCCAGGGCAGGCCGTCCTCCGAGGTGGCCACGAACTGGCCGTCACTCTCCGGCAGGAGCGAGTAGCCCGCGCCGTCGACCTCCAGTTCCACCGCCGCGTCGTCGATCGGCGCCTGTTCGAGTTGATCGAACGAGGTGGCGTCGGCCAGCATCACCCGGACCGAGCTGCCGGAGCCCCAGCCCGAGTCGCTCAGGTCGACGCCATCGGGGAGCGGCTCGAGCCCGAGGTACCAGGCCTGCACCACCATCGGGTTGGTCAGATCTTCGAGGGTCTCGGCGATGGTTAGGAAGTCGGCGCAGCCGAGCAACAGGGCGAGGATCATGGGCGTCCGAGTCTCCCGTTCCCCTGATCGGAAGCGACCCCTCGCCGCTTGAGGCTTTACCCGCGGCGCGCCAGGTCGGGGCGGACCGCCGCCGTCCGGGCCTCGGCCTGCTCGCGCCGCCACCGCTCCACCTTGCCGTGGTCGCCACCGAGCAACACCTCGGGCACCGCCCAGCCGCGGTACTCGCGGGGCCGGGTGTAGTGGGGGTACTCGAGCTGTCCCGAGGCGAAGGACTCGTCGCGAGCGGAGTGCTCGTTCCCCAGCACCCCGGGACGAAGGCGCACCACCGCGTCGACCACGGCGCACGCCGCGATCTCGCCCCCGGTAAGCACGAAGTCGCCGATGCTCAGGGCCTCGTCGCACAGGTGCTCCCGCACGCGGCCGTCGATGCCCTCGTAGTGGCCGCACACCAGCACGAGGTGAGGTAGCGTCGCGAGCCGTGCCGCCACCGACTGGGTGAACGGCGCGCCGGAGGCCTCGAGGATCACCACGTGGCTGCCGGGGCGCCGGACCGCGTTGATGGCGGCATCGACCACGTCGACGCGCATCACCATGCCGCTGCCGCCGCCGTAGGGCGAGTCGTCGACCACCCGGTGACGGCCGATCCCGTGCTCTCGGATGTCGTGGATGCCGACGGACCAGTGCCCGGCCGCGAGCGCCCGCCCGAGGATCGACATCGTGAGCGGAGGGCGCACGATTTCCGGGAAGAGGGTGAGGACGTCGACGTGCACGGCGGCCTAGTCGCCAGCGACGGCAGCGCGCGCCACCACGATCACCCCGGCCTCGTGGTCGACCCGGAGGATGTTCTCGGGAGTTGCCACGACGAAGGCCTCGCCGCCGTTGGTATCGATCACCCACACGTCGCGAGCGCCGCCTGCCGTGCTCGCGACGTCGCGGAGGGTGCCGATGAGCGTGCCCTCCTCGTCTTCCACCGGGAGGCCGAGCAAGTCGGCGACGTAGAACTCGCCCTCGGCGGTGGGGGGCAGGGCGTCGCGTTCGATGAGCACCGTCCAGCCCACGAGCGCGGCTGCCTCGTCGGGGTTGCCGACGCCGGCCACCCGGCCGATGATGCGCTTGCCCGCGCCCGGGCGTGCGCTCACCGTGGCCACGTGTTCCTGCTCCTCGGGGCCGCGCAGGATCACCTCGCGCGGCTCGTCGAGCACGCTGTCTTCGCGGTTGTGGAGGTGCAGTCGCACCTCGCCCCGGACGCCGAAGATGCCAACCACGGAGCCGAGCTCGATGAGTTCGGCCGGCATGCGGCTACTCGGACGTGACTTCGTCGCCGGCGGACTCGGCGCTCTCGCCGCCGCCCACGCCGTTGTCCATGCCGGGCTCGATGAGTTCGAGCACGGCGCGGCGCTGGCCGGCGCCCGCGCTCAGCACGGTGCGGAGCGCGCGGAGCGTTTCCCCGTCGGGACCCTTCACCCGGTCGAGGTCGGCGGGCGCCACGCGGAGTTCGATGAGCACGCTGGCCTCGCCCTCGACGGCGTTGACGCTCACGGCGGAGGCCTCGGTGACGAGCCCCTTCACCATGTGGTGCACCAGCTCGATCATTCGGCCGAACCGGTCGCCGCGCGGGCCTTCTTGAGCAACGATGCCACCGTCTCGCTGGGCTGGGCGCCCTTCTGGAGCCAGTAGTCGGCGCGGGCGAGGTCGATGTTGATCACCGGCGGCTCGACCATGGGGTTGTAGTGGCCGATGTACTCGATGCAACGGCCGTTACGCGGCGAGCGCTTGTCGGCCACGGCCACGCGGTACGAGGGCTTCTTCTTGGCGCCCGTGCGGGCGAGGCGGATGCGGACCATCTGGGGACCTTGGAAAGCTCCGGCGGCTATCCGGGGACGGGCGGGCCGTCAACGGGCGTGCTCAAAGGGGAATATTACCGTGCTTGCGCGGCGGGTTCCTGTCGCGCTTGTTCTCGAGCGTGTCGAAGGCGTCCACGAGGCGGGCGCGGGTGTCGCGCGGGAGGAGGATCTCGTCGATGAAACCGAGCTCGGCGGCGCGGAAGGGGTTGGCGAAGCGGTCGCGATACTCGGCCACCAGCTCGGCCTTGCGCGCGACGGCGTCGCCCGCCTTCGCCAGGTCGTTGCGGAAGATGATGTTGACCGCGCCGTCGGGTCCCATCACCGCGATCTCGGCGGTGGGCCAGGCGAAATTCAGGTCGGCACGCAGGTGCTTGCTGTTCATCACGCAGTAGGCGCCGCCGTAGGCCTTGCGCGTGATGAGCGTGACCTTGGGCACGGTGGCCTCGGCAAAGGCGTACAGCAGCTTCGCCCCATGCTTGATGATGCCGCCGTGCTCCTGGGCCGTCCCCGGCAGGAAGCCGGGCACGTCTTCGATCACCCAGAGCGGGATGTTGAAGGCGTCGCAGAAACGCACGAAACGTGCCGCTTTCAAGGATGCGTTCACGTCGAGGACGCCGGCGAGCACCGCCGGCTGGTTGGCGACCACGCCCACGCTTCTCCCGCCAAGGTGGCAGAAGCCCACCACCACGTTGGCGGCGTAGTCGGGCTGCACCTCCAGGAAGGCGCCGTCGTCGGCGACGGCGGTGACCAGCTCCTTGATGTCGTAGGGACGGTTGGGGTTCTGGGGGACGAGCTCGTCGAGCTCCGGGCAGGCACGGCGTGAATCATCGTCCGTCTTGCGACGTGGCGCCTCCTCCATGTTGTTCTGCGGCATGTAGGCGAGGAGCGCGCGGACGACGGCGATGGCCGCCTGCTCGTCGGCTGCCGCGAAGTGCGCCACGCCCGACACCGAGGTGTGGGTGTCGGCGCCGCCGAGGCGCTCCTGGGTGACCTCCTCGTGCGTGACCGCCTTGATCACGTCGGGGCCGGTCACGAACATGAAGCTCGTGCCCTTCGCCATCACGATGAAGTCGGTGATCGCCGGCGAGTAGACGGCGCCCCCCGCGCAGGGGCCGAGGATCGTCGAGAGCTGGGGCACCACGCCACTGGCGAGGGTGTTGCGGAGGAAGATGTCGGCGTAGCCGCCGAGCGACTCGACCCCCTCCTGGATGCGCGCGCCCCCGGAGTCGTTGAGCCCGATCACCGGGGCCCCGTTCTTCATCGCGAGGTCCATCACCTTGCAGATCTTCTTCGCGTAGGCGCCCGAGAGGGTGCCGCCGAACACGGTGAAGTCCTGAGCGAACACGTAGACCAGGCGCCCCTCGATGCGGCCGTAGCCGGTGACGACGCCATCGCCGGGCACGCGCTTCTTGTCCATGCCGAAGTCGTTGCAGCGGTGGACGACGAAACGGTCGAGCTCGCGGAACGTGCCGGGATCGAGGAGCAACTCCACGCGTTCCCGCGCGGTGAGCTTGCCGCGGGCGTGCTGCTTGTCGATGGCGTCCTGGCCGCCGCCATCGAGGGCGCGCGCGTTGGCGCGCTCCAAGGCGTCGTGAAGGGCCTGCCGTTCGGGATCCATCGGCTCTCCGAGAAGGGCCGCGCAACTAACTTGTGCCGCCGCGCCGGGAGGGCTACCGTGGGGGGCCGTTGGAGTCACCATGCGTCTTGTCGCCCTCGTCCCCTCGTTCCTCCTGCTTGCCGGTTGTTGGGGTCAACCCGGCGACCAGACTGGCGGCGAGCCCGGCAAAGACCCCGGCGACTCCGGCGACTCCGGCGACTCGGGCAACATCGACTACGGCGACCCCGGCTGCATCAACCTCGACGGCGAGACGGGCGACTTCGAGACGATCGGCGAGGCGGTGTACGCGGCCATGGAGTCGGGTCGTGGCACCGTCAACGTGTGCGCGGGCAACTACAACGAGAGCGTGTCCGTCCCCGGCGGCATCACCGTGGTGGGCGAGGGCGCCGAGGTGACCTTCATCGAGGCGCCGTCCAACACCCCCGCCTTCACCCTCACCGGCGACGGTCCCGGCGTCGCGGGCCTCACGGTCCAGAGCACCCGCTCGGGTATCGTCGTGGAGTCAGCCGCCAGCGCGACGATCAGCGATGTGACCTTCGACCGGGTCGACAACTACGGCATCGAGGTGGGCAGCAGCGAGAACGTGATGGTGACGGCCAGTACCTTCGTGGAGCCCGCCTACGGCGGGGTGCTGGTTTCGGGCGCCTCGGTGAGCATCGACGGCAGCCTCTTTTCCGAGCCCATGGACTACGGCGTGCAGGTGGCGGGCAGCGGCAGCGCCACGCTCACCAACAACATCTTCGACCAGGTGCACTCCGACGGCGAGTGCTCCGACCTCTCCACCTGCTCGGGCGTCGCGATCCACAGCAACGGCGGCGACCTGGTGCTCTCGGGCAACACCATCACCACCACCGATCTCATCGGCATCGTCGCCCTCGACGGGTCGCTCTCGATGTCGGGCGACCTCATGCGCGACAACGGCTACGCCATCTTCTCGATCGACGCGACCTTCAGCGCCGAGGGGGTGGAGATCTACGGCTCCCAGGTGGCCGGGATCCTCGCGGTACACCCCAATGCAGCGATCACCGTCACCGACAGCGTCATCGCCATCAACGAGGAAGAAGGGGGATCGCTCGAGGGCTACTCGCCCGACTACGACGAGGGCACCTACCTGGGCGCGGGCCTGTGGATCCAGGGCGTCGCCGCCGAGCTCACCAACGTCACGATTCGCGACTACGAGAACTACGGCCTCTACGTGGGCCCCTACAACAACGGCGACACGCCCGCCCTCACCGCGTCGGGGATCACCCTCGACAACAACGCGCGCACCGGGGCGCGCTTCGACTCGGCCGTGGGCACCATCGTCGGGCTGAGCATCACCAACAACCGCGAGGTCGACAGCACCAACACGGGCCTTTGCTACTGGCTTTACAGCGACGGCTACGAGTACATGTTCGTCGACCGGGGCGCCGCGCTGCTTGGCTTGTACGCGGAGCTCACCCTCACCAACCCCACGCTCAGCGACAACTACGGCTGGGGCATCTCCAACGTGTACGGCGACATCACCGTCGAGGGCGGCACGATCGCCAACCACGGGTGCTCGGGGGTGCTCAACTTCTACTCCACCACCGATCTTAGCGGCGTCACCCTGTCGGGCTACTCCGCTTACGGCACCTTCCACAGCGAGTACGGCGAGGTGGTGCTCACTGGCAACAGCTTCGTCGACACGATGGGCACTTACACCTACACCTCCGTCAACGACTTCACCGGCGACGTGTCGGAGTACATCTACGACTACGAGGGTGCCGACATCAGCTCGTACTACGACAATGCGTTCGTCGCGACCAACAACACGTTCACCGGCGGCGGCAGCGGCATGACGCTCTACGGCTCGCCCGCGCTGGTCGAGGGCAACGCCTGGAGTGACTACAACGGCACGCTGGTGCAGGCCTACTACCAGGACGAGGGCGACCCGGCGGTGATCGTTAACAACACCGCCACCGACTTCGGCGGCGAGGCCGTGTACCTCGTCTATGGCTCGGCCGAGGTGAGCGGCTTCGAGATCGGCGACACCCGCGAGTACAACTACGGCTACCACTACTACACCAACGGCGTGCTCGACTACGAGTACACCGGCTCCTACGCCACCTCGCTGTTCGCCGGCTACGGCTACTACTACGGCTACTGGACCGACAGCGACGGCGATGGCACCAACGACAGCTACGTCGACAGCTCGATCGAGGCGAACCTCAAGCTGGAAGACGTCACCGTCGGCACCGCCCTGGGCTCGGTGGTGAACGTCAACAACGCGGCCGTGGAGATCGCGGGGCTGAGCATCGGGTCTACCGGCGGCTACGCCGTGTACGACTACGGCTACGGCCTGCCCCCCCAGATCGAGATCGAGGGGCTGAGTGTGGGGCAGAGCGCCTACAACGCCGTGTACCTCGACTGGAGCAGCACCGACCAGGGCTACGTGTCGCTCTCCGACATCGACGTGATGGTGTCGGGCGGAACCGCCATCACCCTCAGCGGGTTCCACGACTGGCTGATCGAAGACGTGAACGTGGTCGATGCCAGCGGCTACGGCATCTACGTCGACCACGACTACTCGTTCTACGACTACTACCAGGGCGCCTCGGTGAGCGGCACGGCGGAGGGCGCTGGCCTCGTCGATGGCATGGAGGTGAGCGCCTCCACCAGCGATGGCCTGTACATCGACGGTGGCACGGTCACCATCGTCGACGCGATCTCCACGCTGAACACCGGCAACGGCCTGTCGCTCAGCGACTCGACGGCCGACGTGCAGGGCAACGCCTTCGGCGCCAACGAGGGCTATGGCATGAGTTGCAGCAACGTGACCCTCGTCGCGTGCGCCGGCAACGACCTCGGCGACAACATGCTGGGGCCCGTGTTGGGCTGCGACGAGGCCTGCGGGAACTAGCGAGGAAAGATGGGCGGTTTTGCTGGGGTCATCGGCGCACCCGGGGCCCTCGGGCTGGCGCGTCGGCTGGGGCGGGTGCTGGACGCGCGGGGCCCCGCGTCGCGACACGAGATCGACGCGGGTGACACGGCCCTCGTGGTGACCAGCTCGGCGCCGGGGGCGCCGCCGGTGGCCACGGTGGACGGCTGGACTGTCGCCGTGGACGGCCCCCTCCACAACCTCGACGCGCTGGCCCGGGAGCTCGAGCTCGATCCCTCGGTGGGCCCGGCGGCGGTGGCGGCGCAGTTGCTCGCGCGGCTCGGGGTGGAGCGCGCCCTGTCGCGGCTCGCCGGGCCGGTGGCGGTTGCAGCGGCCTCGGCCACCGAGGGGCTCGTGGCCCGCGATCGCGCCGGGGAGCGCCCGCTGTTTCTCGCCCGCGCGGGCAGGGGCATGGCCTTCGCGAGCGAGGCCCGTGCCTTGTCGCTGGCCGGCCTCGCGGGACCGGTGGAGCCCGGGGCGGTTCGCCGCTTCGTGGCGCTCGGGAGCGTGCTTCCGCCGGTGGCCTGGCGACAGGGCGCGCTCGCGCTGGCCCCGGCCACGCGGATGGACCTGCGGCCGTCGCCACGGAGCTGGCGCGAGTGGACGCTCCCGGTACACCCCCTCCTCGGGGGCGGGAACCGCGAGCGCTGGCTCCGGAGCGTCCGCTTCGCCCTCGACCTTGCCTTCGCCTCGCGCGCCCGCGCCGCCAAGCCCTACGCCATCGCCGTGTCGGGCGGCATGGCGTCGGCGGCGCTCCTGGCGCACTTGCCGGTGCATCACCGTCCCGCGCTGGCGCTGGTGCTCGCGGGCGACGAGGGCGGCCGGGAGGCGGCCGCCCGCGCAGGCTTGCCCGTGAAGCGCGTCGACATCGACGTCACCGCGCTCCTCGACGAGGTGGTGCTCGATGCGCCGGTTGCCACGCCGCTGGGCCTCGCGACGCTCGCCCTCGCTCGTGCGGCCTGGGCCGAGGGCATGGTGGGCCTCGCGCTCGGCACCGGGCACGGCTACCCCTTCGACCCCCCGGGCGCCGACTGGCGCGCTCGCCTCGGCCGCCGCGTGGCGAGGCGGCCCGCGCTCGAGGCCCTGCTCGAGGGGCTCGGCCCGCTGTCGCCCGGCGACCGGGAGGCAGGCGTGGCGACCGAGCTGGAGTCGCTCCTTGCCGCCGCGCCGGCCGAGGAGGAGGGCCTCGCCGCGCACTGGGTTCGCGGACACGCTCGCGCCGAGGTGGACGACGCGCTGGCCGCGTGTGGTGCCTTCGGCCTCGAGCCCGTCCTGCCCTTCGTCGACCAGGGGGTCCTGCAGGTGGCCACGCAGGTGCCCTGCGCCGTGCACCACGCACGGGGTCGGCGGTCGCTGCTCGCCGAGGTGGGAGGGGTCGCGAGCGTGCCGTCGCTCGTGCCCGCCGTGGACTGGCCCGCGACCGACGTGGCGGCCGCGCTCGAGGGCTGGGTGTCGCCCGATCACGCCCGCGGCGTGCTCGCTGCCGGGGGCGCGTGGGCGCCACGGTCGTTCCGGCTACGCTCGCTCGCGGCGTGGCGGGCCGGCTCGCCGGGCGTTGGTTAGCCCGCGGCGACCCCATGAACCTGCGCGCCACCTTTCGCAAGCTCCCCGCCTCGGTGCAGGACACCGTGCGCGATGCCGTCTACCCCTCGCTGCTGCCGGAGGGCGAGACGGCACCCGAGTGGCACCTCCAGAGCTGGGACGACTCCTGGCACCGGCACGGGAAACACTGGTCGGTCATCTTCTTCTATGCCGACCCCGACGACGCGAGCGATCACGAGGAACTCACGGCATTACAGGCGAATCGTCAAGACTTCCATCGCCTCAATACACGACTGTTTGCGGTCAACCCGGCCGAGGGCCCGCGGCAGGCCGAGCTTGCCCGGCAGCTTGGCCTCGAGTTTCCCCTCCTCACCGACCGGGGCGGGCCGGTGGCCAGGTTGTTCAAGAGCTGCTTGCAGCTCCCGATGAAGCCGGTGTACTTCAGTAGTCTCTACCTTATCAATCCGGATCGGAAGGTGCGCTTGAGCAACCGCGGGCGACCGAGCGTCGAGGCGGTGGTGCGCAGCATCGAGGCGCTCCAGCGCGCCACTCGCGCAGGGATGTAGACCCTACTCGAGCCCGAGCACCTGGTCCAGGCTCGCCCGGCCCTGCACGAAGAGCTCGGCCAGCTTGGCGTCGAGCATCTTCGACCAGGTTTTGCCGCCGGAGATCCAGGTAGCCTCCACCACCGGGATGTCGATGACGTAGGCCTGCTTGTAGCGGCCCACCACCATGGCGATGGCGCCGAGCTCGCGGTCGAGCTTGCCCGCGCTGCGGAACCTCACCCGCACCTCGGCCACGACCGGGTCGTCGCGCTTCTTGCCGCCCCACCTCCCCACGGGGGCGTCTACCCGTTCCACGTCGAGACGAAGTTCCTGGAGCTCGATGAGCACGGCGTCCTCCAGGTCGCCGGCCTTGCGCACCTCGCGCACCTCGCCGAGGGTCACGCTGCGCAACTCGGCCTCGACGCCGGCGAGCACGGCGGTGGCGCCGGTCTGCTCGCGGGGAGGGACGGGCTGGGCGGAGCTCACCGAGTTGACCGAGGCGGTCACCGGTCGCGACAGCTGGTAGAGGCCCCATCCGCCCCCGACCAGCAACAGGATCACGAGCACGAGGCCGAGGATGCTTTGCGGGCCGAGGCGGATGGTGTCGCGTTCGTCGATCACCGTGGCCGGCGGTGTGTCGGTGGGGTGTGGTCGGCGCGGGGGC
>Ga0194131_10002082_pt1 | contig 33290 bp, 32 predicted proteins | sample TA2KigO120mmetaG_FD_148631 | JGI IMG/M metagenome (GOLD analysis project Ga0194131, IMG submission 148631) | Freshwater microbial communities from Lake Tanganyika, Tanzania - TA2015053 Kigoma Offshore 120m | ecosystem: Environmental > Aquatic > Freshwater > Lake | place: Tanzania: Lake...
TCCCGACGGCACCAGGATCGTTGTGGAGGTCGCCGACGTGCGCGGCCGACAGGTTCGGCTCGCGGTGACGGCGCCGCCCGAGGTGGCCGTCACTCGCCGGGAAGTCTCCGGCCGGTAGTCCGAGACACCAGCGCACGACCTCCAGGCCGAGCGCACGACCGGCCTGCTCCGTTGCCTTCGGGCCAGGTTCCGAACCCTGAGGCACGATTGCCACAATGTTCAAGTCGGTGCCATAGGTAGGTTTCACGCCGATCCGGTACGTCTGCGCCCTTAGATCGCCGAGAGAGCTTTAGCGACGGACGTAAATGTTGCCTTCGGACTGACCTTGTAGAGCGCGGCCGCGATCTTTCCCTTCTCGTCGATCACGAACGCGGAGCGGATGATCCCCATGTACTTGTGGCCGTAGTTCACCTTCTCGCCCCACACGCCGTACTTTTCGGCCACCACGTGCTCCTCGTCTGCGAGGAGCGGGAACCCGAGGCCGTACTTGGTGTCGAACCTGGCCTGACGCTCCGGCGAGTCCGGGCTCACGCCGATCACCTCGGCCCCGAGCTTCTTCAGGTCCTTGCGGTGGTCACGCAGCTCGCACGACTGGGTCGTGCATCCCGGTGTGTCGGCCTTCGGGTAGAAGTAGATGACGACACGCTTGCCCTTGAAGTCGCTCAGCTTCACCTTCCTGCCGCCCTGGTCGACGAGCGTGAACGCGGGGGCCCGTTCCCCGGCTTCGAGTTTCGCCATTGCTCCTCCATGCTGGTCTCGCGGGTAGCCCCTAGCATGCCGCGCGTGCAACGGCGCGCCACAGCTCACCTCGACGCGCCACCCGAGATCGCCGCGTCACTTGCCGGTGCGGCGCTCTACCTTGATGACCGGGGTCGGGGCCCGCTCCCCGGCAACCACCATGCGGAGCTCACTGCTAGCGTGCACGCCGGTGCGTCCGGCGGTGCCGACGTCGAGCTGGTTGCCGTCAACGACACCCACGTCCCGTTCTTCGACTGGTGGTTCCAACCGGTGTTCCGTTGGGAGATGCGCCGGGGGATGGCGCACGCCGTGGCCGCCCTGCAAGCGGCCGACCGGGGCAATCCACCGCCCCCCCCGTTGCGAACCTCGGCGTTCGCCCCGCCTGCCGCCTTCGACGAGCACCAGGGCGCGCTGCTCGCGACCGTGGCACTCGCGGGCCTGGTCGTGTCGTTCGCCGGCGCGCTGTTCGGCCAGAACGCGGACCAGGTCGCCACCACGTTTGACATCTCGAACGGCGGCCTCGGACAGGCACTGGCAATCACACGCTTCGGGGCGTTGCTCGCGCTGTTCGCCGCCGCACTTGCCGACCGCATCGGGCGACGGAGGATCCTGCTGTTCGCGATCGGCGCGGTGTGCATCGCCAACGCGGTATCGGCCGTCGCTCCGACCTTCGCTGCATTTACCGGCGCTCAGCTCGTGCTCCGCGCCGGCGTCCAGACCGCGCTCGTCGTCGGCGGGATCGCAGTCGTCGAGGAGGCTCCCGAGGACGCCCGGGCCTTTTCCGTCGCGATGTTCGGGCTCGCGGCGGGCGCCGGCTTCGCGCTGTCCGTCGTGCTGCTCCCCTTGGCCGACCTCGGCGGCGAGGCCTGGCGCTTCGCGTTCGCCGTCAGCTCCCTCGCGATCCTCGCCCTGCCGGTGCTTGCCCGCCACCTCCGCGAGACCACCCGCTACACCGACCTCGCGGCACGGGCCACCGAGCGCGGTCGCTTCCGCGAGGTGTTCGACCCCGCGTACGGCCGGCGGTTTCTGCTGCTCGCAGCGGTCGGGTTCCTCGCCAACGTGTTCAGCGCGCCGTCCGCACAGCTCACCAACCGGTTCCTCGGCGACGAACGAGACTTCTCCAGCTCTGGGATCGCGCTGTTCCGCGGGGTGACCAACGGCGTGCCGGGTCTCGTCGGGATCCTGCTCGCCAGCCGCCTCACCGAGACGCACGGCCGCCGCCCGGTTGCACGCGTCGGGCTCTTGGTCGGAACGCTCCTTACGATGGTCTTCTTCCTCGGTCACGGAGCGGTGCTCTGGGTCACCTCCGCGCTCGCACTGCTCGCGGCTGCCTCCTCGACGGTGGCGGTCGGCACCATGGACGCCGAGCTGTTCCCGACCGAGGTACGCGGCACGTCCGGCGCGTTGCTCCTGGTGTGCTCGGTACTGGGCTCCGCCGTCGGCCTGCTCGGGGCGGGGATCCTCGCCGACTCCCTGGGCGACCTCGGCTTCGCGATCGCGCTGTGCGGCATCGCGCCCCTCGGCGCCGCGGTGTTCCTCCTCCCCCGCCTCCCGGAACCGAGTGGCCGCGCACTCGACGACGTCAGCCCGCCCGAAGCCTGAGGGTCTTCGTCGACGCCGGCCGCCGCGCTACGTTCCGTGCCGTGACGGACCACGCCACCGCGCTCGCGGACTTCGAAGCCAGCACCTTCACCCACGACGGCAAGGCCCGGACGGTGTACCGCCAGGGCACCGGGCCGGCCGTCGTCGTGATCCACGAGATGCCGGGGCTCACCCCCGCGGTCGCCGACTTCGGCCGCCGGGTTGTCGCAGCGGGCTTCAGCGCCTGGCTCCCGGCCCTGTTCGGGACGCCGGGGCGGCCGATGTCCAACCCGTACATCGCACAGAGCATCTCGTGGGGCTGCGTCAACCGCGAGTTCACGGCCTTCGCGGCCGGACGCACCAGCCCGATCATTGTGTGGTTGCGCGCCCTGGCCGCCGAGGCCCACGACACGTGCGGCGGGCCCGGGGTGGGAGCGGTCGGGATGTGCTTCACCGGCGGCTTCGCACTCGCGATGATGATCGACGACCGGATGCTCGCCCCGGTGCTCAGCCAGCCGTCGCTGCCGTTGCCGGTCACCAAGAGGAACAAGGCCGACCTCGGGATCTCCCCGGCCGACCTCCAACGGGTCAAGACGCGCGCCGCCGACGGCGCCTGCGTGCTCGGGCTGCGCTTTACCGAGGACGCGGCTGTCCCGGCTGCGCGCTTCGAGACGTTGCGCCGCGAGCTGGGCGACGCGTTCATCGCGGTGGAGATCGACTCGTCACCCGGCAACCCCTGGGGCATCGCGAAGCGCGCGCACTCGGTGCTTACCGAGGATCTCGTCGACGAGCCCGGGCACCCCACCCGCGCCGCGCTCGACCGGGTGCTGGCGTTCTTCGCGGAGCGCCTGCACTCCCCGGTCTCCTAGGCCGTCCCCGCCCCCAGCCACGGTCCTCGCGCCGGCGGAACGCGTCCGCGGCCTCAAGTTCTCGCGCGCCTTTTGCCGATATTCCTGGTACCGCGCCCGACACATCCGAAGGGGTACCGCCGTGCCCACTGCAGCCGCCGATGTCGCCCACCTGCTCCGCCGAGCCGGGTTCGGGGGCACTCCGGCAGACGTCGCCGCGCTCACCCCGCTCGACCTGCCGGCCGTCGTCGACCGCCTCCTCGACTTCTCGCCGAACCCGGCGGACACTCCCCCGGCAAGCCTCACCGATCCGAGCAAGGGCGACTGGGAGCGGGTCGTCGACCTCCGGAAATGGTGGCTCGACCGGATGCGCACCGCTCCGGCCCCTCTCCAGGAGAAGCTCGCCCTGTTCTGGCACGGTCACTTCGCGACCGAGGCGACGAAGGTCGGCCACGCCGTCGACATGTACGACCAGAACCACCTGTTCCGCACCGCGGGTACGGGTGGCTTCGAGGCCCTGGTCCAGGCCATGTCGGTGCAGGTGGCGATGCTCGTGTACCTCGACAACGACGTGAACCGCAAGGGATCTCCCAACGAGAACTTCGCCCGCGAGCTCCTAGAGCTCTTCACGCTCGGCGTCAACCAGTACACCCAGACCGACGTCGTCGAGACGGCGCGGGCCTGGACGGGCCACAACGTCGACAAGCAGGCAGTGCCACGCCGCGCGTACCGCTTCTACTCCGAGCGCCACGACTACGGGAACAAGACCTTTCTGGGTGAGACCCGGGCCTGGAACGGGCCGGAGATCATCACGCGCGTCCTGACCGTGGAGCCGCAACGATCGATCGCGGCCCGCTTCATCGCGAAGAAGCTGTGGACCTTCTTCGCCTACCCGAACCCCGATGCCGCCCTCGTCGACACTCTGGCCGCGGAGTTCGTAGCGGCTTCGCTCGATGTGCGCGCGCTCCTGCGCGCGATCTTTCTCCGACCCGAGTTCTTCTCCACGACGGCCCGCCAGGGACTCGTGCGCAGTCCGGTCGAATGGGTCGTGGCCGTGCTGCGCGCGACGGGGCTCACCGCACAGGACACGAACCCGCAGTGGTGGATGGAGTCGATGGGTCAACAGCTCTTCGAGCCACCCAATGTGGCCGGATGGAAGAACAACGCCTACTGGTGCAGCAACACCGCACTCTGGGCGCGGGCCGACTTTGCCCGGAACATCACCTGGAAGGCGCGCAACGCGAGCTTTCTGTTCGAGATCGCGGCCAGAAACGCGCAGAACGGCTACGTCATGACCGAAGGCGACGCGATCGACTTCGCGTATCGGAAGTTCGGGCGCGACCCGCTCGTGGCTCCGGTCTCCGCGCCGGTCCGTAACGCGATGATTGCGTGGCTGCAGGCGCAGCGCGCGGCCGAGCGGGCGCCGACCTACGCCTGGAACCTGTGGGCACCGATCAACTTGACCACGATCATGATGCTGTGCCCCGAGGTGCAGCTCGCGTGAGGAGCCCTCAGTGAACGATGACGCATTCGACGACCAGGCGCTGCGTCGCCTGTCGGTGCCGGCCGCCTTGCCCGGCGGACTGAGCCGGCGCCGCTTCCTCCAGCTACTCGGCGGCACGGCGGGTCTGGCCGCGGGCGGCTCCGTGTTCGGCTCCACACTCGAAGGCCTCCGCGCGTTCGCGGCTCCGCCGATCGGACCCGGTGACGGCGTGCTGGTCCTGATCGCGCTCGACGGCGGGAACGACGGCTTGAACACGCTCGTGCCCTACGGCGATTCGCGCTACTACCAGCTGCGGACCCGCATCGGCATCCCCCAGGCCCAGGTGCTGCCCATCGACGGCACGGCCGGGTTCCATCCCAGCCTGCCCAAGCTGAAGGCGCGCTACGACCTCGGCCAGGTGGCCGTCGTGCGCGGCGTCGGTTACCAGCCGCCGGACCTCAGCCACTTCACCTCGATGGGGATCGTCATGAACGGCTGGGGCGGCGGCGCCCAACCCGGTGGAGCCACCGGCTGGATCGGTCGCTATCTCGACGGCCTGCCAAACGCCGCGAACGAGTCACTGCTCGGCGCAGTGGTCGGCACCTCGGTGCCGCTGCACATGGTCGGCTCGGTCGCCCGTGCGTGCGGCCTCCCCCAGAGCATCGGCGGCGCGTTCGGCGTCGACCGGAGTGACCCGTCTGACGTGCGGATGTTCGACGCGATCTCGTCCTTCAGCGCCACGCCGACGAACCTCGGACAGTGGGGCGACACGGTCGCCACCGTCGCGCGCTCGACCCTTGACCTCGCGTCGCGGATCCAGCCCGCGTACCAGGGCACCTGGCCCACCTCGCGTCTCTCCCGCCAGCTCGTGCTAGCGGCGCGGCTCATCAACACCGATCTCGGCCTGCGAGTGATCGGCACGGCGACCGGCGGGTTCGACAACCACACCGACCAGCCCAGCACCCACGCCGCACTGCTCGCCGACCTCGACAACTCGATCGACCTCTTCTTCCAGACCCTCTCCCCGTCGTTCCAGTCGCGCGTGACGGTGATGACCTTCAGCGAGTTCGGGCGCCGACCCGGCGACAACAACAGCCGGGGCACCGACCACGGCACCGCGGGCGTGCAGCTCCTGGTCGGTGAGCAGGTCAACGGCGGCCTGCACGGCCAGCAGCCGAGCCTCACGGCCCTGGACCGCAACGGCAACCTGGTCCACCAGGTCGACTTCCGGCGGGTCTACGCCACCGTGCTGGAGCAGTGGCTCAAGGCCGACGCGACCCAGGTGCTCGGGTACGGGTTCACCAAGCTGGACCTCTTCCGTGCGGGCGGACCGGGGGTCGTGGCCGGGATGCTTCGAGGGGACGGGCGCGCCTCGAACGTGCAGGGCGGCGCGCAGGCGACAGCCGCCGGGCGCGCCGCCGGAGCCGCAGCTGCGGCGAGCGGGGCCTCGACCGGAACTGCGACTCACGCATCGGTGAGCGGCGGGGCCGGCGCGCGGGTCGCCACTGAGGGCACCACCCCGACGATGTCGGCCGACGAGCCCGCCATGACCGCCCCCGGCCAAGCCGCGCCGGAGTCGGTGACCGGCACCGCGACCCGGGTGCGGAACCGCCGCGGCGGCAAGTGTCAGCCCCGGAGGTGATGCCCGAAGAACCCTCCCTTGGGACGAGCGTGCGCGTGGTAGTGGTCGGGGATGTTGCGCATGTTGTCGTCGACGTAGTGCTCGAACGTGAAGTGCTCCACGACCACCGAGGCGAGCCGCTCGTGCATGTGCGCGAGCTGCTCCGTCGGCGGCTCGACCCCGTGCTCGCGCCACACCACCATCGGGACGGCACAGATCTCGCACTCAGCGATCCAGCAGATGTCGTCCTCGTGGTACCAGCGCGTGATCCGCGCCGCCTCGCAGAGGTCACAGTGGTCGGCACCGGGCATCCAGCTCATCTCAGGTGTCCAAACCGGTGCGCAACTCGGCGACGAACGCCGCCGCTGCTTCCGGCCCCCCACCTTCGAGCAGCCGCCGGACGAGCGCGCTGCCAACGATCACGCCGTCGGCCGCGGCGGCCGCCTCCGCAACCTGCGCGGAGTTCGAGATCCCGACACCGAGCAGCACCGGGCGATCGGTGGCGGCCTTGCACCGCCGGCCCATCTCCACCGCCTGGCGCGCGAGCGTCTCGCGTTCACCGGTGATCCCCATGAGCGCGACCCCGTAGACGAAGCCGCGCGAACGCTCGCAGATCGCTCGGAGACGGTCGTCGGAGGTGTTCGGCGCCGCGAGCAGCACGGTCTCGACACCCGCGCTATCGGCGGCGTCGGCCCAGCCGTCGAGCTCGTCGAGCGGTAGGTCGGGCACGATCGCGCCGTCGACACCCGACGCGGCCAGGCTCGCGGCGAATCGCTCGTGACCCGCATGCGCCACCGGGTTGTAGTAGGTCATCACCACGAGGGGGACCTCGATGTCGACGTCGCCGAGCGCCGCGACGATCGCGGCCGGCGTTGCACCGATGTCGAGCGCACGCTGCGACGCCTCCTGGATCGTGCGGCCGTCCATCACCGGATCCGAGAACGGGATGCCGACCTCGATGGCGTCCGCGCCGGCGGCGGCGACGGCGCGAACCACGTCGGTCCAACCGGCTCCGAGGCCGCCGGTCACGTACGGGACGACGAGCTTGTGCCCCGCGTCGCGCCTGGCCCGCAGCGTCGACTCGAGCTTCATGGGAGCGGCTCTCCGGTGATGCGCTCCGCGACCTGCGCGGCGTCCTTGTCACCACGGCCCGAGAGCGTGAGCAGCACGGTCGAACCCGTCGGGACGCTCCGACCGGCCTCCCGAGCCAGCCAGCCGATGGCGTGGGCGGGCTCGAGCGCGGGCACGATCCCCTCGGTGACGCTCAGCAACCGAAAGCCCTCGAGTGCCTCCTCGTCGGTGGCGGCGTGGTACTCCGCCCGGCCGTCCGCCGCGAGGGCAGCGTGCTCGGGGCCCACTCCGGGGTAGTCCAGGCCGGCACTGATCGAGTGCGCCTCCAGGATCTGGCCGTCCTCGTCCTGCAGGTACAGCGAGCGGGCGCCATGCAGCACCCCCGGCACCCCGCGCTCGACCGACGCGCCGTGCTTGCCCGACTCGATGCCGAGACCGCCCGCCTCCACCCCTACGAGGCGGGCGGAGGTTTCGAGGAAGCCGGCGAAGGTGCCCATCGCGTTGGAGCCACCACCGACGCACGCCACCACCACCTCGGGATCCGCGCCATCGAGCAGCTCGCAGCACTGCCTGCGGGCCTCGTCGCCGACCACGCGCTGGAACTCGCGCACAATCCACGGGTACGGGTGCGGGCCGACCACCGAGCCAATGCAGTAGTGCGTGTGCTCGACCGTCGCGACCCAGTCCCGGAGCGCGTCGTTGATCGCATCCTTGAGCGTGGCGCTCCCCGAAGTGACCGGCACCACCTCGGCACCAAGGAGCTGCATCCGAAAGACGTTCAGGGCCTGGCGCTCAACGTCGACCGCGCCCATGAACACGATGCAGTCGAGCCCGAACAGCGCCGCCGCGGTTGCGGTGGCGACCCCGTGCTGACCCGCGCCGGTCTCGGCGATCACGCGCTGCTTGCCCATCCGCCGTGTGAGCAGGGCCTGCCCGAGCACGTTGTTGATCTTGTGCGACCCCGTGTGCGTGAGGTCTTCACGCTTGAGCAGCACCCTCACACCGAGACGCTCCGACAGCCGGCGGCACTCGGTAACCGGCGTCGGCCGCCCGGCATACGACTCGAGCAACGCCGCGAGCTCGGCGCGGAACTCGTCCGACGCCCAGGCGACACGGAACTCGTCCTCGAGCTCGAGCAACGCGGGGACGAGCGTCTCGGGGACGAAGCGCCCGCCGAACTCGCCGAAGCGGCCCCGGGCCGAGGGCTCGGGGCCGGGTGGGTCGAGGTGGACGTGTTCGCCGCGTGCGGGCGCGGGCATGTGGGCTCCTGGGCGGGGGGTGGCCGGGCCCGTCATGATACGGGTTGGTAGGGCTTGCAGCCGGGTGGTAGTCGGCTCAGGAGCCGGCGAGCTCGTCGAACTCCCAGTCGTACGGGCTCTCCGCCGCGGCCGGCGGTCGCTCGTCGGACTCGAGCGCTTCCGCGGCTGCTCGCGCGGCCTGCACCAAGCGCCGGAGCTTGCGCGCGTCCTTGCGACCCGGCGACGACTCCACGCCGCTCGAGACGTCGACCCCCCACGGGCGGAGACGCTGGATCGCGTCGCCCACGTTCTCGGAAGTCAGCCCACCGGCGACGAGCAGACGGATCCCGCCGGGCGCGCCCTCGGCGAGAGTCCAGTCGAAGAGTCGGCCCGAGCCGGGATCCGGCGAGTCGACGAGGATGACGTCGGCGGGACCGTTGCCGGCCGCGGCGAGCGCCGGGTCGCCGGCGGCGAACGCCTGGATCACGAACTGCACCCGCTTGCGGACCCAACGGACCTCGGACACCGGCTCACGACCGTGGAGCTGCGCGCCGGTGAGGCCGATCTTGTTGACCAGCTCGACGACACGCTCGGGCCGCTCGTCACGAAACACGCCGACGGTGACCGTGTCGCCGGGCAGGCGCTTCACGATGTCGCGGGCGAGCTCGGGGCGGACCATCCGGCGGCTGCCGGACGCGAACACGAACCCGAGCGCGTCGGCGCCCATCGCGACCGCGAGGAGCGCGTCCTCCTCGTTGGTGATCCCACAGATCTTGACGAACACTCCCCCCGACGGTAGCCCCCACCAGACCTCCAACCCGCGCATTTTCGGCACGTTTCGGGCCCCATAGGGGCCTCGAACGTGCCGAGAACGGGTGGCGGTCGGTCAGGCGTCGACGAGACGGCCGTTGAGGAAGTCGTCGTAGGCGGTGAGGTCGAGGAGGCCGTGGCCCGAGTAGTTGAAGAGGATCACCTTCTCCTCGCCGGTCTCCTTCGCCGCGAGCGCCTCGTCGATCACGGCCCGGATCGCGTGGCCGGTCTCGGGCGCCGGGACCTTGCCCTCCGACTTCGAGAACTGCACCGCCGCCTCGAAGGTCTTGCCCTGCGGGTAGGCCACCGCCTCCATGCGCCCGGCCTTGACCAGGTTGCAGATGATCGGCGAGTCGCCGTGGTAGCGCAGCCCGCCGGCGTGGATCGAAGGCGGAATGAAGTCGTGACCGAGCGTGTACATCGGCAGCAGCGGGGTCATGCCTGCGGTGTCACCGAAGTCGTACTCGAAGGTTCCCTCCGTGAGGGTCGAACAGCTCGCCGGCTCGACCGCCACCAATCGCACCGCGGGATCGTTCATGAACGGCAGGCTGATGCCACCCAGGTTCGAGCCGCCGCCGCACGAGCCGATCACCACGTCAGGTCGGAGCTCGCCCGCCGCCGCGAGCTGCTCCTTGGCCTCGATGCCGATGATCGTCTGGTGCAACAGGACGTGGTTGAGCACCGAGCCGAGCGAGTAGTGCGTGTCCTCGCGGGTGACCGCTTCGCGCACCGCGTCGGAGATGGCCATCCCCAGCGACCCGGGGTTCGACTCGTCGTCGACCGGCGACGGCACCACCGACGCGCCCCACGTCTCCATGAGGATCCGGCGGTACGGCTTCTGGTTGTACGAGGCCCGCACCATGTACACCTTGCACTCGAGGCCGTACTGCGCGCTCGCGAACGACAACGCGCTCCCCCACTGGCCCGCGCCGGTTTCCGTGGTGAGACGGGTGAGCCCCTCCGTCTTGTTGTAGAAGGCCTGGGGCACCGCGCTGTTCGGCTTGTGTGACCCGGCCGGCGAGCCGGACTCGTCCTTGAAGTAGATGCGCGCCGGAGTTCCGAGCTGCTCCTCCAGGCGCGTGGCGCGCACAAGGGGCGTCGGCCGCCACAGTCGGAGGATGTCGAGCACCTCGCCGGGGATGTCGATCCAGGGGTCGGTCGAGACCTCCTGGGCGATGAGGCCCATCGGGAACAGCGGCGCGAGGTCGTCGGGACCCACCGGCTCGCGCGTCGCGGGGTGCAGCGGGGGCTGCATCGGCTCGGGCAGGTCGGGAAGCGCGTTGTACCAGGCAGTGGGGATCTGGTCGGTCGTGAGGTCGAAGCGGATCACGGGTCCCCCCCTCGTCGGGACACGGCCGCGTCGGCCATCTCGCCGACTAGCCGCGCCGGGTCAACGGATCGTACGAGGGCCTCGCCCACGAGCACCGCATCGAACCCTGCAGCGGCCATACGGGCGGCGTCGGCAGGGCTGCGGATCGCGCTCTCGGCCACCGCAATCGTCGGGGCCGGGATGCGGGCGCCCAACGCCGACGCGCCATCGAGGTCCTCGGCGAAGGTTCCCAGGTCACGTGCGTTCACTCCGAGGATCCGGGCACCGAGTGCAACACCTCGCTCGAGCTCGGTGGCAGTGTGCGCCTCCACCAGCACGGCCAGGCCCAGCGACCAGGCCAGCTCCTGCAGGTCGGCGAACCGCGCGTCGTCGGGCACGGCAGCCAGGATCAGCAGCAGCGCGTCCGCCCCGACCGCGCGCGACTCGTAGACCTGCACCTCGTCGATGGTGAAGTCCTTGCGCAGGACGGGTAGGCCGACCGCTTCCCGAGCCGCCTGGAGGTCCTCGATCCGGCCGCCGAAGAACGGCCCGTCAGTGAGCACGCTGAGCGCCGCGGCGCCGCCGCGCTCGTATTCCATCGCGGTGCGCGCCGGCTCGAGATCCGGAGCGAGATCGCCCTTGCTCGGAGAGCGGCGCTTGAGCTCGGCGACGACACCGACCCGACCGTCGGCGCGCCGCAGCGCAGCCCCGAAATCGCGGGTCGGCGGCGCGTCGAGGGCGTGTCGCCGCAGGAGGTCACGCGTCTCGGGGCGGTGCAGGACCGTGACCTCGTCGCGCTTCGTGGAAAGGATCCGGTCGAGCACGCTCGACCCTTCGGTCCGATCTGCCTCCATCGAGGGCGAGTCTACGATCGGCCGCCATGGTCATCTCCTTTCCCGACGGCCTCCTCTAAGGCACGGCCTGCTGCCCATCGTCACCTTCCACCACTTCACGACGCCGAGCTGGGCTGCAGCCGACGGTGGGTGGGTGAACCCGTTGATCGTCGAACGCTTCACCCGCTTCGCCGAGCGCGCGGCCGCACGCCTCGACGACGGCATCGACGTCCGCAGCTGCTTCTCCTGGTCCCTGCTCGACAACTGCGAGTGGACACTCGGCTATCGGCCCCGGTTCGGCCTGGTCTCCGTCGACCGCGAGAACTGCGGGCGCACCCCGAGGCCGAGTCCCCGCTGGCTCGGCGCGATCGCACGCTCCAACCGGCTCGGCTGAGTCCTACTCCACCGCCGGCACGGCCGCGGGCACCGACCAGGGTGCATTCGCGTCACCGCGTTGGTGCCAGCCCCTCTGGCGGATCGCGGGCGGCGGCGGGCAGCGATCATCCGCGTCGGCCAACCTCCTCGTCGAGCGTCTCGCCGATGGCTCGCTCGGCGTGACCGATCTGCGTGGCGAGGCCGGGTGCGCCGGCGCGCCGCGGATCTGCACACCGCTGCTGACCCTCCCGGGCATCCAGGCGCTCGACCACGCCGTCTCGAACAGGCGCATCTTCGTGCGCACCGCGACGAGCCTGCGCGTCTCCGGCCTACCCGATTGAGCCCGACGGAGCGATCACCTCGATCCGCACGGGCGCGCCGTCGACCGTGCACTCCGCGGGCGGCTCGACCTCGCGGCGCACGTAGCCGAGCGAGACACCCGGCGCACTGCTGGTGACCGAGCCGGCCACCTTGCCGTCGACGACCACTTCCCCACCCACGGGTAGCGACACGCTCGGGTCGCCGGGCCGGAGGTGTCGCAGGTAGCGGTTGACGTGCCCGCGCGTGTCGATCCGGCACACCAGCTCCTGGCCGACGAAGCAACCCTTCGTGAAGCTCACAGCGTCGGCGTCGAGGAACGCCTCCTGGGGGATCACGCCGTCGTCGAGCTCCGCGCCCATCCGTGGCATCCCGGCAGCAATGCGCGCCCGCTCCTCGTCCTCGGTCGCAGGCCGACCCGGCGCTATCGAGATCTCCACCTTCGTGCGGATCTTGAAGCGCGCGAGCGACGCCGCGAGGCGCTCACCCCAGCCCGTGTCGGTGTCGAGCACCGCGTCATCGCCCCGCCTCGTGATCCCGGCGGCGACATCGACCTTGCCCTGAGGGGTGAGCAGGAGCGTGAGTCGACGCTCGCTGTCGGCGATGTCGTCGAGGTCCTGGGAGAGGAGGTTCTGCAGGAACGTCCAGGTGTCGGGACCCGACACGGTCACCTGGTCGCGGCTCGCTCCCGTCATGTCCGCCTTAGCGATGCGAGGCGCCGGCTCGCCGCGGCCGCCGTCAGCAGCGCCTTCGCCTTGTTGTGACACTCGAGGTCCTCGAGCTCGGGATCGGAGTCGGCCACGACGCCCGCTCCGGCCTGCACGCTCGCCTCGCCGTCCCGCCACAGCATCGTGCGGATCGCGATGGCGGTGTCGAGGTTCCCCGAGAAGTCGAGGTAGCCGACGACGCCCGCGTAGGGACCGCGCTTCACCGGTTCGAGCTCGTCGATGATCTCCATCGCGCGCACCTTCGGCGCTCCGCTCACGGTTCCGGCCGGGAACGTGGCGCGCAACACGTCGACCGCGCTTCTCCCGTCGGCGAGGTCGCCCGACGCCTGGCTCGTGAGGTGCATCACGTGCGAGTAGCGCTCGAGCACCATCAGCTCGTCGACCTGCTCGGTGCCGAAGCGGACCACCCGGCCGATGTCGTTGCGCGCGAGGTCGACGAGCATCAGGTGCTCGGCGCGCTCCTTCGGGTCCTCGGAGAGCTCCGCGGCCATGCGCCGGTCGTGCTCCTCGGTGCGGCCGCGAAAGCGCGTGCCCGCGATCGGCCGGATGATCACCCGACCGTCGAGCACCTGCACCATCGGCTCGGGCGAGCTCCCCACGATCGTGGCCTCGTCGTGACGTAGGAAGTACATGTACGGCGACGGGTTCACCTGGCGGAGCACCCGGTAGACGTCGAACGGGTCGCACGGCTCCTCGAGCTCGAAGCGCTGCGCGAGCACCACCTGGAAGATGTCGCCGGCCAGGATGTGCTCGCGCGCCACCTCGACCGCCCGCCGGTAGGTGGCCGACGACATCGAACGGCGCACCGTCGGGAGCTCGGTGACCTCGTCGGACGGCGGCGGTGACGGCAGGTACGGCAGCGGCCGCGCGAGCTCGCCGACCAGGTCGTCGAGCCGCTCGGCCGCGCGTGCGTACGCGGCGTTAACTGCGGTGGCGGCGGCGTCCTCGGCCAGGAAGACGTTCTCGATCAGGAACAGGCGCTGGCGGAAGTGGTCGAAGGCGGTGACGTGACCGGTGAGCGCGAGCAACGCGTCGGGCCAGCCGATCGGATCGGACGGAACGTTCGGCAGCCGCTCGACCTCGCGGACCACGTCATAGCCCAGGTACCCGACGACGCCGCCGTGAAACGGCGGGAGGTCGTCCAGGCGCGGCGCGCGGTGGCGGGCCAGCAGCGCCTCGAGCGCGGCCAGCGCGCCCTGGTCGAGCGGAACTCCCGGCGGGGCCGTCCCGAGGCAGGTCACGTCGCGACCGCGCACCACGAGGGTGAGGGCCGGGTCGCGGCCGATGAACGAGAAGCGACCCCAGCGCTCCCCGTGCTCGACCGACTCGAGGAGGAAGCCCTCGCCGTCGCCCACGAGCTTCACGAACGCCGAGACGGGGGTCTCGAGGTCGGCGAGGACCTCGCGCCACACCGGCACGACCGTGTGGTCGCGGGCCAGGGCCCGGAACTCGTCGAGCGTGGGGCGGATCACACGCGCCCGGGCTCGGCACCGCCGCCGAACGCCCGGAAGAAGCAGGACCGCTCGCCGGTGTGGCAGGCGCCTTGTCCCTCCTGCTCGACCACGAACAGAAGCACGTCCATGTCGCAGTCGTAGTAGGCCTCACGCACGTACTGCCGGTCGCCGGAGGTCTCGCCCTTGCACCAGTACTCCTGGCGGCTCCGGCTCCAGAACCAGGTGCGGCCTGTCTCCAGAGTGCGCCGGAGCGCGTCCTCGTTCATCCACGCCATCATGAGCACCTGCCCGGTGCCCTGCTCCTGGACGATCGCGGGCACGAGGCCGTCGGCGTCGAACGCGACGGCGTCGAGCTCGCCTGCGGTCGCCGAGATCGGGGTGGCGGTGGGCATCGGCTCGGAGGATACCCGGGTGGCCACATCTTTCCCGACCGGTTTGACCGTGTCCCGCCAGGGGAGAGAGAGGATGGCAGACTCGCCCGGATGCACGACCGCCCACGGCCGCCTGCGGCTCCCGCGCGTCCCGTTGAGCTCACCGCCCATGGCGACACCCGCATCGACCTGTGGGCTTGGCTGCAGGATCGCGACGACCCGACGGTCATCGAGTACCTCGAGGCCGAAAACGCCTACGCGCGCGCCGCGACGACGCACACGGAGGCGCTCCAGAAGGCGATCTACCAGGAGATCAAGGGCCGGGTTCAGGAGACCGACGTATCGCCGCCGACCCGCCGAGGTCCGTGGGACTACTTCTCCCGCACGTTTGAAGGCCGCCAGTACCCGGCCCACGGTCGCCGACCGGCCGGCGCGGTGCCGGGCGAGGGCGAGGTCGTGCTGGTCGACGAGAACACCCTCGCTGCGGGGCACGAGTACTTCGCACTCGGGGGCCTTGCGGTCTCACCCGACGACTCGGTCCTCGCGTACTCCACCGACACCACCGGCGGCGAGCGCTACACGCTGCACTTCCGCGACGCGATCACCGGCGGCGATCTCCCCGACCTGATCGAGGACGTGTACTACGGGCTGGCGTGGGCGAACGACAACCGCACGATCTTCTACACGCGCCCCGACGCCGCGGTGCGCCCGTACCAGGTGTGGCGCCACATGCTAGGGACGCCCGCCGCCGAAGACGCGCTCGTGCTCCACGAGGACGACGAGCACTTCTTCGTCTCCGTCGGTCGCGCCCGCACCGGACGTTACGTGCTCGTGGGACTCGACTCGAAGACCACGAGCGAGATCCACGTCGTTCCCGCCGACGACCCCACCGCACCGGCCCGCGTCGTGGCACCCCGCCGATCCGGCGTCGAGTACTCGGTCGAGCACCACGAAGGCCCCGGCGGCGGTCGCTTCTTCATCGTCACGAACGCCGACGACGCCCGCGACTTCGCGCTGATGGAGGCCCCCGATTCGGCGTCCGGGCCCGAGCACTGGGTCGAGGTGCTCCCCCATCGCCCCGGGGTGAGGCTCGACGCCGTCGACGCGTTCGCTCACCACCTGGTGGTCTCGGAGCGGCGCGACGGTCTCCAGCGGCTCGTGGTTCGCCGCCTTTCCGACGGCGCCGAGCACGAAGTGTCGATGCCCGAGCCGGTGTACAGCGCGTGGGTCGGCGAGAACCTCGAGTTCGACGTCGACACCCTGCGCTTCGACTACACGTCGCTCGTCGAACCGCTGACGGCATACGACGAACACCTCGAGCGCGCAGATCGCACCCTCGTGAAGCGCGCGCCCGTTCTCGGAGGCTTCGACTCTGGCGAGTACACCTCCACGCGCATCTGGGCCATCGCGTCCGACGGTGTCCGCATCCCCATCTCGGTCGTCCACAGGCGCGACGTCGCGCTCGACGGGTCGGCTCCGGCGCTGCTCCACGGCTACGGGTCGTACGAGATCTCCTCGGACCCCGCGTTCTCGTTCGCGCGCCTGACCCTGCTCGACCGTGGCTTCGTGTACGCCATCGCCCATGTGCGCGGGGGCGGGGAGATGGGGCGAGACTGGTACGAGAACGGCAGACTCACCCGCAAGCGGAACACCTTCACCGACTTTATCGCTTGCGCGGAGCACCTGGTCGTGTCCGGCTACACGTCAGCCGACCGACTCGGTGCTCGCGGTGGGAGCGCCGGAGGACTCCTCGTGGGCGCGGTCGTGAACCTGCGCCCCGACCTGTTCCGCGCGGTCGTCGCGCAGGTGCCCTTCGTCGACTGCCTGACCACGATGCTCGACCCGTCTCTGCCGCTCACCGTCACCGAGTGGGAGGAGTGGGGAAACCCTCGCGGCGACGCCGACGTCTACGCGTACATGAAGGCGTACTCCCCTTACGACAACGTGGCCGAATGCGACTACCCCGCGATCCTGGTCACCGCGGGTCTCAACGACCCCCGGGTCTCGTTCTGGGAGCCGGCGAAGTGGGTCGCGAAGCTGCGCGCCACGAAGACCGACGATCGGCCGCTCATCCTCAAGACCGAGATGGGCGCCGGCCACGGCGGCCCGTCGGGTCGCTACGACGCGTGGCGCGACGAGGCGCTGGTGCTCGCGTTTCTGATCGACCAGCTCACGGGAGGGACACCATGAGCCACGGGAGCGTGCCCCACGGCGGACTCGAGGGCTTCGCCGTCCTCGTCACCGGTGGCGGCAGCGGCATCGGACTCGGCTGCGCCCGTCGGTTCGTCGCCGACGGCGCCTCGGTCACCATATGCGGGCGCACCGAGGAGCGACTGCTCGCCGCTTCGGCATCGCTACGCGCCGACGCCGCGGCAGGGGCTTCGGTGCAGCACGTCGTCGCCGATGTGACCGAGGAAGACGCCGTCGCAGCCGCGGTCGCCCTCGCGGCGCGTCCCACCGGGATGCTCGACGGCGTGGTCGCGTGCGCCGGGGGCTCGGAGACAGTCGGGCCGCTCGTCACGATGGACACCGAGGCATGGCGCCGGACGCTCGACCTCAACATCACGGGCACGATGCTCACGATCAAGCACGCCGGTCGGCTCATGGCCCGCGCCGCGCACGGTTCGATTGTCGGGATCTCCTCGATCGCGTCCTCCAACATCCACCGCTGGTTTGGGCCTTACGGCGTCGGGAAGGCCGGCATCGACCACGTGTGCATGCTCGCGGCCGACGAGCTCGGCGCGAGCGGGGTGCGGGTCAACGCAATCAGACCGGGACTCGTCGACACCGAGCTGGTCGGCTTCGTGACCGCGGGTGGCGAGGTTCTCGACGACTACCTGGCGTGCATGCCGATCTCACGGGTCGGCACGGTGGACGACGTCGCCGCGATGGCTCGCTTCCTCGTGGGCCCGGAGTCGACGTGGGTGACGGGTCAGTGTATCGGGGTCGACGGTGGCCACCACCTGCGGCGAGGCCCCGACTACCGGTCGGTCCTCGAGCCGGCATTCGGCGCCGACGCCCTCCGCGGCCTCGTCGACTGACACCCAGCCCCTCCCTCCCTCCAGACCTTCCCGGCTTGTGCGCTGAGGAGCGGTATGCGCTCATCCGCCAACAATCCCTGCCGGGGCCCTCTCCGGGTCTGTGCGCTGAGGAGCGGTATGCGCTCATGAGCCAACAATCGCGGCGAGGTGTTGGACGGGGCGGGGAGGTGCTCAGGTGAGGGGGAGGATCGTGGCGAGCTGGCGCGACTGCGCGAGGAGCGTGCCATCCGGCGCCCAGATCTCGCCGTCCTCCTCGAGAAACCCGTCCGACGCGACGTTGGTCCGGAAGGAGGCGAGCACGAAGTCGTCGACCGCGAGGCCCGGGTGGGGCAGCTCGGCGCGGAAGTGGATCGTGAGGTCGACCGTCGGCACCACGACGGGCTCCCGCACGCGCCCGAACATCGGCGGGATCCAGCCGTCTGTCATCGCGGCGGCGAGGAGCGCGTCGACAGGTCGCGCCTCGGGAAGGCGGATCCACCCCCCGGCCACTGCTCGCGTCCCGGCCGGGGGGTCGTCGAAGCCGGGCGGACGACCGATCGCCCACCGGATGTCGTAGCGTCGGGCGATCGGCGGCGCGTCGGCAGGCGTCCGGACGGCGACGATCCGGTCTGGCCCGGGCACCTGGGGCATCGCCACGTCGCAGAACTCGACGCCGGGTCGCGGCAACGAAAACGCCGCGACCGCGAGCGCCACGAGGCGCCCGTCCTGCTCCATGCGACACGAGCACGTGGTGAGGGAGCGGCCGACGCGCTCACGCACCGTCGTGAGGTTTACCCTCCCCTCGCGCGCGGAGCTCGCGTAGTGCACGGTCAGGGATCGCGGAGCTCGCGCCGGATCCGAGACGGTCTCGGTGAGCGCGCGAAGAATTACGGCGGCCAGGTAGCCCCCGTTGGGGCCACGCACGACCCACCAGCCGGGAGCCATCTCGGCCTCGTAGGTGCCGTCGGCGATCTCGGTGACCGCGGTCTCGCAGTCGAAGAGGGTCTCCACGGGGTGAGCAGCCTACGCTGCGCCCCCCGGCCGACCCACCGCCCGAACCTCGACTTCGACCTCAGGCTGAGGTCGAGACCGGGCTGAGGCCCTGACGCTCGAGGAACGCCAGGCGCCGCACGACGGTCTGCTTCCAGGTCGAGAAGTCGAGCTCGTAGTGCTCGCGGTCACCGTCCTCCACCGCGTGCTCGAGCTCGTCGAACGCCGCGTCCTCGGCATCGAGCAGCTCGCGGTACCTGCGCAGGAACCCGTCGTCAACCACCCCGTTCGGCGCCAATGCGTACCCCCTGTAATCGGGGCACCCCCGAGGGTGCCGGATCCGTGCAGCGACCGTACCCCACCCAGGTCGGCTCGGCGACGGGTCACCGGTCCCGATGATCGCTCAGCGCGCCGAGCGCCTCGCTCACGTCGAAGCGACCCTCGTAGAGGGCCCGCCCGACGATCACCCCGGCCAGCGTGCGCCCCGCCACCCGCAGGCGGGCGAGCGTCCGGAGGTCAGCGAGGGCCCCGACTCCCCCGCTCGCCACGACCGGCACGTCGACGGTCTCCAGCACCGAGCCGAGCTGACCGAGGTCGGGCCCCTCCATCGTGCCGTCGCGGCCGATCTCCGTAACGACGAGGGCCGCGACGCCGACCCGAGCGAACCGCTGCGCGAGCGATACCAGGTCGACGCCCGATCCCTCCACCCAGCCGCGCACCGCGACCTCGCGGCCGCGGGCGTCGAGCCCCACCGCAACCTGTCCCGGGTGGAGCGCACAGAGCTCCTCGACGAGGTCGGGCTGCTCGACGGCGGCCGTGCCTACCACGACGCGCGCCACCCCGGCGTCGAGCAGGGCGCTCGCCGCCGCGACCGACCGGACGCCACCCCCGGACTGGACCGGGCACGACACCGCGGCACAGATCGCCTCGATCGCGCGGAGGTTCCCGGCGCTGCCGCGGCGCGCCGCGTCGAGATCGACCACGTGGATCCAGCGCGTGCCGGCCGCAGCGAAGCGGGCAGCCACGCCGACCGGGTCCGCGTCGTAGACGGTCTCGGCCGCGTAGTCCCCTCGCAACAGGCGAACCGCGTTGCCGCCACGGAGGTCGATCGCGGGAAAGAGGTCTACAGCGTGCCCTTCGTCGAGGGGAGGCCGGCGCCTTCCACCCGGACCGCGTCGCGCAGGCACCGAGCCACACCCTTGAACGACGCCTCGATCACATGGTGCCCGTTGCGCCCCGCTCGCGATCGGAGGTGCAGCGTGATGCCCGCCGCGAACGCGAACGCCCGCCAGAACTCCTCGGCGAGCTGGGGGTCGAACGAGCCGATCCACTCCGACACCGCGTCGATCTCGTAGACGAGGAACGGTCGGCCTGAGAGGTCGAGCGCGACCTCCACCATCGCCTCGTCGAGTGGGAACAGACCCGAGGCGAATCGCCGGACCCCCACCTTGTCGCCGATCGCCTCGGCGAACGTCCCACCGAGCACGATGCCGACGTCCTCGACGGTGTGGTGCGTGTCGACATCGAGGTCGCCGGTGGCCGTGACGGTGAGGTCGAAGCCGCCGTGCTTGCCGAGCTGCTCGAGCATGTGGTCCAAGAACGGGATGCCCGTGTCGGCCGTTGCCTCGCCACCGCCGTCGACGCAGCAGTCGACCGTGATCTCGGTCTCGTTCGTCTTCCGGTGTCGCGTGGCCCGGCGCGGCTCGCTCGGCGGGATGGCAACGGGGCTCATGACGCTCCATGCTCGCGCACGACGGCGGCGAGACCGGACAGGAAGGCGTCGTTCTCCGCCGGCGTCCCGACCGTGACCCGCAGGCACTCGTCGACCCCGGGCCAGGCCGAGAAGTCGCGCACGAGGATCCCGCGCTCCAGGAGGCCCTGCCACACCGCGTGCCCGTCACCGTGCACCCGGAAGAGGAAAAAGTTCGCCCCGGACGGGAACACCGTGACCCCAGGCTGCTCCTCCAGCGCGACGAGCATCCGCTCGCGCTCCTCAACCAGCAGGCTCACGCGAGCGTCCATCTCGGAGACGAAGTCCAGCGCGACGACGCCGGCCACCTGCTTCGCGGCATCGAGGTGATACGGAAGGACAACCTTCTCAAGCTCGGCGACGAGCCAGGCCGGCGCGACGCAGAACCCGAGCCGGAGGGCGGCGAGCGACCAGACCTTGGAGTAGGTGCGAACTACCACGAGCGCGCGTTTGTCGGACACCAGCTCCGCAGCCGACCATCGCGCGAACTCGCCGTAGGCTTCGTCGACGATCACGACCCCGGGAGCGGCCGCGAGCACCGCTTCGACCGTTTCGCGCGCCTCGACCGTTCCCGACGGGTTGTTCGGGCTGCACAGGAAGACGAGCTCAGGCTGCTCACGGGCGATGAGTTCGACCGCGGCCGCCGCGTCGACGCTCAGCTCGTCGGTTCGGGACCCGCGCAGGATTCCCGTACCCGTGATCCGGGCGAGATGCGCGTGCAACGGGTACGTCGGCTCGAACACGAGGGCTCGCCTCCCGACGCCGCCATAGGTGAGCAGCAACGTCTGCAGCACCTCGTTCGAGCCGTTCGCCGCGAAGACCTCGTCCGCGTGGCGACCCATACGACGTGCGATTGCGGTCCGCAGCTGCTGCGCGCTCCGGTCGGGATAGCGATGGAGCGGGAGGTCCCTCATGCCAGCCAGCCACGCGTCGGTGAACGCGGCCGGCGGCGGGTACGGACTCTCGTTGGTGTTGAGGCGCACCGTGACCTCGAGCTGGGGCGAGTGGTAGCCCGCCAGCTCGCGCAGGTCGGCCCGGGGTCGGGGCCGGGTCATCGCCGTGTCCGCACGTCGAGCGACCATGCGTGCATCCCCAAACCCTCGGCCCGGGCGATCACGGCCCCCACTTCACCGAGCACGGCGACTCCCTCGGGGTCGGCACGCACGACGTGCATGTGCTTGCGGAAGTCGTCGACGCGCAACGCGCTCGCGAAGCGCGCAGCCCGACCCGTCGGCAGCACATGGTTCGCTCCCGCGACGTAGTCGCCCAGCGCGGTCGGCGCCCAGGCGCCGACGAAGACCGCCCCCGCGTTGCGCACCGCGGGAACCAGGGCCTCCGCGTCTCGCACGACGAGTTCGAGGTGCTCGGGTGCAAGCTGGTTGACCACCCCGAGCGCGTGGTCGGCGTCGCGGACGAGCACGGTACGACCGCCGCTCGCGAGCGTCGAGCGGATCTCCTCGCGGCGGGTGGCGGCGTCGACCAGCGCGACAAGAGCGGCATCGACTGCGTCGGCGAGCGCGACGTCCCACGTGACAAGGACCGCCGTGCCTCCCGGACCGTGTTCGGCCTGGGCCGCCAAGTCGGCCGCGACGAAATCGGGGGGAGCCGTGCCATCGGCGACGACCACCAGCTCCGACGGGCCCGCGATGGACTCGATCCCCACGACGCCCGCGGCGGCGAGCACGTGCTTGGCCAGGCTCACGTACACGTTTCCGGGCCCGACGACGACGTCGACCGGTCCGATCGTCTCCGTGCCGTAGGCGAGCGCGGCGATCGCCTGCGCACCCCCAACCCGGTACACCTCGTCGACACCGGCGATCCCCGCCGCGGCCAACGTGACCGCCGGCACCGAACCGTCGCGGGCGGGCGGCACGCACAGCGCGAGGTCGGCGACGCCCGCCACGCGGGCCGGGATCGCGGTCATGAGCACCGTCGACGGGTAGGCGGCACGACCGCCGGGCACGTACAGGCCGACCCGATCGACCGGCACGACCCGCTCGGTGACAGAGACGCCCTGACGGTCGATCCCCACGGCTTCGGGCACGGCCGCCTGCCCTTCGTGGTACTCGCGGATGCGGCCGGCAGCGTGTACGAGCGCGTCGCGAAGTGTCGGGTCGACGTGGGCCGAGGCCGCGGCGATCTCGTCGGCGGGGACGCGTAGATCATCGATACGCGCCCCGTCGAAGCGCTCGGTGAGCTCACGCACCGCACCGTCGCCGCCGGCCCTGACCGCGGCGATGATCTCGTGCACCGCGTCGAGCGGACCCGCATCGGTTGCCGCCGGCGTCAGCGCGACGCGTGGGTCGGCGTCCGCGCCGCGCAGGTCGAGTCGCGACAGCACCACGGGATCGTACCCGGGACCCCTGCCGGCCCGTGACCGAATTGCCCCTTGGAAGGAGAGACGGCAGGCTGCCCGGATGACCGTCGACTCCGACCGCGCGGAGCTCTCCAGCCTCGCTTCCCAGCTCGACGACCTCACCCGGCGGCTGGTGGCCGTCGCCGACCGCTACCGGGTCACCGAGGACTCGCTCGCCGCCGCCGAGCTCGACGCTGCCGAGAGGAACCTCCTGACGGCCCGACGCGCGGTCGGCCGCGCGACCACCGCCCTCCACTGACCACCAACCCTCCGCTCGAGTGCTCTCCGAGCTTGTTGACGAATGAGCGCATACCGCTCCCAACGCACAAACCCGGGGAGGGCGTGGGGCGTTCAGGGGGCGGCGGAGGGGCAGATGTCGGCGAGGAGGCACTCCCCGCAGCGGGCCTTGCGGGCTGCACACACCCGGCGGCCGTGCAGGATCAGGCGCAGCGACAGGGCGCCCCAGTCCTCCGGTGCCACGATGCGATGCAGGTCGGCCTCCACCTTCACCGGGTCGTCCTCACGCGTGAGGCCGAGCCGGCGGGTCAGGCGGCCCACGTGGGTATCGACCGGGAGCCCAGGAAGCCCGAAGGCCACGGAGCGGATGACGTTGCCGGTCTTACGGCCGACCCCGGGCAGGGTCACCAGGTCGTCGAGGTCCGTCGGCACCTCGCCGCCGAAGCGCTCCTCGAGCGCGGCGCCCATACCGATCAGGCTCTTCGTCTTCTGGCGGAAGAAGCCGGTGGGGTGCACGAGATCCTCCAGCTCGGAGGGATCCGCGTGCGCGAGGTCCTCGGGCGTCGGGTACCGAGCGAACACCCGCGGCGTCACCTGGTTCACCATCTCGTCGGTGCACTGGGCCGACAGGATGGTCGCGATCAACAGCTCGTAGGGCGTGTCGTGCGCCAGCTCGCAGAGGTCCGTCGCCCGACCTGGGTACTCCTTCGCGAGCCGTTCGACCACGGCGGGGACGCGCTGGCGGGCACCGCGAGGAAGGGCCATGCCCGGAAGGTACCGTCTCCCGATGCCCGAGCCCCGCTGCGACGAGGTCGCTACCGTCGCCACGGCCCGACCTCCCGGCGCTCGCGAGCGCGAGGTGGCCCGCGCACTCGACACCGCGCACAGGGCGACTCACGGCCACGAGGCGCTCAACGCGGCGACCATCGCCGACCTCGAAAACCCCTCGCCCGCCTCGGTGAGCGTCGTCGCGTTCGACCCCGACGACAGACCGCTCGGTCTCGCCCACATGGCGCCCCATGACACGCTTCAAGCTCCTCGCCTCGCGGGGAGCATCGTGCTGGCGTCGGATGCCGGACCCGTCGTCGCCCACCGGCTGCTCGACGGCCTCGTGACGGCCTGCGCCGATGCCGGTGGCGGGCGAATCGTGGTCTGGACCCAAGGCACCGACGACGACGTCGACCGCGCCGCGATGGCGGACGGCTTCACCCGTGAACGAGAACAGCTCCAGATGACCGTCGCCCTCCCGATCGACGAGTCGCCACGCTGGCCGATTGGCGTCACGGTGCGCGCGTTCGTCCCCGACCTCGACGACGACGCCTGGCTCGCGGTGAACAACCGTGCGTTCGCCAACCACCCCGACCAGGGATCGTGGGTCGCCGACACGCTGGCCCGCCGCCGCCGCGAGCCCTGGTTCGACCCGGCGGGCTTCCTGCTGGCCTTCGACGCGCGGGGTCTGGCCGGGTTCTGTTGGACCAAGGTCCACCAGCACGCGGTGCTCGGTGACACGCCGGACCCAGTCGGCGAGATCTTCGTCATCGGCGTCGACCCCGATCACCAAGGCGGCGGACTCGGCCGCGCCCTCGTTGTCGGGGGCCTCGACCACCTGGTGCGCGTCCGAGGATGTCCGACGGGGATGTTGTACCTTGCGGCCAGGAACACGGCCGCGCTCGCGCTGTACCGCTCACTCGGCTTCCACGTCCGGCGCACCGATCGCGCGTACGCGATCGAAGTCGCCGCCGACCGGCGAGCGCGCTCGTGACCACCCGCTACGACGCCGACCGCGACGAGTACCGGGCCGCCCTCGCGGAGATCGGTGCCCCGCGCTACCGGCTCGACCAGATCTGGGACGCGCTCTACCGGCAACGGGCGCCGCTCGAAGACGCCTCCTCGGCCCCCAAGGCTTTGCGCGCCCGGCTCGCCCATCGGTTCCCACTCGCGCTCACCGAGCTCGCCCGCGCCGAAGGAGACGCCGGCATGACCGTGAAGTGGCTGTGGGGCGCGGGCGAAGGGGCGGAGGTGGAGACCGTCCTCATGCGCTCCCCCACCCGGGCCACGGTCTGCGTGTCCTCCCAGGCCGGTTGCGCGATGGGGTGCACCTTCTGTGCGACGGGCCAGGCCGGCTTCGAGCGCCACCTCGACCGCGGCGAGATCGTCGAGCAGGTCCTGCGCGCCCAGCATGCGGCAGCCCAGCCGGTCGGCAACGTCGTGTTCATGGGCATGGGCGAGCCGCTCGCCAACTACGACGCGACCTGGACCGCGGTGGAGCGCTTGCACCGCGACCTCGGCCTGTCGGCTCGGCGGATCACGATCTCGACGGTCGGGATCGTCCCCGGAATGCGGCGCCTGGCCCGCGAGCGCCTGCCGGTGACCCTCGCGGTCAGCCTGCACGCGCCCGACGACACGCTGCGCGACACAATCGTCCCCGTCAATCGTCGCTACCCGCTCACCGAGGTGCTCGACGCGGCCGCCGAGCTCGCCGCAGCGCGCGGGCGACGGGTGACCTTCGAGTACGCGTGCATCGCGGGCGTCAACGACGCGCCGGCCCAGGCGGTGGCGTTAGCCCACCTGCTGCGACCGCTCGGAGCGCTCGGGGCCCACGTCAACCTCATTCCGCTGAACGCCACGACCGGCTACCCGGGTCGTCCGACCGATCGGCGCCGACTCCAGGTCTTTGCCTCGGTGCTGCGCGAGCGCGGCGTCAACACCACCGTCCGCCGGACCCGCGGTGGCGACATCGACGCCGCGTGCGGCCAGCTGCGAAACCGCCACGCGAGCCCCGCTGCGCCCGGCGGGTCGGCCCTGCCTCCTCCCGCACCATCGCCGTCGGCAACAATGGCGCCGTGGACGACTTTCGCTGGGTGAACCCCTCACAACCCCAAACGCTCTACGGGGCCACGATTCTCTGCTACATGGACGCGGTGTTCGGCTTCCTGTTCGGGATGGTCGCGGTCAGCGCCCTCGTCGCGGTGCTCACGATCATCGGGCTCGTGGCGGGCGGCATCGGAGTCGCCAACGAGAAGCGCTGGGGCTACGGCGTCGCCATCGCTGCGGCGGTAGTTCAGCTCGGGAGCCTGCTCGTGATCTTCGACTTCGAGGTGCTCGGCTTCCCGCAGATCATGTGGCTGATGTTCGACGCGCTGCTCGTCGGCCTGCTCGTGCACCCGATGAGCAGGGACTATCAGCGCATCTGGTTCCGCTGACCGTGTCCGGCCCCCGCGAGCTCGTCGACGCTGTCACCGCGCGGCTGCGTCCCCTCGAGATCGAGGCAAACCAGTCGTGGTGGCTCTCGAGCACGGAAGTCTCCGACGCGCACAACCGCCGCCGGATCGCGGCCGACCTCGCCTTGCGCGACGCGCTCGGCGACGCCCATGCGTTTGCCGAGGTGCGCGATGCCCGTGCTGCCGGCGAAGCAGATGATCCGCTCGTGGCACGCCAGCTCGTTGTGCTGCACGACGCGATGGCCTCACAGCAGGTGCCGGCCGACCTCCGGGCGGAGATGGTGGAGCTCGAGACGGCCGTCGACTCCACGTTCAACAGCTTTCGCGGGACGATCGCCGGCGAGGCCGTCAACGACAACACGATCCTGAGAGTGCTGCGCACGAGCACCGACAGCGCGGAGCGCGAGGCCGCGTGGAGTGCCAGCAAGCAGGTCGGCACCGAAGTGGCAGCGCACGTCCGGGAGCTCGCCCGGCTACGGAACCGGGCGGCCACCCATCTCGGCTACCGAGACCACTTCGCGCTCGCGCTTGCCACCAGCGAGCTCTCCGAGGAGCGCCTGCTGGCCACCCTCGATGCCGTCGATCAGGCCACCGGGGCGCCTTTCGAGAGCTGGAAGGCCGGCCTCGACGCGTCCCTCGCCGACCGCTTTGGCCTCGACGCGGAGGCGTTGCGCCCCTGGCACTACGACGATCCCTTCTTCCAGGACGTCCCCATCGCGGCCGCCGTGAGCCTCGACGACCATCTCGCCGAGGCCGACCTGGACGCCCTCACACTGCGCACCTACGACGGTCTTGGCCTCGACGTGCGGACCGTCCTCGGACGCTCCGACCTGCTCCCCCGCGACGGCAAGAGCCAACATGCGTCTTGCATCGACATCGACCACGAGGGCGACGTGCGCGTCCTCTGCAACAACGAGCCCTCCGAGCGCTGGGCCGAGACGATGCTGCACGAGTTCGGGCATGCCATCTACGACGTGGAGGTCAGCCGCGACCTGCCGTGGTCGTTGCGCACGATGCATCCACTTACCACCGAGGGGGTCGCGATGATGTTCGGGCGCTGCACGCGCGATCCGGAATGGCTTATTTCGGTCGCCGGGCTCCCGACCGACGCGGTCGCGCAGCTCGAACCCTCGCTCGTCGCGGCCCGCCGCGCTGCGCTTTTCGTGTTCGCCCGTTGGGTGCTCGTGATGACGGGCTTTGAGCGCGCGCTCTACGCCGACCCCGAGCGCGACCTCGACACGCTGTGGTGGGATCTCGTCGAGCGCTTCCAGGGACTTCGGCGCCCCGACGGCCGCGTCGCGCCTGACTGGGCCGCGAAGCTGCACCTCGCGCTCGCGCCCGTCTACTACCAGAACTACCTCTACGGCGAGCTTGTGGCGTCACAGCTCCACGCCACGCTCCGCGACCGGGCCGGCGGCCTCGTCGACGTGCCTGCCGCTGGCACCCTCCTACGGTCGGAGCTGTTCGCCTCCGGGGCGTCGCTTCGCTGGGACCACCTGATCGAGCAGGTCACGGGCGAGCCCCTGACCCCCCGACACCTCGCCCGCGAGCTGGAGGCTGTCTGATGGATCTCGGACTGTCCGGACACGCTGCCGTCGTCGCGGGGGGTACACGCGGCATTGGCCGGGCCGTCGCCGAGCTCCTCGCGCAGGAGGGCTGTCGCGTCGCGGTGCTCGCGCGGACTGAGCCCGAGCTGCGCGCAGTCGAGGAAGAGCTCGGCTCGCTCGGCTCTCCCGACTCGATCGGGCTTCCCTGCGACCTACTCGACACCGGCGAGGTCGAAGCCGCGTTCAGCTTTCTTGACGAGCGGTGGGGTGAGATCAACGCCCTCGTCAACGCGGCCGGACCCGACACGATGGGCGACCTCGAGGACCTCAGCGACAACGATTGGCTCGACGCGTTCGACCACGGCGTGCTCACGACGGTGCGGACTGTGCGGGCCGCGCTGCCGCTCCTGCGCAAGGCGACCTACGCCCGGATCGTGAACGTGGCTTCGACTGCGGTGCGCCACCAGGAGCCGTCGCTCATCGGCTGGACCGCGGCAAAGGCCGCGATGACGAGTGCCTCGAAGAACCTCGCTCGGGCGCTCGCCTCCGACGGGATCCTCGTGAACACGGTGTGTCCGGGCGCGGTGATGACCCCCGCGATCGAGCAGCTTGTCGGCGAGGCAGACCCGTCGCCCGACGCGGAGGAGGGTCCACTCGAGGCCGCGTACGCGGTGATGCAGCGCGACTACGGGGCTGCGAACGACATCGGCCGGATCGGGCTTCCGGAGGAGGTGGCCGCGCTCGTGGTGTTCCTGTGCTCGGTACCGGCCAGCTACATCGCAGGCGCCACGATTCCGGTAGACGGCGGCACCGACTTCTGACTGTCCTCGGCCCATAGGGTGGGGGCATGTGCGACACCCTCTGCGTGATCGGTAGCGGGCGGACCCTCTTCGCCAAGAACTCCGACCGCCCGCTCGCCGAGCCGCAGGTCGTGCGAAGCTTCGCCCGCCGCCCTGCTGGCGCCGGCCTGCACACCCAGTACCTCGAGATCCCGGACGCGGACGCGTACGCACTCACCGGGTCACGGCCCAGCTGGCTCTGGGGTCTCGAGCACGGGGTCAACGAGCACGGCGTCGCGATCGGCAACGAGAAGGTCTGGACCATCGACGATCCGGTGGCACAGCCCCCGGCCCTCATCGGCATGGACCTGGTGCGGCTCGGCCTTGAGCGGGCCACCACCGCCGAGGCGGCCCTCGACGTGATCACTACGCTGCTCGAGGCACACGGCCAGGGGGGCAGCGGCGCGCGGGACCATTCGGAGCCCTACTTCTCGTCGTTCCTGATCGCCGACCCTCGCAGCGCGTGGATCTTGGAGACCAGCGCTCGCACCTGGGCTGCGCAAGCGGTCGAAGACGGCGCGGCGATCTCCAACCGCGTGTCGCTCGGAACCGCCTGGACGCGCGCGTCCGCGGACGTCGCCCCGGGGCGTGACTTCCAGGACTGGCGGGACCCGGACGCCTTCGTCGCCATCGCGGACCAACGGCTCGCCGTGACGCGGGCCACCGTCGCCACCGGCGCGTCGGCGCTTGGCCCGCGCGACCTGGCCGCCGCGATGCGACACCACGGCGAACGTCCCTGGGGCGCACCGGGCACCGACGCGACCGACGTGTCGACGATCCACGCGGTCCCCTTGGAGTGGGAGGGCGTCACGGTCTGCATGCACGTCGGCGACTACCAGACCACCACCGCGTCGATGATCGCCGAGCTGACCGACGACCCCGACGCCCCGATGCGGGCCTGGGCCGCGCTCGGCAGCCCCTGCGCGAGCGTGTACGTACCGGTCTTCCCGCCGCTCGGAGTGCCGCCGGAGCTCGGCGACGACGCGACCTGGGAGCGGTTTCGCGCCCTGCGCGAGCGTGCCGAGGCTTCACCCGACGCGTTGGGCGAGATCCGGTCCGTCCTCGCAGCGGTCGAAGCCGAGCTCTGGTCGAACGCGGACGACTCCGCGGCTGGTGGCCCCGAGGAGATCCGACGGTTCCTTCAGGGCGCCTGGGCGCCCGTGGAGCACGGCCTCGACACGCTCGGCGTCTGACGCCCGTCTCCGAGCGGCGCGCCGTCGGTTCCTGACGACTCCGTCAAGTCGCCGGTCGCAACGGGCGGTCGCTAGGTTCGACCGATGGAGTACAACCTCGCCGATCTATGGGAGCGGGTGGTCGACACGATCCCCGATCGCGAGGCACTGGTCTGTGGGGCGGTTCGCCTCAGCTACCGGGAGGTCGACGACCGCGTCGACCGGCTCGCGCACTTCCTCTCAGACCGCGGCATCGGGCCGGGCGACCACGTCGCCCTGTACCTCCACAACAGCGTCGAGTACCTGGAGGCGATGCTCGCGGCGTTCAAGGTGCGGGCAGTCCCGATCAACGTCAACTATCGCTACGTCGAGGACGAGCTGCGGTATCTGCTCAACGACGCGGATGCCCGGGTCGTGGTGTTCCATCGCGAGTTCGCGCCCACGCTCGCGGCACTGCGCGCCGATCTTCCCCTGCTCGCCACGTTCGTCGCGGTCGAGGACGACAGCGGCGTAGATCTCGCCCGGCTCGGCGCGACCACCTACGAGGATGCGCTCGCACACGGACGGACCGGACGCGACTTTCCGCCCCGTTCGGGCGATGACCTCTACGTGCTCTATACGGGCGGGACAACCGGCATGCCGAAGGGCGTGATGTGGCGCCACGAGGACATCTTCTTCGGGGCGTTCGGTGGTGGCGACTTCGCGGGCAACGCGATCACCTCGCCCGAGCAGATCGCCGACAGGGCCGTGGGCGGGCGGACCCGTTGCCTTCCGGCGTGCCCGTTCATGCACGGCACCGCGCACTGGATGGCCTTCACCGCCCTGTACTCGGGCGGCACCGTGGTGATCTCACCAGATCGCCGGTTCGAGCCGCACGCGTTGTGGGAGCTCGCCGCGCGGGAGCAGGTGAACTTCCTCGTAATCGTGGGCGATGCCTTCGCGCGTCCCCTCGTGGACGCGCTCGTCGAGGACTCCACCACGCTCGACCTCACCCGTCTCGTCGTGATCCTCTCGGGTGGTGCGATCCTGTCGCCCGCGGTCAAGATCGCGCTCGCCGAGGCGCTCCCCGGCTGCATGGTCATCGACGGGTACGGGTCCTCCGAGGCCGGGGGTCAGGGTCAGGCGGTCACGGTCGCGGGCCGCGTGCCCGCCACCGCCCCTCGGTTCCGGGTGAACCCACAGACGAAGGTGCTCGACGAAGACCTCCGCCCCGCGGCCGTCGGGGTGGTCGGCCGTTTGGCCCGCCGCGGGCACGTCCCGCTCGGCTACTACAAGGACCCGGAGAAGTCGGCCGCGACCTTCCCCGTCGTCGACGGCGTGCGCTGGTCGGTCCCCGGCGACCACGCGGTGACAGAGGCCGACGGAACGATCACCTTGCTCGGGCGGGGTTCGGTGTCGATCAACACCGGAGGCGAGAAGGTGTACCCGGAGGAGGTCGAGTCGGCACTCAAGGCCCATCCGACCATCTTCGACGCCATCGTCGTGGGGGTGCCCGATTCCCGCTGGGGGGAGCGAGTCGTCGCCTTGGTCCAGCTCCGCGCCGACGCGACCCTCACCCCCGACGAGATCGACGCCCACATGCGGGAGCACGTCGCCGGCTACAAGGTTCCCCGCCACCTGCTGGTGGTCGACCGCGTCGTCCGCTCACCCTCGGGCAAGCCCGACTACCGATGGGGGAGGACGGCCGCGACGACGCGGCTGGACGCGTCGACTCGAGCGCCCAAGTAGGTTCGGAGCCGATGCCCAACCGGCTCGCCACCGAGACCTCCCCCTATCTCCGCCAGCACGCCGACAACCCCGTCGACTGGTACTCGTGGGGCGCGGAGGCGTTCGTCGAGGCCCGACGCCGAGACGTTCCGATCCTCCTGTCGGTCGGCTACTCGTCGTGCCACTGGTGCCACGTCATGGCTCACGAGTCGTTCGAGGACGACGAAATCGCCGCGGTAATGAACGGCGCCTTTGTGAACGTGAAAGTCGACCGAGAGGAGCGGCCCGACGTCGACGCGATCTACATGGAGGCGGTCCAGGCACTCACGGGGCGGGGCGGCTGGCCCATGACCGTCTTCCTGACTCCCGACGGCAGGCCGTTCTACGGCGGCACGTACTTCCCTCCCACCGATCGTCCCGGCGCTCCAGGGTTCGTGCGCGTCATGGAGGTCGTGGCCGGCGCCTGGGCGAACAAGCGCGTCCAAGTCACGGAGCAGGCCGACAAGCTCCGTGAGGTGATCGAGGGCAACACGTTGCACGGCCAGGTCGGGGCGGGCTCCGACGGACCGCTGCTTGCCGAGGTCCTCGAGCATGCGTACGCGTCACTACGCGAGCGCTTCGACGCCCGCTTCGGCGGATTCGGTGGAGCGCCCAAGTTCCCGCCGGCGATGGCGCTCGACTTCCTGCTGAGCGCCTACGTGCGCGGCGGGTCGCCCGAAACCCTCGAGATGATCACGACGACCCTCGACGCGATGGCGGCCGGGGGGATCTACGACCACGTCGGTGGTGGCTTCGCGCGCTACGCGACCGATGCGTTCTGGCTGGTGCCCCACTTCGAGAAGATGCTCTACGACCAGGCGTTGCTCGTGGGCGCGTACCTGCGCGGCTACCTGGTCACTGGGGAGCTTCGGTACCGGCGCACCGTCGAGGAGACCGTCGGGTACGTGCTGCGAGATCTCCGCCACCACGATGGTGGCTTCTTCTCGGCCGAAGACGCGGACGCCGAAGGCGTGGAGGGCAAGTTCTACCTCTGGTCCCTCGACGAGATCCGGGAGGTGTGCGGCGCGGACGCCGACGAGGTCATCGCGTTCTTCGGCGTCACCGAGGGTGGAAGCTTCACCGAACCCCACACCGGCTACACCGGCAACATCCTGCACGCCGTCGACCGCGAGGCCGACCGCCCCGACGCCGTCTCCCGGGCGCTGTCGGCGTTGCTGGCCCGGCGCTCCACCCGGGTCCGTCCCGGCCTCGACGACAAGGTGCTGCTCGCATGGAACGCCCTGTTCGCGAAGTCGCTCGCCGAAGCGGCCGCGGCGCTGGAGCGCGACGACTGGATGGCGGACGCGGTCACGAACGTCCGGTTCTGCCTCGCCGAGCTACGCCAGGCCAACGGCCGGTTCCTCCGGTCGTGGCAGGCCGAGGGCGGTGCGCGACACCTCGCGTACGCGCAGGACTACGCCGCGCTGCTCGAGGTGCTGTGCACGCTCGCCGAGGTCGATGACGTGTCCTGGCTCGTCGACGCCCGTGCGGTCGCCGACGAGATGCTCCGCCTCTTCCACGATCCCGCGTCGGGCGGGTTCTTCACCACTGGGTCCGACGCGGAGCCGCTCATCGTGCGCCCTCAGGACTTCTTCGACAACGCGACCCCGTCCGAGAACTCGCTCGCGGCGAAC
>Ga0194131_10002088_pt1 | contig 33188 bp, 25 predicted proteins | sample TA2KigO120mmetaG_FD_148631 | JGI IMG/M metagenome (GOLD analysis project Ga0194131, IMG submission 148631) | Freshwater microbial communities from Lake Tanganyika, Tanzania - TA2015053 Kigoma Offshore 120m | ecosystem: Environmental > Aquatic > Freshwater > Lake | place: Tanzania: Lake...
GGTGATGGTCGCGGTGGTGAGTAGTTCGCTGAAAACGGCGAGGGCAGCAGCGACGTCGGCGTTGATTCAGAAGCTCGACAATTTGCTGGATGAGCGGACAAAGGGATTTGATCGTGCGACGAAATCGTCCGATTTTCAGCGAATCATCACTGCAAGGAAGCGGGCTCTTGAATCCGGCGGAATTTTTGGCGTGTCGCCGGATGTACTGGAGGTCGTCGCGCGAAAGGACTTCTTTAAGGCCAATTTCCCGCAGCGATTCAAGGATCTCCTCGACGCGAATTCGAACGACGTTCCGGACGTCTTGGAGTCTGTGCCGGGCGTCAACATGGCGGTGCTGAGGCCCCAGGCAATGAATGGCCACGCGACCGAGAGCTCCGAATTGCTGTATTACATGCTCACTCGGATGCAGGTCTTCGGGGTGCCGCCGGTGGGTGATGCTGAGTTTGCAACCAGTGAGGTTCGCGACACGGATGAAGATGGTTTGCTGGAATTCGTCGATGGCTGGGGAAATCCTCTGCGTTTTTATCGCTGGCCGACTCGACTGCTGAAGCCGAATGGAATCCTCGGTGCAGATAACAAACCGGGTGCGTCCGGAGTTGATGACGATGGGAATTCAACTACTGACAACTTCACGGAGTTCGGGAAAGTCAGTACGGATGACATCACCGTTTCTGCGGCTCAGCGGGCCATTGTGGGCTATCTGATCTACGGATTGCCCTCCGGACCGGTGCTTGCCGGTCAATGGGACTCGCTCAGTGAAGATCCGGATGATCCGTATGGTCTCGTATCGACGGAGATCAAACGGCTTTATCTTCAGAGCAATGGGATGACCAATGTGACTTTGGGTACAAAGGGCTTTAACGAGATGAATTATCCGACGCTCGACACCTACCACACGCCGCTGATCGTTTCGGCAGGCGCGGATGGAGATCTGGGACTTTTCGAGCCGCATCAAGGAACAGCGTCGGGGGCGAGTGGAGCGGATGTGCTCGATACAGATCTTGGAATCTTGGCACAACCGATTCACGGCCCTGGCGGACCGTATGATTTCAGCGACCTCGCCCGCACACCGCTTGGAAACTCAGTGATCTCGGCGCTGACGGACAACATCACGAATCGCAATCGGCGCGCGGGAAAGGGGAAGTGAGATGAATCGTGTTCGAGTCACTTCCCTGATAGCGTTTCGCCGGTCTGTGAGTTCTGCACAAACTCACGCGACTCGGTCGTGGCGTGGAGTTGGTGGTTTCACACTGGTCGAGTTGTTGATCGTCGTCGCGGTGATGTTGATCTTAATTGTGATGACGGTGCAGGCGGTGGACTTCGCGTTCACTCAAGAGCGATTGAAGGCGGGTGCTCGGCAGGTACAGTCGGCCTTGGAGGGTGCTCGTGACCGGGCCATTTTTGCTGGAAAGATCAATCCGCAAGCGAGGGTCGGGATTCGATTCCTGACCGATGAAACGGATCCACGTCAAATTACCAGCATGATCTACGTCGGCGTCAATGTTGGTGTTCCGGCTAAGCCTTGGGATCGAGGTCAGATTCGTTTGGAGCGAATCGACAATAACGGCGATGGAGTTGCTGATCTCGTTGTGGATATCAACAACGACGGCATTCTGGAGTCGGCGGTCAAGATCGTGCGTGGCGATGCAGGAACGGCTTGGTACGCACTCAAAGAACGCGGGTTGCTCGGCCTGTTTGAAGACAGGAACCTCAATGGCGTGCTGGATTCCGGTGAAGATCAAAATGGCAACGGGCTGTTAGACATTGATGCTGCGCGGATTGAAATCCCAAAGGATAGCGGCGTTTGGTATCCCGTGCTGACGCATCGCCTGACGGCCGTGAATCAAGTTTTGGAGTTGGCGACACCATTTCAAGAATCCACGACGACATTGGATAACGAGGTGATTGCGTTCCAGGGAACAGGGCCGAGCACCTACCGACTGGAATTGCAGCCGCGCGTGTTGCCGGAGTCTCAGCCGATTTTGTTGCCCGAGACGGTGTGCATCGACCTGGATGGCTCGCTAGTTCCGTCGTCGTGGCGACCTGCTCCGGGGTCGCCGCAGAATGCGCGGTATTCCTCGCGCATGGACATCCTGTTTTCTCCGCGTGGGGTCGTAACCGGTTCCGCGGCGGCGATGGGCTTGGTCCACCTTTACGTTGCCGAGCGGAAGGATGTGCAGAAGACCGTCGATCTGTTAGCTCGGCCGCCGGTGAACTCCAACTCAGCGGGACCATTGTTGCCGGGTCAGAATCAATTTCGTGAGGACCTGAACGAGAACGGCACTCTCGACGCCGGCGAGGATTTCAACGGCAATGGTGTGCTCGACGAAGCGAGTCCGCTGGGACAACAGGCAATCATTTCCATCTTCACGCTGACCGGAAAAGTTTCGTCGTATCCTGTGGATGCAACCGATGTGTTGATCAACGCCACGGGATTGAGCGGCAGCGATGGTTATGCAGACAGGCCGTTCCGAAGTAGCTACGTTGGCGAGGTGACCAACCAATGAAAACGACGCGGATGAAAAATCGTTGGCTCGCGTCGCTTCGTCAGACGATGCTTGCGGGGCCAGATACCATATCGACTCCGCGGACCGGTATGACGCTGATGGAAGTGCTCATGTCGTGTGCGATTATGACCATTGGTGTCGTGATGGTGGCGACGGTGTTTCCGCTCTCGACATTGCGAGTCCTGGAGGCCAGCCGCCAGACGAATTCGACAATCACACGGTTCTCGGCCGAAGCCTTGCTCGATGTGGATCAGGCTTTTGTGAACAACCCGGATGGAGTCGCGGGAGCAAACAGCTCAGGCTATCAAACGCCGGTATACTTTGTGGACCCTTATGGCTATCAGACGTTTCATCGCGATGCGTCGCTGGCGGCAAGAAGGGGTGCGGGGGCAATTCCCACGACTGAGACGACTCTGTTGCGGGATACTTGGGGAAAGTTGCCGACTGACTCCACCGTGAATGTGCCGTTGCCACGTCGATATACAGGAGCCAGCTTGTTCCCGTCCAATCCGGGGACGACACCTGGGGCCTCGATCCGAGCTTACCCCACCAACGATCAAGAAAGCGATTCAGCCATCGCGCGGGCTGTGCAGTTGGTTGGTCAACCAGACAACTGGAAGGTGGTCGCCGAGGGGACAGTTGATACCTCGGTCAGTGCGACTACCAACATCACGTCGCTGACATTGGACAACGACGTGGATCTGTCCTCGGTCCCGACGTCTTTTCCTCCGGCTCCCTCATTCATCTCGGTTGTTTATCGCGCGGTGATTTTCGACCAGCAGGGAGATCTCGGTGGCCGACGCAGTGAGATTCGATACCTCACCGCCTCCAGCGCGTCGCCGCCGACAGTGACTTGGACGACTCCGCTTTCGACGCGGTTCGAGAATGGCAACATCGGCAAAGTTCGCATCGAGCAACTCGACGAAGTCTATACCTGGGCCTTGACGGTGCGCCGGTTGCCATCGGGCGACTCGAACATCGACGTAGTGGTCTTCTTCAAACGGAGCTTCAACCCGGAGCACGAGTACGTTTACCCGGCAGCATTTCGTCAGTTCGATCTCGGAGCACCCAACGGCAGTGGTGTGGCGGCTCCGGGGGCTGCGAACTTCGATGACAACGGCATCTCTGGTGCGGATGACATTGCCGAGATCGGATATCCCAAAAATCTTTCGCTTCCCACGGCCCAGCAAAGCGACGATCAGCCAACCTCCATCGTTCGAGTCGATTTCGCGAGCCTGCCGTCGGGAACAGATCGTCCCGCGTTTCGTCGAGGCGGCTTCGTGTGCGATACCAAGAACGGTCTGTGGTATCGCATCCAGGGATTACAGAACGAGACCGATACGACCATCGAGTTGGTTTTGGACAAGTTCGTCCAGCAAGACGGCACGGAAGATCGGATCTACCCCGTGCCGTTGCCGTACCCGTACACCCCGACGCTCGATCCCGGTGAAGACACGAACGGCAACAGAGTGCTCGATATCGGCGGCATCTATTGGAATCCGACAGTCGTCAATGTGTTTTCAGTGAGATAGGAATTTGAATCAGGGCAGCCAATGACTCTGTAGGTTTGCAGGATATCGTTGTGTGAAAGCAAGATCATGAATCGCTCGCGAACAATTCGATCGACAACTCGACGCACCGGCTTCACGCTTATCGAGATGTTGATGGCGGTGACGCTGGTGTTGATCATGATGACGATGTTCGCCGAGGTGTTCCAACTGGCCGGCGGCTCGGTCACGAAGCAGCGAACACTGGCGGATAACGATCAGAATTCTCGCACGCTCGTCACGATTCTGAAGCGTGACCTCGATCAACGGACGTTTCGCTCGCTGGTTCCGTTCTACGCCAATGAGCCGATCGGGATTACTCGGTCCGATGCGGGAACCGACAACGGTTACTTCTATCTCTCGAATAACTACCTCGGCGACTTCACCGACGACGTCCTGCAATTCACGATGGACTCGACCATCAACGTGAAGAAGATCGGGGAGTCCAGGTTCTACGGTTCGGCGGCGCAATTGCCATATCCACCGCCAGCCGTGTGGACCGCGAATCCGGCAACCAGGGTCTATCACTTCCTGCGGAACCCGAATCAGCCAGATGGTGACGACGGCGAAATCCTGTCGAATGGTGCCGGCTCTTCGACCAAGGCCGAAGTGTGCTACTTCATGCGCGGCACTCGGCTGTATCGGCGAGTGATGTTGATTCGCGATCCGATCAAACAGGCCAGCGTCGATCCCACCAACCCTGGGCAGCCCGTCGTCTCCGAGGACGTCAACCTCAATGGCACTTTGGACCCCGGCGAAGATTTGAATGCCAACATGGCCCTGGATACGCGGTTCGATTACTTCGCGAATGCCGGAGCGTTCGCGAATTTTTGGAGTCTGTACGATTACTCTGCGTTTCAAAGATCGCCGATTTTCTCGGCCAGCGGAGTCATGCCGGCCGGAGCGAGGTTTGTCGGAGCCAAGCCGTTCCTTGAAAACAAAAAAGAGGTGGCCTTCCCCGGCACGCCTTACTGCTACTCGCTCGGTCAAACTTGGAATCGCTTCGGCTTCAATTCGGCGTTCACGGGAGCGAATAACTTCAACGGACTGCCGCGCGAGTTCAGCGGCTTGGCAGCTCCGAACTTTTTCATCGGGCGGTTCACCCAAGAAGAGACCTCAAATACGACGTTCCAGTATCCGCAGGTGATGCCAGGTGGCGGCAATCCGATGGACGCTGCGGCGACGAACTACGCTGATGCGACGGGAGATGGTGTGATCGATACCTATGCCGGTGGCTCGCGAGCTGGTGTCGATCTGCTGCTGAGTAACGTGCATGAGTTTCGCGTTGAGGTTTGGGACGAGCGACTGCAAGACTTCGCCCAGATCGGTCACTCGCTGGGAGTGGGTGGCATCGCGGGAGACTACGCGGGTGTGCGTTACCTGAATCGTGATCCCGCCACGAACCAGCCGAGGTATGGTCCGCTGATAGCGACAGGAACTGTCGCACCGAACGTGTTCGACACCTGGCATCCGCTGTTCAATCGCAACGTGAACAGCGTCTTGGGAGACGGCCCTGATCGACCGCCATTCCGTCCGCTGACCATTGATCCCACCGGGGTCTCCGGCCCGACCTACACAAACCCCAGCGGAGCGCCAATCTGGTGGACTCCAAACACGGTCTATCAACCGGGAGACGTGGTCTTTCCGCGTCGCGAAGATTTGAACGGCAACGGCGTTCTCGACGCGGGCGAGGATGGATCGAACGGTTTTCCGAGCGATGGCGTTCTGCAAGAAAACAAGCAGGTCTTTCTCGAAGACGTCAACGGCAACGGCATTCTGGATGCGGGTGAGGATCTCAATGGGAACATGGTTCTTGATTCGCCATCTCCTGCCGGTCAAATTTTTGAAGATATCAACCAAAACGGAATTTCTAATAATGGTGAAGACGGGGCCTTCAATCTGCCGGCAGACACCTTTTTGAATCCTCAACGATTCCAACTTCGTCGTCCTCTGTTTCCAACGGGATTGACCTATCGCTTTGTCTGTGTGCGGGCGGGAACATCGTCCGCACGAACGGTTACGAATGGTGGAACGGCTTCGATCCTCGATGAGCCCGGAGTCGGAGCCTGGTCCACAACGCCCGGGTTCATTATCAAGGGCTGGACGGAAGACACGAACGGAAACAACGTGCTCAATCCCGGCGAAGACGTGGACGGCGATGGAGCCATCGATCGCGAACCCGATTGGATGGTGGTCTATAACGCTCGGCCGTTGCGAGCCATTCGGATAACGGTGCGGTTCGAGCACCCCACCAGTCAGCAAATGAAACAAGTGACGATCGTGCATTCGCTACGCGACACGACCACGGTGCCGTGAGAAAGGGACTAGGGGTAGGGTGGGGCAAGCTCGCAGCGAGCGGCGGCCCGCTAGCAAAATCACACCAGAATCTGGTGGGCCGGCGCGGTGAAGCGCCGCTGGTCCCATCCTACTGTTTTGTGAAACGGCCGAACCTCTCTCAGCAAAGATTTGAGGGGAGTGAAGATAAGGTGGGTCACAACCGGGGCAGGCGTGACTGACTGTCGCTGGAAGTTGACCGGAGAATTGAATCATGAAACGTCAGCTTGGTTTGTCGGAAATGGTGCATCAGCGGGAGATGCGGGCTTCGCGCCGAGCGACGCATGGAGCGTTGGGAATGTGGGCGTGGTCGAGCGAAGGAGGCCTTCGGTCGCCATCGCGGCGGGGGCAGGAACCCCACGCCCAGCGCCCGTTGAAGCGGGGACGGCGCGGGAGCACGTTGCTGGTCGTGTTGGGACTGCTCGGCATGTTGTCATTGCTGGGGCTGATCTACTTCTCATTCGCCAATCAGGAGCAGCAGAACGCGACCTATTTCGCTGAAGCGGCCAAGGGGACATATCAGGAAGACGACATCGAGCGTATCTTCGGCGAGGCGATCAAGCAGATCACGATCGGGGCAGAGCCGACTCAGCCGAACAGCGTGATGTGGGGCCGTCGCCATTCGATGCTCTACAACCTCATCGGCTGGGATGTGCAACCACACACAGGCACCGGCGTGCATTTGATTCTCGACGGCAGCGGTGGTTTGGTGGTAGATCAAAACTACGACGGCTCTGACGATGTGCCTGGGCCGAATGACGATCTGCGCAACGTCAATGATTCGCCGGCAGCGCACTTTCAGTTCCAGCGGAACGTCCTGGCGATGCCGGCTCCCGATGTGGACTACACCTATCCCGACATCAACAACATGTTCCTGGGGTACAAGGGTTACACTTGGGACTATCGTTTGAATCCACCGGCCCAGCGATTGGTCATCAAGCCAGCCTTCCATCGCCCGGAGTTGTTCCGAAACGGTTCTGGTCAGCCGGTCGCGGATTGGGCGATCTCACAATCCACTTCCCGTCGGTCGTTTCGACCGCATCCGTTTCATTCCTACGTTTGGCGGCAGGACACGTCGGGGACTCCTCAGCGGCGGTTCATCATTGATGCCAGTTCGAATCCTGCGGCCGATCCAACTCTGGCGGGTTTCGTAGCGGCCGACGCGGCTCTGATTGGAGCGTCCGTCACGAATCAGGTGTCGTCGGCCTTTCCATTCCTGGTCAATTTGAATGACCCGGTCACGGGAACGCCGGATGCTTTTCGAAGCGAACAAGGTGTCTTCAGCGCGGACGGCAATATGCACCCGATTCCGGGTGCTGGTAATGTCACGGCGTGGAACCAGTACGAGTACGACGTCGATAACGATGGCGACGGCGTGATGGACGGCATCTGGATGGACTTTGATATGCCAATCCTGGTCCGCCCATCAGACAACCGGCCGTACATTCCGCTGATCTCGACCGCGATCTACGACCTGGATTCGCTGTTGAACGCGAACATGGTCGGCAACACGTTTGGCGACACGCGCACGAACAACACTTCGAACTTCGGCAACGGCGGCCCGATCAGCGTTTCGGCTCAGGGGCTGTCCTCGCCAGCGGAAATCAATCCGCTGTATGCGCTTGACACGACCTACGCGGAGGCCAGCAGCGCCGCTCAGACCGATCTCACGTCGTACTTTGGTTACGCGCCCACTCCTGGCGCCAGCGCGATTCGGCTCGACATGGCCAACATGGAGTTCTGGACGTCGCTGAAAGGACATGTCCGGTTCTCGACACCCAATCAGATTTACGCGGGACGATTCGGTGAAGCCAACCGGATGTGGAGTGTCCTGCAAGCGGCCGGTGCGGGTGCTCCGATCGGAGTGCAGAACAGCGTCAACAGCAACCTCTTCCCGTACCCCGGCCAGTTCGACCTCGACGACAATCGCGACGCGAACGAAGGTCACCGGAATTGGATGGGGGGCACCGCCGTCGGCCAGATTCAATCGTTCCGGCATCCGCTGCTCTTTGGCGGACGTGGCCGCTATTGGACGACAGGAGCGACCGGCCCCAAGTCGCCGATGCTGTACTCGGTCGCGACCAGTCCACTGACGTTCTTGCAATATCAGGATGTCTTCAATGGATTTGACGCGCTGAATTCCGGTACGGCGTTGACGGGAACTCCGCAGTGGTTCGGTCTCACTCCGTTCGGCGCACCCCCCAGCAATCCGCTGATGACGTACACGAATCCCGCAACACTCCCGATTTACGGCGCCAACTTCGGCGTGCCGATCGGAGGGGCACCCTTCCCGAATCCGGCCAGCGTGAATGACTACTACCTCGTCGATGACTCGATGGAAGTGACGGTCGATCCGAAGTCCGAACAGCGGCCGTACGATGAACCGTTCGAGGCGATTGACACGTTGTACTTGCAGATGACAAACGCAGATCGCAACTCGACGGGACTGACGTCACGCCTGGCCGACACGATGCCGGCCAACCTGGTGATCCCCACCGGAGCCAGCAGCCCGAATCAAGTGGAAGTCGGTCAGCGGTTCACATCCCTCAGTTGGGACTTGAAGCACTTCGGGTTGCGACGTCATTCCGGGACTGGGAGTGATCGCGTTTGGGAATTCAACGTCGATTTCGACGGCGACGGAAATCTGGAATTCCCACCGCAATTCAATCCGGTGCTGCCGGGCGCAGGCGGCACCCCTTATGTGCCGGCGATTGATCCGAGTGCGGCGACGTACCTGCCGGAGAACGCCTATGGTCCACGCGATCCGTTCCGTCCGCAGTTGCGCCGGTTGTTGTCCTTCGAGTCTGGATCGACCACAGACGCAGCGACTCCGAAGCGGTTGAGCATTAATGAATTTCTCGATGTCGAACGTCGTCCGGGAACAACGCCCAGTTCCTATACTTCGCAGTTGCAGTACCGGCAACTGACACCGCACTCGACCGATAGCGCGGTTCAGAACCTGCCGACTCCCACGGCGAACACAATCAATCAGGCGTTCAAGGAACCGTACACGTTGCCGGCGTTTCCTCCGGCCGCGACCGGCATGCACTCGATCGAAGAGGTCAAAGAGTTCTGGGCACGCCGCGACCGACAGCAAATGGCTCGCGATATTTATGTGCTGCTCTACACGTTCTGCGGCGGAAATGATTCCGTCAACGTCTCGCCTCTCGGTGGTGGCGCTGCCGTTCCGACCACCGGCAACCTGACGACGAATTCCGGGCTTGAGGTTCATCCCGGCAACGTGCGTCGGCAGATGGCTCAGTTCGCCGTCAACTTTGTGGATGCGCTGGACACCGACAATGTGATCACGGCGTTTGAGTTCGACCATAATCTGCAGGATGGCTGGGATCTGGATGATGATCCCGCCACGACCGATACGACCAACGTGCTGACTGGCGAGCGTGAAGTGGTCTATGGGGTGGAAACGCCGCAGCTCACTTTCAGCGAGGCGGCTTGGTACCGGCAGTCTCAACAGGCATCGAATAATTCACAGACGCCGTACGATGACACTGTCGGAGAGTTCAACTTCGTGCAGTTGGAACTGCGTTCGATCTTCCCAGAGACGGTACAGCTCGCGGACCGACTCTCGACCACTGCGGCAACGGGAATCTGGCGAATTCTTCGAGACGACAATAACAATGGGATACTCGACGACAACACTGCGATGGTTCCCAATGAGCGAGAGAATGCAGTTGTCTTTTTGAATCCGGCCGGATCGATCGCTCCCGGTGGCCTGTATACGATCGCAAGCTCAGATGCGGGATCGTTAGGCCCTGGCGGCTTCCAGTCCTCGTTGATTTACATCGACCACGCCGGAGCCACCACGGACTTTGAGATGGTCTGTCCGAACGTGGCCACCGCTGGAGCGTACACGGGAGCGGCGCAGCCAGCGAACGGTATCGTGAATTTGGATCTGCTACATCCCAACGACACCCCCAAGTTCACGCTGGCATTTGGCATCGCTGGAGACTTCCTTAGCCGAAACAATAACCCGACGCTCAATACCCAAGCGGCTCCGGCTTATTTCGAGAACCATCTCACTCACACCGTCTTTGCATTACAGAGACGATTAAACCCACGATTGCCCCAGCTCTCTCTTGTGAACAATCCGTATGTGACGGTCGATGCGTTCGATCGCGATGGCCGCGTCGCACCGGGAAAGATGGGGGTCAAGATGATGGATTTGAATTTTGATGGTTCTGTGACCGATCAAACGACGGCACTTGCGCGTTTGGAAAATGATGAATTGCGTTCTACGGAGCGCGGTCAACCTCTGAAGAACATCAAAGTCGCCGGAGATACGGATGACCTCGAACTCAGCGGGAATGTCACTCCTGGCATGATGAAGACGACGTTTACCCTCAACAATTCCAAAAGCCCAGCGCAATTCAATCATCGTTACTCGTTTCTGCCGCACTTTGATCGGGATTACTCGTCGATCGTTGAGCTACTTCACATTCCGCTGTTTGGACCCGGTACGCTGACACGCGACGCCCAGGCGATGTGGCTGCCACCAGAACTCGATCCGGGAGGGGCGGGAAATGATTTGGGACAAGTCGGCGCGACGATTGACCCCACTGCCGCCAATAAAACCTACAGCGGCCCGCTGTCGTTCGGAGCTGCTGTGTTCCTTCAATCGGAGGATCGCGACCACGACGGCATGCTCGAGGCATCGGAAGACGCGAACGGCAATGGCCTCCTCGATCCGATGGAGGACACCAACAGCAATGGCTGGCTGGATTACGGTGACGATCTCAACAAAAACGGAGTGCTCGATTCGCACCCGTATCACTTTCATCGGTTCTTTGCCTTCGCGGAAGTTCCGACGCGGACCCATCGGCAATTGGGTGATCCGTTGCAGCAGCATCGCGTGCCAGCACGGATCAATCTGAATGGCGTGCGCGATCCGCGCGTGTTGGCGGGACTGATTGACGACCTGCAAGTCCACGGCATTCCCGAACGTGATCTCGGTGGTCCGAACCCGGGTTATACGGAAGACAAAAATCTCAATGGCGTGCTTGACGTCGGCGAGGATCTCAACGGCAATGGTACGCTGGACGCGGTCCCACCCGACCCGAACGAGGACATCAACGGAAATGGGCGATGGGACCGGACTCTGGCCGACGTCACTGGCAGCGATGCGAGACGCGATTGGTGGGGCAATTTCCTGTTGTCGCGTGACGGCTTGGATCCGACCAGCCAGATGTTCCTGCCGCTGTCGGGAACCTCGCGACCCTTCCGTGACTTCGGATTAACGCCGAATGGCAACAGCACCACTTCTAACGTGTCCTTAGAGGACTCGATTCTGCGGCGGATTCCGCAGACTATCCCAGCCGATCGCCGACGACTGTTTGAACTCACCAACCAGTCGGAATTCACCTTCCCGACCAGTGGAGCCACGGCGGTTTCGCCGCTGATACAGCATCGGTTGCTGTCGAAAATGGTGGGGAACACGACGACTCGGAGCAACTGCTTCGTGGTGTTCGTGACCATTGGTATGTTCGAGTGCGTGCAGTTCACGCCTCCCGGAACGACCGAGCCGGTGACACGCATCGGAGGCCCGCTGCTCAACGGCACGACTCCCGTCACCTACCGCAAAGCGTACATCGTGGATCGCTCGGTCGCCTTGGAAGCCAGCGACCAGGGAACCGGATCGTTCGACTGGAGGAAGCTGGTGATGGCTCAACAACGCATCAAGTAGTTGGACCGTCGGGCGGGACCAGCGGCGCATCGCATCGCCGCGCCGGCCCACTCAAATCTGGCATAGTATGAGGTGGGCCGGCACTCGACGCGGTCTGCTCCCCCCCAATGAGTGTGGCAAATTTGATGTTCTGCCACTCGCCCGTTGGACGGAACGTGCGTTACCTGCCTGTTTAAAATCGCTACCCCGTTCGCGGGATTCTGCACCACTCAAAATCAACAAACTCCTGAGTGGCGTGCAGGCCCGCGAGCCCTTGGGGTAAGCCCGGTGGGGTGAATTTCAACAGGATGTTACGATCCGCTCATGGCGAACGTGCTGTCAGAATCACCGTCGGAATCAGAACGTGGCCGACGGGCCAGAGTGAGCGAGTGGATCGCGGTGGCGTGGATCGTTGGGTACGCGGTCTTCTTTTTTCATTTCACGTTGCCGAATAGCAATCCGCCCGTCAGTCGTGTCGACCTCTGGATTGATCTGCCAGAATTGTTGTGGTCGAACGTGGTCGCGCCGCCGAAAGCAGCGGCGTCGAGTTGGAAAAATCTTTCGCAACGCTTCGATCTGTTCGCGGTGGCTGCGGTGATCTGGCTCGGCAGTTGGGCGGTCGGTGGTTTGCTGCTGCGAGCGTTGCGAATTCCGCTTCCAGCGCGTTCGGCGGAGCGTTTCGTGAGCGCGTGCGGCGTCGGTCTGTCGGCGGTTTCGCTGCTGACGCTGGGTTGCGGCTTGGTGGGTTGGCTGTCGCCGTGGTTGCTTGGCGGAGCGTTGGGAGCGGCTACGGTCTACGAGGTCTGGTTGTGTTGTCACGACAAGAATGAAGGCGAAAGGCTGAAGGCGGAGATCAGCCAAGCCAGGCATTCCGCCTGGACATCGTTCGTGGGGTTCGTATCGCGCGGGGAGCAGCTTCCGTATCCAATGATCGCGAAAAGCCTCGCCGTCGTGTTCATCGGGTTTTTTCAGCTGGCGATGCTGCTCGGTTCCGTCCTCCCGCCGACGGATTTCGACGTGAAGGCGTATCACCTGACGGGGCCGAAGGAGTATTTCCTCAACGGCCAGATCACGTTCTTGGAACACAACGTCTACACGAACTTCCCGTTCCTGACCGAGATGCTGTGCTTGCTAGGAATGGTGCTGAGGCAGGATTGGTATCGAGGCGCGCTCGCGGGGCAAGCGGTGTTGATGGGGTTCGCTCCACTGACTGCGCTGGCGTTGTTCTGTGCGGGACGGAAATGGTTTGGCGAAACTGTCGGCTGGCTGGCGGCCGTGATTTATCTTTCGACACCGTGGACGTACCGGCTGGCGATCATCGCGTATGTCGAAGGAGCGTTGTCGTGTTACTTGTTTTTGGCGTTATTCGCCGTGCTGCTGGCGGTGGAAACCTTGCGTCGCGAAGGAAGCGGGGCGGCGTCCAATCGGTTGTTCTTGTTGGCAGGTTTGTTCGCGGGCAGTGCGATGGCGTGCAAGTATCCGGGGTTGGTGTCGGTGGTGATTCCGTTGGGGTTGGTGAGTCTCTGGGGGGTTCGAAAAAAGGATCACGGCCATCAGCTTTCGGCTATCGGCTTTCGGCCGGAGTGGTTGTGGGGCGCGTTGATGTATTTGATGGGCACAGCAGTCTCGGTGGGACCGTGGCTGCTGAAGAACCTGGCGGCGACCGGCAATCCGGTCTACCCATTGGCCTATGGATTGTTTGGCGGACGCGATTGGGATGCGATGTCTCACGCGAAGTGGAATGCGGGGCACAGTCCGAAGACCTACGCGCTCAGCGATCTGGCCGAGAAGTTCATCGACGTCACCGCGAAAGCCGATTGGCTGAGTCCATTGCTGTTTGGTCTCGCGCCGCTGGCGCTGTTGGCAGCAGGCAATCGGCAGTGGGGAGTTTCCAGGGAGACAGAGTTGAAGGACTGCACCTCCACTCGGAACTCGGAACTCGGAACTCGGAACTTGATCCGTTGGCTTTCGCTGTATGTCGCTTACCTGTTTCTTCAGTGGTGGCTGCTGACGCATCGGATCGACCGGTTTTGGGTGCCGCTGATTCCCGTCGTTTCGTTATTGGCGGCAGCGGGGTGTTTGTGGTCGTCGAGCAAACTGTGGCGTCGCGCGTGTGGCGCGTTTGTGGCCTTGTCGATACTGTTCAATTTGGGGTTCGTGACGACGCCGTTGTGTGGGTTCAACGCGTATCTATCGAACCTCAATCAAGCCCGCACGGGATCTGAAAGCACGGCCGAGGCAATTCACTACCTCAACCAATTGTCGGATGCCGGCAAGCTGCCAAGCGACGCCACGGTGCTGTGTGTTGGCGAGGCGCAGGTCTTCGATGCTCGGCCGCGAGTGATTTACAATACCGTGTTCGATCAACCAATCTTTCGCGATTGGCTGGCGGAACGGCCGCCCGGAGACGTTCCTGACCAAGACTGGCCTCTACGACCAATCGATGAAGTTCGCCAGCAGTTCCAGTCGCAAAAGATCACTCACGTCTTGGTCAACTGGCAGGAGCTGCTGAGATATCGGATGACGTATGGCTATTCCGAATTCGTCACTCCACAACGGTTTGCGTGGCTGCAGGGGCAAGGCTTGCTCGGCAATCCGGAAGAGTTCCGAATGGGAGCCCGCCAGTTCGAATCACTGCGAACACACGAGCTTCGCAAGCTGGACGAACAGCGCGAGGTGGAAGAGTGGGCCCCAGAATTGAAGAGGTCATTCAATGGTGCGACGGTTTTCGTGACGTGGCAGTTGTTCCCGCTTCAGGCCCCCGCTCGGCCCAATCCGGATCGAAACAGATCCAAATGAGCTCCCAGCAGGAACCGCGGATTTCGTCAAGCGGGGTTTTCCGAACTGGGCATTGCGGCAATCCGAAGCCGTAGATATGGTGCTGCCTCAGATGGATGCTGTCGGGGCATCCTGTCTGGGTCTTGTAGGTGGTTCCCGGCTTGTGGGCAGAGCGAAACAAAAAGCTCATCGCGTGATGAGAAGTTTCCCAGCCATTCGCAAGCGTCAACGAGTGCTCCTGCGAAGCCTAGGTCTCAGAGTCGCGCCGTCTGGAAAACGGCGACAGTTCGAGGAAGTGCGTGAATGGCTAAGAAACTTTTCGTGGGTGGTTTGGCTTGGGCGACGACGGACGATGGGCTCCGTCAGGCGTTCGAGCGTTTTGGACAAGTGGCAGAAGCCAAAGTCATCATGGATCGTGAAACGGGCCGGTCTCGCGGTTTCGGTTTCGTGAGCTTCAATGATGACGCTCAAGGCAGTGCTGCCATGCAAGAAATGGACGGCGGACAACTCGACGGCCGGACTATCAAGGTGAACGAAGCGCAAGAACGCGCTCCCCGCCCGGGTGGAGGCGGTGGATACGGTGGTGGTGGCCGTGGCGGTCGTGGCGGATACGGAGATCGTTAACCCCGACGGTGTCCGCGACGCCCAACAAAGACGCGGCATGACAATTCGAAACATCAGAGAAAAAGCCGGGAGCGATCCCGGCTTTTTCCATTTCACGATAGTGATTTACACGAACTCGTTTCAGCGTCGCGTCGGACTCAACTTGCGGCCGAGGTCTTCGCACAGAACCTCCAGACAACGCGAAACGGAGACGTTTGATTCGATGTGTTGTTCGGTTTCAGCGACACGCTCGAACAGGCTCATCACGAATTCAAAGTCCTCCGGCGAACGAGCTTCGAAGCGCCGCGCGAATGACACTGCCGCCGGGATGATCGCTCCTTGCGGCTGATCGGACAGATGCAGCGCAGCGGCTCGAAAGAATTCGAGGCCGAAACGAACCAGCCACAGCGTGTTTCGTCGTTGCGTTGCTGTGTCGCCGCCGATCGCTTCGATTCCCGATGTCAACTTTTCGGCGAGTGCGAATGATTGAAACTGGTCGCTGGCGAGTTGCAGGTACAGCGCGTCCCGCAACTCACGCAACGCGGGGTCCAGTAATTGTGTCGCGACCGCCAAGCTGCCACCGCTAAGTTCGGCCAAGGCAACGGCCTCGGCGGGTTCAGTCACCAACTCTTGCTGCACGAGCAGTTCGGCGATGTCGCGGGACGACAACGGATCAAATCGCACGGTCTGGCAGCGCGAACGAATCGTCGGCAACAGCGCGTCAAGGGTGTCGGCGATGAGCAGGATCAACGCCTTTGGCGAGGGCTCTTCCAGCGTCTTGAGAAAAGCATTCGCCGCCTCGACATTCATCTCCGCCGCGTTGTCGATGATCGCAATTTTTCGATCGCCCGACATTGGCAAACGCGACAGATCGTAGCACAACCCCTCGCGGCCTCGATTCTCGGGCGGGCCGAGAAACAGATCGATCGTGAACTCCGATTTGCCCGATTTCCGGCTGACCTCGTGCAAGTCCGGATGCAAGCCCTTGACGACTTGCTTGCAGGCGGAGCATTCGCCGCACGCCAGCAATTCCTCGTTCGAGTGCCTCTGACACAACAAGCACTGGGCCAGCGTCCGTGCGAACAGCCGTTTGCCGACTCCATCCGGGCCCGCGAAAACGTACGCGTGCGAGAGTCGGCCGCGACGCAAGGTTCGCCGAAACCACTCGACACGTTCGCCATGTCCCCGAATCGCATCCCAGTTCATGCGGCTGACTTTCCCTCGTAGCCACGTTCACCAGAACGTGGATAATCACGAAAGAGATCCACGTTTTGGCGAACGTGGCTACGACTTTGAAACGACATCATCCAACTCAATCCATCCCAACGTATCGCCGGTTGCGATGACGTCGTTCTCAAAACATCCGATCCTCCGCAACCGGCCGCTGCTGGGAGCTTCGACGTCAAACGTCATTCCGCGCAGCAACACTTCGACAACCGGATCGCTCGCGACGACCTCTTCGCCGATCTGAGTCAGCCAAGTGCTGACCCGAACCTGTTGTCCCTCCGCGCCGAGTTCCGGCAGGGTGATCGGTTGCCAGCCGGTGGTGTTGAGCGTCATCTCGTGATCTCCGCCGCCATCTCGCCAGCATGGTAGCTCGACCGCACGAACGGGCCGCTGGCCACCATGCCGAAACCAAGTCGCCTCGCCAGATCGCCAATTTCGTCGAACTCCTCCGGCGGAACGAAACGCTCGACTGGCAGATGATCGGGCGTCGGTTGCAGGTATTGCCCCAGCGTCAGCATATCGCAACCGACCGATCGCAGATCGGCAAAGACATCGAGCAGTTCGTCGAGCGTCTCACCAAGTCCCAACATCAGCCCGCTCTTGGTCGGCATGTCGGGAGCTTCGTCTTTGACTTGCTGCAGCAGGTCGAGTGTTCGCTGATACTCGGCGTTGCGTCGGACGCGGTGGTACAGCCGGGGGACCGTCTCGGTGTTGTGGTTAAAAACGTCGGGCCGAGATTCAATCACACGCGAAATCGCCGCTCGGTTGCCGAGAAAGTCGGGAGTCAGGACTTCCACCTGCGCTCCGGTCCGCTCGCGCACAGCCAACACGCAACGAGCGAAGTGGTCGGCACCGCCGTCGGCCAAGTCGTCGCGAGTCACCGACGTGATGACGACGTACCGCAATCCCAACCGCTCGGCCGCTTCGGCGACACGTTCCGGTTCGTCCGCTTGCAGCGTCTCGGTCTTTCCTTTCGGGACCGAGCAGAATCCGCAGGGCCGCGTGCAAACGTTGCCGAGCACCATGAACGTGGCTGTCTGTCGCGACCAGCACTCGGTGCGATTCGGGCACTTCGCGCTTTCGCAAACGGTCTCCAGGCGGAGGTCCGAAATCACGTTGCTCGTGTAAACCATGCCTGGCTGTGGCATCGGCCGTTTCAGCCAGCTCGGCAAACGTCGCTTCGCCACGACGGCGGCCGCATTGGAAATCGCTTCGGACGGGAGGATGTTGAGGTCGATCATCGTTGAATTGGAAGTTTAGCTACGGCGTGGTGTCAACGCTCGCGAACGCTACCGCGAGAAACGCGAAGAAACTAGCGGCGGAATCGACGGTTCGACATGATCTCTTGCCAAGGAGAACTCCATGAACCGACTTGCCGTGACTGTTTTGCTGTTGCTGGCTTTGACAAACCTCTCTGCGGCAGCCCCGCCAAACGTGGTGCTGATCGTCGCCGATGATCTCGGAGCGATGGATCTCGGCTGCTACGGCAGTAAGTTTCATCGGACGCCGCATCTCGACAAGCTGGCGGCGGACGGGATGCGGTTCACGCAGTCGTATTCGGCCTGTCCGGTTTGCTCGCCGTCGCGAGCGGCCATCATGACCGGGCAATACCCGCCGCGATTTCAATTGACCGACTGGCTGCCGGGACGCGGCGACCGTCCCGATCAACGGCTCAAGCGACCGACGCTGCGGAATCATCTGCCGCTCGAAGCAACGACGATCGCTGAATCGCTCAAGCCGGCCGGTTACGTCTGCGCGAGCATCGGCAAATGGCATCTCGGCGGCGAAGGCTTCGAGCCGACCAAACAGGGCTTCGAAGTCAACATCGCCGGCGACGCGGCCGGTTCGCCGCAAAGTTACTTCGCTCCTTTCAGCAAGCCGAACGGCAAAGTGATGCCGGGATTGAATGACGCGGCCGCCGGCGAATACCTCCCGGATCGGCTGACAACCGAAGCGGTGAAGTTCATCGACGCGAACCGCGAGCGGCCGTTCTTTTTGTACCTGCCCCACTTCACGCCGCACACGCCGCTGAAGGCGAAAGACGACGTCGTCAAAAAGTATCCAGCCGCCGGCACATTCCGAGGCCAGCAGAACAATCCGATTTACGCGGCGATGCTCGAAAGCCTCGACGATTCGGTGGGGCGCATCATTGCAAAGCTGGACGAACTGAAACTCTCCGATCGCACGATCGTGCTCTTCACGTCGGACAACGGAGGACTCGCGACAACCGAAGGGCCGAACACTCCGGCAACCTCGAACGCTCCGTTGCGCGAGGGGAAAGGTTGGCTGTACGAAGGGGGCATCCGTACTCCGCTGCTGGTGAAGTGGCCGGGTTCGATCAAAACCAACAGCACCAGCGATGTGCCGGTTTGCGGAATCGACCTGTTGCCGACCATTCGTGACATCTGTGTCCTTGAACAAACTGAGTCACTCAAGATCGACGGCGTCAGCCTGCTGCCGTTGCTCAAGCAATCAGGGACAATCGAACGCGACTCACTTTTCTGGCATTATCCGCACTACGCCAATCAAGGAGGCAAGCCGGGCGCAGTCGTCCGCTCCGGCGAATGGAAGTTGGTCGAGTTCTACGAAGAGGGTCGCCGCGAACTGTTTCACGTCGCGAAGGACGCCAGCGAGTCGCGAAACCTTGCCGAGCAAGAACCCGCTCGTGTGCGTGAGATGTCCGAAAAGCTCGCCGCGTGGCGAAAAGAAGTCGGCGCGTTGATGCCGGAACCGAATCCGGACTACACCCCGAACCCGCAAGCTAATAACGGTGAGATCATCATTCCCGCTCGCACGGCCGACGTGCGAGGAACGATGCTGCGGTACGAACCAATGCCGCACAAAAATACGATTGGCTTTTGGGTTCGCGTCGAAGACTGGGCCCGCTTCGAGTTCACCGTCACGAAGCCCGGCAGATTCGAGTTAGAAGGACTCATCGGCTGCGGTAATGGCAGCGGCGGCAGCGAGGTTCGATTCGAGGTCGCTCCATCGGGTCAAGACTCCGAACCACAAACGCTGTCGTACGTCGTGAAAGAGACCGGCGGCTTCCAAAACTTCGTGCCAACGATGCTCGGCGACGTGACGATCGACAAACCCGGACGCTACGAACTGCGCGTCAAGGCGATCAAGAAACCAAACGTGGCGGTGATGGACCTGCGGCAGGCGCGGCTGCTCCCGAAGAATTAACGGCAATCGTCGTTGCCTCTCTCCCAGCAAACGACTATCACGGGAATAGCCTGGAGCAGCCGATTTGGTTTACTCGACATCCAGCATTTGCAGGATCGCCGAATGACTAATCCTGCTCCGCTTCGTTCCAAATTCCCCTCGTCAAACAGGTGCACCCTGAATAGGTGGATGTCAGCACGCGAAGGCCGTAACAGGCAACGCGCAGCAATTCCCACTCTTTAAGCCAGCAGCTTCGTTACCACATTTCCATGCACGTCGGTCAAACGAAAATCGCGGCCTTGGAAGCGGTAGGTCAATTGGGTGTGGTCGAAGCCCAGGAGGTGCAGGATCGTGGCGTGGAGGTCAATCGAGCCGAAACGCCGACTCCTGCTTCTTGGCTCCGTGACAGCCGAGACATTTCGCCTCAAAGATCGGCTGCACCTCTTTGACGAAGTCGATTCTTCGAGCCAACGGCTTCGGCAGTTGATCGTCGGCCGTCACTCCGATGGGCAAGGCCATCATGACCAACGAAGAAATCCACAACCAAGAACTCCGTCGTCGAGTCATCATGCCGATCTCGCTTCCGAACAAACCGATAGGAAAATCACAAAGGCTTAAAGGCACGAAGAGTTTTATTTTGCGGCTTCAGTCTTAGTGGTCGACCGTAGCTCGCGAATCATTTGGTTGCCAGCGGCGGATTACTTCCACAGCGATTCCTTCTGCCAGCCGAGGGATTCGATCCGTTTCAATTCGGCGTCGATGTCGCTCCCTTCATAGAACGAAAGCCAGCCGCGCAGAGTTTGTATTTCACTCGGAGCACAGTCTGGGAACTTCGGGTCGGAGTGCAGGCATGGGCAGGGCGGATTGCCCCACGGTCGATGGCACGGTTCCCAAGCAGTGATGATCCAACGCTTCTTCGATTCGTCATGCACAGCGACAAACGGCTTACGGAAGAGTTTGTTGTCGTTCGTCTGCGCCGCGAAGCCAGCGGCACCTTTCAGCATCACGCAGTTCTGCACACGCAGGTCAGAGAGTTTTTCGTTCGTGCCATTCTTCAGCCACAGTTCCATTCGGACGGCGTCGCGCTGCGGGACGACCAGCGTGCCAAACTCGATGCCGTTTGGCAGCCGGCGTTGAAGATCGAAGGAGCCGTCCTGGCGGCGGTTCCATTCGAGACGTTCCAGTTCGATCCCTTGCTTGGACCAGATCGTCGGGACGTGCGTGTGAGCCAGATACGTCAGGCCAAGATTCGACCACAACGCCTCCGGTACATCGACGACGACATAGCTTTTATCGTCCCACGGCGTGAAGACGCTGACTTTGGTTTCGCGCTGCGGATTAACCGCTCCGTCGAGAAATCCGATGCGCGGATGACGTCCACCCGGATACGGCAACACTCGCAACGGCGCGTTCGCCGCGCGAGCCGGACGGTTGTCGTCCCGAATATTGAACTTTTTTCTCGCAGCGTTGATCTCTTCAGCAGCCAGGCCCGTCGCCGCGGTGATCTCTTCGGACGAGAACCGATGCTGCCAGATCATGTTTTCCAGCCAGTACCGCAATTCAGAGTCGGCTTTCGGTTTCCGGGCGTTTGATGGATCGTCCGCCAAGCTTGGTACGGCGACGACCAAAACCACGAGAGCAAACCAACAGAATCGAAGCATCGGCGATATTCCTTGAATGGAGTCAGCACGAACAAACGGCTTGCAAGCGACGTCGCAAGTTAGTCAACAGCGCCACGAGCGAGCTTGGCGGCGACAGTAACCACTCGCACGTCAATTCTCGCACGAGGTTTTGAGCTTCGGACGTCAAATAGTCCACCGTGCTCTTGCCATCCACGCGAGCCTTCATGCACGCGGCGAGATGACACAAGGCCCGACGTTCAAGTTGTGTTTGGGGCGGCACCGGCATTCGACCCTTGGCCAACGTCACGCTGTACGATGACCAGAACCCGAAGGCCAAATCCAGGAACTCGTCCAATCGCCGAGCGTGTTTGATCGTCTTGAGCAACACGTGGCTGAGAAAGAAACCGAGGTCAAAGGCTGGATCTCCAAAGTGGCCGGTCTCGAAATCGACGAGCACGAGTCGCGGTCGTTCGCCGTAGAGTCCGACCTCGGACGGGTCGAGCAAAATGTTCTTCGGGCTGAAGTCTCCGAGCACCAGGCAGACCTGCGTCGCCCAGGTTTCATCGATCAGCCGTGCGAGCGGCGGGCGCAGTTCTGGTTCGCGTTCGGCGACGAAGCGGTAGAACGGATCGAGTCGCAGTTCGTCAAAGATCGTACGATCGCCGAGCCGCTCACGCAGGTCCGTGTCGCCAACAGTTGTCGCATGGATTGTCGCCAAGAATTCGCCAAGCCGCCGCGCGATCGTCGGGTCAGCCTCGCCGTCCAACAAACAAGTCTTCCAGACGAGATGCTCGCGGGGGATCGCTTCCATCGCGAACAGGAAGTTGTCGCGATCCTCGAACAGCAGCTTGGGGACAAGGCCCGCGGGTGTGACTCGCGACAGCGCTTCGAGAACCTGCCGTTCGCGCCAGATTCGTTCCAGTTGGCTGAACCAAGCTGTTTGCGTGCGGAGTTGTGCCCGCGACTGTTTGACAACGAAGTCCTCCTCACCGGGTACAGTGACGCGCATCACGACATTCGAGACTCCGCCGCTGAGCACCTCGGCGCTCGAGCGCGCGGCAACGGCAGCAGTCAGCCTGCCCGTGTCGCGCAGATAGTCGATCAAATTGTCGGGACCGAGTTCGAGCATGTGTGCTCCGAGCATGTCAAAGTCTGTTCTCAGAGTAGCCGTTCTTTCGGAGAAGACGAGCCGATCGGCATCAAGCCATCTTGACGGTCGCACGCTTGACTTCTAGCATCCTCCTTCCAGTCTTGGGTTTCGAGGGGCCTTTTCTTCACGATGCCGTCTGAGCATCAAGCTTGCTGCCAACTGTCCGCAACCGGAACACAGCACATTCGGCAGAGGCTGTTCTCCCCTCCCGCTCGGGATCGACTCGATCACGATCACTTAGGCTCACGGGATGTGACGCCGATGCTTGTCCAGCAACAAGACTCAGCGCTCGTCGTTCACACCCCTGCCAAGCTCAATTTGTTTCTGGAGATTCTGGGGAAACGGCCCGACGGTTTCCACGAGCTGGAAACGCTCATGGTCACCATTGGCCTGTACGACACATTGCGGTTCACGGAGGACGACTCTTCTGCTTCGCCGTCGCGATCTGCGTCGGCAACGTCTGCGGCGGATCTGCCGTCCGATATTCACCTGTCATGCCAGTGGACTGGGTCTCCGGAGTTTTCTCCTGCACCAATCCCAACGGGCCGAGACAATTTGGTGGTTCGGGCAGCGGAGTTGTTGCGGGAGGTCACAGGGACTCGGCGCGGAGCGTCGATCGAATTGACCAAACGCATTCCGATGGCCGCGGGGTTGGCAGGAGGATCGAGCGACTGTGCCGCGACGCTGTTTGCCTTGAACCGATTGTGGAAGTTGGGTCTGCCCGACCAGCGATTGCTGGAGCTGGCAGCTCGGCTGGGGAGTGACATTGCATTTTTTCTGACGCGGACTTCGGCCGCCGTCTGTCGCGGCCGGGGCGAAATCATCGAACCAGTGGCCGCACCCATGAGATTGCACTTCGTGATCGCCAAACCCGCTAGCGGCCTTTCGACCGCCGCCGTGTTCCGGCAGTGTCGTCCCGCCGCGTCACCTCGCTCGGCTCAACCGCTGGTCGATTCGCTGTGTGCCGGACGATTTTCGATCGCCGCTCGGCAACTGCACAACGCTCTGCAACCGCCGGCCGAGCAACTCAACGCCGACGTCGTTCGTCTACGTCGCACGTTCTCCCGACTGCCGTTTCTGGGACACCAGATGAGCGGCAGCGGCACTTCGTATTTCGGACTTTGTTCGCAGCTGGATCAGGCGAGGGCACTGGCGGCCCAAGTCCGCTCGGCCGGTTGCGATGATGTGTTTGTGGCCTCGACTCAACCCTGATTTGTGAGCATGGTTTTCATCAGTGAAGGAGTGCTGCCGTGGAAATCACCGAAGTGCGCGTCAAATTGATGAGTGACCCCAACGACCGCCTGATGGGCTTCTGCTCGATCACGCTCGACAGCAGCTTTGTCATCCGGGATCTGAAGATCATCCAAGGAGGCAAAGGCTGTTTCGTGGCGATGCCCAGCCGCCGCCTGATGGACCGCTGCTCGCGCTGTCACACCAAGAACCACCTCCGCTCACGCTTCTGCAACCACTGCGGCGGTCCACTCCGCGAAGACCGCTCCGCCAAAGACCTGGACGGCCGAGCCAAGCTCTACGCCGACATCGCGCACCCGATTAACTGCGACTGCCGCGAAAAGATCCAAATCAAAGTCATGGAAGCCTTCGAGCAAGAGAAAATCCTGGCTCAACAAGAGGGCTACATTTGCCGCTACGACGACTACGGCGAAGACGACTACGACGACGAACCAATCGCCGCGACGTTCGCTCGCCGCGAAGCTCCCAGCCGTGAGGGGACAATCCGTTTCGACCAACCGCAGCACAGCGTCGGTCCCACGGAACCTCACGTCTTGAAGATGCCGCAGTCCGAACCGGCGAAAGCATCAGTTCGCCTGAGCCAGGACAACGACGGCGATTCGTTCGGGTCGGGCATCGATTGATGTCATGCCCGCGCGGTCAGCACTATTGCAGCGGCAAAAGGGAACCGAAGTCGTGAGACTTCAGGCCGGAGCTCTCACGAGTTCCGCTGTAATTGGTTCGAATCTGCTCTAATCGTCCGCTTCTGACGAGTCCTTGATCACGAACCGAGCTTTCAGTTTGGCGACTGTACGAGCCAGGCCGGCCTGCTCGACGGATCGCAAGACCTCGCCGAAGTTCTTGTACGCTGCGGGAGCTTCGTCTTTCGGATACAGGCGGCAGTTGCTGAGGATGTCGTGCGTGGCGAGTTCGTGGTCGATCTCGCGCTGGTCGAGTTCGCGAATCGCCCGCTTGCGTCCGAGTGCTCGGCCAGCACCGTGGTTGACGCTGTAGCAGCTCTTGGCGGCTCCTGGTTCAGCGACCATCACCACACTGCCATCGCGCGGGTTGCCCGGAAGCAGAATCGGGTGCCCGGTCGCTTCGTATTTTGTTCCTTTCAGACCGTGATGCCCCGCCGGGAATGCTCGCGTTGCCCCTTTGCGATGCACCCAAGCGACTTCGTCATTCACGATCTCACGCCGTGCGATGTTGTGGCTGATGAAGTACACCAGCTCTCCCTTCACGCTGCCGAACACCTCCTGAAAGGCATCCAGAACGAGCGCGTTGATCAGCAGATGATTGACCGTCGCAAAGTTCGCGCCCAAGGCCATGTCATCCAAGTACGCATCGGCCTCGGCGGTTCCCAGCGGAGCATACACCAGCTCACGATCGCCTCCCGGCAGCGGGATGTCCCACTGCTTGAATTTCTCTTGAATGGCCTTGAACTGCGCCGTCGCCAACCGATGTCCCCAGCCGCGCGAACCGCAGTGCGATAAGAATGCCACGCAGCCGTGCTTGAGACCGAAGACGTCTGCGACCGACGACGGGCTCTCCTGCCGCCCCTCCACCAGTTCCACCGCTTCACACTCGCCGAAGTGGTTCCCACCCCCGTACGAGCCAAGCTGTTCGACGTTCTTGACGAACCGCAGACCCTCGTCGCTGGCGAGATCGCCCACCAACCGATCGACTCGTTTCTCCAGCGAGCCGTTCGATCCATCGTGGCCGAGATGAAACGAGTCTTCGCAGCACTCGACCCAATGCGGAGGAATGCCCAGCGCCTCGCACACCGCGCGCGACGCCCCTTCGATCACGATCTTTCGGCCCAGCGAACCGCTGACTCGCCGAGATTTTTTCACCGACCGTTGGCCGCGACCTGCTCCCGTCGGAATCCGCTCGACAATCGCGTCGATGAGTGCCCTCCGCACACGCTGTTCGGCAACCTGCTCGATCGGCAAGTCCATCTGCAACAAGCTCATCGAGCACTTGATGTCGACTCCAACTGGTCCCGGATAAATGTGCGTCGGCGAAACCATCACGCAGCCCACCGGAGCACCGTAACCCCGATGCGCATCCGGGTTCAGAACCAGTTCAGTGACCCCCGGTGCCCCGCGCGAATTCAACGCCTGCTCGATGCACCCCGCATCAAACCCATTTCGAATCGTTTCGGTCCCAATGACCGTGATCGGCTTCGTGGTCGAATTTCGAGCCGGCAAGATCGCCGTTGCGCTGCCGGTCGCGATCATGTTGTGAGCTGCCTTCAATTCGTCCATCACGATTTCTTTCTTTGAACTGCGGACCATGCGGTAAAGGCTTATTTCGCGGCACCGGGTTTGGCGGAATTCTCCTGAATGAACTCCCGCGTTCGAGCAATGACTTCGTCGTTGATACCCACGTGGCCCATTTCTGGGTAATGGTGAACTTTGTGCTGTGCCTCTGCTTTTTGCAGCACCTCGATCATCGTCAGAGCGTTCCCGATCGGCACCGACTTGTCGTTGCCGGAATGCAGAATCTGTAATGGCTTCGACGTCTTGGCGACATGCTTCGTCGGTGAAGCATACGCTCGAGCTTCGGCCATATCGACTCCCGGCGGAGTCCACAGTGCTCCCCAATCAAGAGCCACCAAATCGTAACCTGCTGCCACACCGATCGCGGCACGAAAGTCGTTGCTCTCCTTCTCCCATCCACTTCGCGAACGACAACCTTCGGTACGGCCTTCTCGTCCCCCAAGCCGACTTCACATTCGCTGAATTTGTTCGTGACGAATCCGGCCACCAACAATCCACAAGCCACCCACGCCATTCGAAATCGTAGCGTCGTCTGCTGCACCTGCCTTGTCGCGAGCGGAACGTGGAATTGGCCTCAGACTCAGGAGCCATCATCGGCAACCGCCATGACCGGAACAACCTCGTGAGCACACTCACCCGAAGTGTCTGTGACGTGACACCACCGAGTTCATCTGGATAGCGACAAAGATCGCAGCCTCGTCCCGCTAATGATCAGGCGGCGTTTCCTGAATGACGGAAATCGTGCAGTCGATCACCAGCCACGACAGTGCACACAGCGCGTACGTCACGCCGACGATGACGAACACCGGCCGCCAGCCATAGTGTTCGGAGACGGGGCCGAAGACCAACGGAGCGGCGACCAGTGCGATGCCGGCGATCGAATTGCTGAACGCGTAGACGGACGCTGTTGCTTTGCCGCCGATGTCGGTGATGACTCCCAAGTTGGTGGTCAGACTCCAATCGCCGAACAGCTTCACGAAGAACAAGATCGAGCAGAACGCATACGGCCGGTCGAAAAAAATCAGCGCGACGAACATCAGCACGGCAGCCAGTCCTTTGCCGACGAACGCCACGCTGGCCCGCGACCAGCGGCGATTCCCCGTGCGAACAATCAGAAAATCGTTCAGCATCCCGCCGGTCACTCCGGCGACCGCCCCCCCCAGCAGCGGCAAGGCCGAGTAAATCCCCATCTCTTTGAACTTCAGCCCATGCACTTGCGAAAGGAACAACGGAATCCAATTCGAGTAAATGTTGTCGGCAAACGTGCTGAGCACATTCTGCAGGCTCAGCCAGATCAGATTCATCAGCGAGCGGGGAGTCATCGAACGCAGCGTCGCTCGAAAGCCCAAAGCTGGAGTTGCGCTACTCACGACCACATTGCCGTCGATCAGCTGAGCTTCCGCTTCGTTGACGCTCGGATGTTCGCGCGGCGAGTTGCGGAACACAACCACGAACAGCAGCGCATTCACAGCGCCAACCGCCACGAGAATCCAAACCGCGCTACGCCAATCGAGTCCCCACACTCCCAGCAGTAACGTCGTGAAGACGACCGAGGAACTCAGTGCCCCCAGCCGTCCGGCCAGCACGCCGACACTTCCTTGCAACGTCGTGCGGACGGCTGGCGGATACCACGTCCGAGCGACTCGGCTCAGGCAGGCATACACCGCCGACTGGCCGGTCCCCAATGCCGCTCGCGAAAACCACAGCCAGCTCACCGACGGCGCCCAGGCCATCAATCCCATCGCGGCGCACCACAACACCATCAAGCCGGTCAGCACCAGATGGACGCCCCAGACATCCGCCGCGATCCCCAGCGGAAACTGAAAGCCCGCGTAACAGAAGGAGAACGCCGAATCGAGCTGACCAAGCTGCGTGTTGGTCAGCTTCCACTCATTCGCCAGCGTCGGCTTGATGAATGCGAAGACGTAGCGGTGCAAATACAGCAACGCCGAGATCGCGAACGCCAACGAAAACACACTCCAACGAACGTTGGTTGCGTCGGTCTCAGGTTCGGATTCTGCGACAGACATGTGATGACATCCCAACACCCAAGCACCAATGTCCAAAGAAATCCCAAGCTCCAATTTCCAAAGACCATCGACCCCTGATTTCCGGCCTCTCAGGATTGGTCATTTGGATTTGGACATTCTTTGGACATTGGGGTTTTGGTCTGGGAGATTCAAGATTCCATGCGGTACTTCCGCAATTTGTCGAGATCGACCTCAATGCCAAGTCCCGGTTTGGTCGGCACGGCGATCGTTCCCGCTTGGATTTGAAACGGCTCAGTGATGATGTCTTCGACGAGACCGTAGTAGGTCGTGTCATTCGCCAACGAGTACGCCGGTCCCGAGGCCGCGACGTGCAGCATCGCCGCCGTCTTCGGGCCGAGATCATGTCCGCAGTGCATGATGCACGGTACTCCCGCCGCCTCGCAGACGTGGCCGATCTTTACACAGGGAAAGATGCCGCCCGCGATGTGTGTGTCGGGCAGAATGAACTCGGCGGCGTCTTCGCGCAGGATCGCCATCACGCTGGCCGGGTCGGTGACGCTTTCATTGAGCGCGATCGGCACGTTCGTCCCGCGCCGCAATTTCGTCGCGTCGGAAAGAGGCTCTGCCGGGATCGGTTGTTCGAGGTACTGCAAGTTGTACTGCTCGAGATGCTGGCAGAGTTCGGCCGCTTGCTCCGGCGAGTACGCCCGGTTCGGATCAATCCGCAGCTTGAGCCGATCGCCGACGGCGTCGCGAATGCCGCGCACCATTTCGAGGTCTTCGCGCATGTCGGAACCGGCCTTCGTCTTCAACGTGCCGAAACCCATCTCGACGTACCAGCGGGCGAACTCGCCGGACCGTTCGTAGGACTGAATCCCCATGCACGCGGCCACTTCGACGCGAGGACGGATCACCCCTCCTAAGAGCTGCGCGACCGGCAGATCGGCCGCCTTGCCGCAGATGTCCCACAGCGCGAGCTCGATCCCCGACTTCAACCGCGTTTCGAGCGGACAGTCTCGATGAAACGCCGCGATGTTCTGTGGATCACGACCGATCAACCACTCGCGCGCCTGTTGCTCGGCGCGCCGTCCGCTGAGGTCCGGCAGGAAGTTGACATTGTGCTCACCCCAGCCGATCAGCCCCTCATCGGTTTCAACCCGCACGATGCCGCTTTGCGTCGTCGAGCTGCTCCGAATGTGCGACCGATACGGAGCCAACGGTGCCGTCTGCGGCACCTCAACAATCGTTACGGAAACGTCGGTCACTCGCATCTGTCTCTTCCTTCGCCGCAGGGCGGGACCAACTCCGTCACTTTTTTGCCGGCAATTGATATCCCTCGCGGTTGAGACGAATGCGATACAGGCTCTTGCCAGCAGTGATGTAAAGCAGATTCGCGTCTTTGCCTCGGCCGAAGCCGACGTTGGTCGGGATCTCGGTCTTGATGAAGGCCAGCTCTTTCCCTTCGGGCGAATAGACGCAGATGCCCGGACGATCTTCGGCGCGGACGGCAACGTAGAGATTCCCCTCTTTGTCGCAAACTAGGCCGTCCGGGCCATCGAACGGCGCGTAATCGACGAGCACCTTGCGGAACTTGGCCGTTCCGTCGGCCGCGAGATCGTAGGCCAGCAGTGCCATCAGCCCTTTGCGCAGCGGCGCAGAGACACTCGCCGGATTGTCGGAGCCTCCCGGTTTGCTGAGCCGATCAATCGCGGTTCCGCCGTTGTCGTTGCTGACGACGTACAGCGACTTCTGATCGGGCGAGACGCACACGCCGTTGGCTTTGCCCGCGTCGGTGATGATGCGATGAATCGAGCCGTTCGGATCAATGCGGTACACGCCGACGACCGGCTGATCGATCGGTTCGTGGCCGAGATACCGCGGGTCGCTGAAATAGATGCGGCCCTTCTCGTCGATCGTGATGTCGTTGGGGGAGTTGAACGGCCGCCCCTCGAACAACCCGGCGATGATGTGCGTCTTGCCGGTCTTCAGATCGGTGCGAGTGACTCGCCGCCCGCCGAAGTCCGCCCCTTCCGCAACGATCAAGTTTCCGGCCGCGTCGAACTTGATGCCGTTCGACATGCCGCTGGGCGAGCGAAAGATCGCCGTCTTGCCGGTCGTCGGATCAAACCGCCAGATATGCCCCGCCTCAATCGCCCCATTCTCGTCACGAGCGATATGCGAAAACGTGATCTCGCTGAAATAGACCGACCCATCCGGCGCGACCGCCGCCCCTTCCGTCAGCACACGCGACTCGAACAACTTTTCGAGCTTCGCATCCGCCGGCACGATCGGGGTTTGAGCGTGCAGCGCATCAAGCCCCATCAAGGTCACCGCCAAAGCCAAAAAGAATCGCCACCATCGAGCGCCGCAGATCGTCAACATCGCTGTCTCCTTGTGAAGTGCGGAAAGAGGTTCGCGACAATGTAGCCATCTCGCGAGCCAGAATCAGGCGAGCCGGTGGCCGTGAGGCCCCGGACGACGCAGGTCCGAGGGCTGACGCCCTACGGCTCGCCGACGCGACCGCGGGCGGTGCATCCATCAGTCATCGCAGGCCGTGGTCATTGCATGGGAGTGTATCGTCTGAGACTCGGCACTCGGTCGAAATCCGAGTCATTGCTCGCCAAGCACGTCATCTGATTCGTCTGCATGACGGCCACGATCAATGCGACTCCGCTAAGCAGTCCATATTTCTGGCTCAAATCAGCCGCTTGGACAACATGTTGGTGATTGACCGGCAGGACTTGAACGCCGATGGCGATGATTTCCGCCAAGGCCTGACGAAAGCGGTGGAGTTGCGTGATTTCCGTCGGGTGACTGCGAAGTCGTGGGCCAATTCCGGCGTATGGCCATCCAAAGGTTTGGCAGGCTTCCAGCGTCATCAAGCGATGCGCCACATTGCTGAACTCATGGGTCGAGCAGAACCCGCACAAGTCTCCGTCTTCAATCCGTTCCAAGAGATTTTGGCTGGCGATGCCAAAGACAGGATCGGGGCCGAACTCATAGACGAAGACGTTAGCGTCCAGGAACACGGATTCGCCGGAAGGGGTGTCGACAAACGTCATGGCGACTCCTAGACGCTGCATTCATCGTCTTCGGCAATTTTTCGCAGCACGAGCGGATCGCCAGTCCAACCAATGAGTCCATAACTTTGCCGTGCTCGGCTGGTCTGCGAGCGAATGGTCACGGTGACTCGCTCATGCTCCTTCAAAGGAGGCACTTCATCGAGCTTGAGCACGCCGTCTTCGTAAGTAGCTTCGATTTCTAGCGACATCGTGCGTTCCCCTCTCTTTGTGACAGAGTATTTCGTACCAGACGACCACAACGGTGTCGAGAAGCAAGATTCATCGATCCGAGGGCTGACACGCTTCTGCTCGCCGACGCGCTCGCTTGGGTGACAAGCCCAGTGTCATCGAAGTGCGTCGTCATTGGCGACGCCGTTGGTTCAAGCCCTTACCGGCCGTTCCTCCCAACGACACGACCCATCTTTACCACATTCCGCGGTCTCGCAAGAATTTATTCACTGCGCGGACTTCGGCCTCGCTTTGCATATCTGGATTAAGTCCTAAGCGCTCCATGTCGCGTCGATAAGCGTCGTAATGAATGTCGTCAATAGTCTTGCTACTGCTCGTTGAACGGGATGAGTTCCGGCTGGTCGGGATGAATGAATTGGTGTCGCGGTTCGGGGCGACGTCAGGAGGAACATTACGATTTGAAACGGTGTTGCTGTCAGGAAGCGCAAACACACCGGTGAGCAGAAACGGAATCCAGAGAATGTGTCGCCCCGGACGCCTCAAATCCGGGTAAATCTCGACGAGATGATTCCAGATTGGAGGGACCAAGAGCGATCCAACAACGATGTACATCAACGATTGAAGTAGGTTGACAACCATCGCGCCGAAGCTGGCAAATATCAGCAAACAACCCAATGTCCAAAGACAGGCAATCTTCGTTGGAGATTCGCACGGCGGAGCGACGCATTGTGATAAGTGTGGCTGGGGGTGATTCTCTGCATGACTCCGCTTCGGACTTGTCTGCGGATTACGTGTGTCGCCGACGTATTCCGTGACACAGACTGGCTCCTCATCGGCCTTGCCGATGCAGTTGGTACTTGAAACACAATCGCCATTTGCATTTTGGAATTGTCGTCCAGGCATAGAAGTCGAGCCGTTGGGATGTTGGGGCGGGCGCGTGTCGCGATTAGCCATAGACGGAACCGACCGCAAAAACGGTGCTAGCCCCCGAACCTGCGACGCACGATGCCATTTCGTCTCCGATTGGAGTCGAATGGACGTGTTCGCCCGAATGTGTCCGTCTTGGGCAAGCTGAATAAGTTCATCCCGCGTTAGAAACGCGGCTTCCTTTCCGTCAATCAGCGCGGCAAATAGCGTTTGCATTTCCGGGGACTCCGAATTTATTGGTCTCCAAAACCTTTGACGGTGCGCAACGCAAAGAGCGCCTTTTTCACGAATTGGTGTAACGAGGAAGGCGGCGCTTCAATTCCCTCGTCACGCCCACAGAGTGATGCCATCCATGTCTTTGCAGTTCCAATCTTCTCCGCCACATAACCATCTTGAAGATGCAGATCATTGATGGCAGTAAGGCGATTGATGCACCAAGTGGATTCGATGAAAATTGATGCTTGTTCGGCTTCCATCCTGGCCGCAAGCGCTTTGTCCGCGAGGGCGTCAAGTCTTGAAAGGACGTCGGCAACAATTGTCGGTACCGAATAATGACTCCTTGATCGTAGCAAATTGAATTGTTGAAGTTCGCCGTGATCTCAGCTTGCACAACTTGCCTCAAGTAGTGTGGGAAACACGGAAACTGAAGAAAGGCTATCAAGTCTGTTGCACTGTGACATCCAAAAATCCTCGTGGAGTCGCAGATTCCGATGCCTCCGGCTCGCCAGTCTCTTGAGGGTTCGGCTACCTAGATCGCAGTCGACCCCACTTCGCTCGGAAGCCCGAACGCTCGAAGACTTCCGGATTCACGACGCCACGCGGGCGACGTCCGGACGCCAAGTCGAGCATCCCCTGGCAGGCCGCTCGGCCGATGTCGCGGAACAGCTCGTC
>Ga0194131_10002089_pt1 | contig 33187 bp, 46 predicted proteins | sample TA2KigO120mmetaG_FD_148631 | JGI IMG/M metagenome (GOLD analysis project Ga0194131, IMG submission 148631) | Freshwater microbial communities from Lake Tanganyika, Tanzania - TA2015053 Kigoma Offshore 120m | ecosystem: Environmental > Aquatic > Freshwater > Lake | place: Tanzania: Lake...
TTTTGTCCTTTTTCATTTGTCCAAGAAGTATCTTCTAAGCCTTCTTTAATTATTTCTCTAATTAATTGCTTTAATTCTAATTCTGTCATTTTCATGATTATTTAGCTAATTTAGTTGATTTTTTCGTAGCCTGCTTGAATCTGTGTTTTATCACCAGATTTACCGGTTATAAGGTTACACATTATTTGGACATCACGCTTCGAAAACTCTTTCTTGAGTGTTGACTCATTAGGTATCATATAACTTATTTATATTTTTTAAACAAAACTAAACCATATGTATCAAATTGTGGATCATAAAATCCATCTGCTTTTAATTTAATTTCTTTTTCATATTTATCAAAAGTATCTTGATTGCCTACAGCTATTTTTAGTCCTGTTGGTAAAATTGTTTCATCTTCATCTATATAGTTTGAATTTTCCCTATAGTGATCTATACAATTTTCACTAACACACCAATAATCACCTTTGCCATACTGTTTAATATCAGTCACAATATCTTTTTTATATTTATTTCCAAAGTAAGCTTTTTTTAAACGATCTTCAACATATATTTTATTAAATTGTTCTGATGAAATAATATTATAAGAAAGTTTGTCTTCTGTTAATCTAAACTTATCTAGTATTGCACTTACTTGATCATATGATTTATACATGATAGCAATACCACCAATATCTCTCCATGGAGCAAGATTTGGATAATAATCATCTATTAACATTGAACTCTTGATTTCCTCAGGTGTTTTATTCTTGATCACTTCAAACTTCTTTCCAGTATTAGCAAACATAATATCTTGTGGCTGTGGGTTCAGATTCTTTTTGATCCACTCTAGCTTACCTTTTTTTGCATATTCAAAATTACCAGAACTAGTTAAGATAATAGGGTTATATTTTCCTATAGTCTCCCATAATTTTTTGCCGTCTGGCATCCAAGGCATATTTGACCAATAAACTACACCTATTTTGTCGATGGCTTTTTCCATAATCTTTTGACCTTTTTCGCTAACGTACTCTCTAGGTGGTACACCGTAGTAGTGTTCAAATCTACCTTCGAAGTCACATAGCACACTATCCATATCACAATAGATTTGAATACGTCCAGATTTTTCTACCTCATATATTTGTTTTAGTGTAGGAATAACTGCTTCATAAATAGTATCATTGATATAACCATAATCACGCATTAACACTCCTGCTTGGACGTTTGCTTCATTCTCTATTTCAGAGCCAGTATTACCAGAATCGTTTTTTATTTTACCTAGTTCATTTTGTCTGTGATGTACTAATTCATGGCCAAGTGTTCTAAGTATGTCAGCCATGTTTCTATTATTAATATAAACTTCTAATATATTGTCATTAGGATTGTATTGACCAAAGCTATGACGCTCAACTGCCCAATCTCTGTCACTAGTAAACTTTAATTTAGGCACTTTATTAATACCGAGTCTTTGTACAGCAAATTTAACAAAATCTTCAACGGTTAATATCTTTTCTGTATTTGTCATTTTATTATTTTCAACAGTCTACTAAATACATCTTTAGTGGCTCCTTTATTATATGCTGAGTCTGGGATAAACTTCTCAAACTTTTTTATGTTTCCTGTCTCTATTGCATTACGCATTTGAGTAGCAGATATTCTTTCAAATTGATCAGGTATTATTTCTTTTCTTATACGATCAGGAAACCTTTTTTGTATTGCATCAAAATAACCTATACCTTCTACTTCTTCTGCTGCTCCGGCCACATAAATAGGATCTACTTCTGGATTATTATCCATAAAAACAAAAATATCTTTTATAGGAGTTGATTCTTTTGAAATAGAAACCTGAATCTTTGGGTTAGGTTCCGCTTTCAAATATTCTTTCCATATATAAAGTGAATCTTCTGCAGTTATATCAAACTTGGTAACTCTAGATATAATAATATAGACCTTGTTAATATAAGGTTTAGAAGCAATATACTTAGCTGCTTCAAAGTGGCCTTTATGTGGCGGTTTAAATTTGCCAGGATAAAAACAAGGGCCTACATCTGAAGACGCTTCTTTTAAAAGGTCTTCTACAATCTGGCGTCCTATATGGTCTATGTTGATCATCTATATATAGTTTGCGGCAATTCATCTCTTCTTTTAGAAAACCAAGTGCCTTTTTTTGTATCTTCTAAATATTTTTCTGCTGTAAACTTTTTGCTTTTTGTTATCTTTTTAATAGCTCCTTGGAATTGATCAAAAGTTGGGTCTATTTTATCTCCGTCTTTTGTTTCAATCCAAGTATGTTCAAATTTACCTGCTGTTGTAGTTACATATCCTTCTATAACAAAAAAAGTATTTAATAATGAAGGAGCATATTTTTCTACAGCAGAAACAAACAACTCTGCAAAATGAACACAGTTGCCAAACCTATTACAATATAATTTAGACGATACTTCATCAGAAATTTTTTGTAAAGTCGGATGTACATTCTCAGTTAATATGTTTATTAATTTAATCACTTAGAAATAAACTGTTTTGCTTTAGCGACTGCTTGATCCATAGTCACAGGCTTAACTCTTTCAACGTCTTTCTCTATCTTGTCGAATTGACCAGCTAGTATGTCGATCTGCTTGTCTACTATAGCTTTTGACTTTGCAATCTCTTCAGGGCTCTTCTGTTTAGTTGGGTCCTTTCTAAATGTTGACTTAAACTTGTCTGAGGATAGTAAGCTCTCAAAGAACTCTTTCAGCTTACCTTGCTTGAACGCCTTCTCAAACTCTTTTACCATTGACTCTTCTTCAGCTGTCATGGTAGTTTGAACTAGATAGAAGTTGTTACCAAAGGTCTTTTTATAGGTATCAATGTTCTTGTATATGTTGTTCCAACTAGATAGGACTCCTACAGTTGGTACTTTACGTTCACGTTTAAAGTTACGAGAGAAGCTAACTATTGGGTTAGTATAGATCATGACTATCATAACATCATAGCCATTATCTTTGATAGAAGTGACTCTTTGTACGTTACTTGCAGTAGTGTCATACAAGAAGTTCTTTCCAGACTTAATGGTCTCAGGAAGTTCTACTTTGTCTATTCTAATAGATGCTCTAGCTAAGTTGTTAAACATGTCAGACTCAGGGTCTTCTACATATTTGTCAGCGTTCAGCTCTATCCAGCCATTCTTTTGTAGGTCTTGTCTGATCTTCTTAACAAAGGTAGACTTACCGACACCAGCTCCACCTGCCATGACAATAGCCTTCTTTTGGCCTTTGGCTTCAATTAACAAATCTAGTAGCTTAATCATACTACTATAAATATTTACTGACCTAGTTTAACCGTGTTTGGAAGAGTGGTCAACTCAATATCTACTTCTGGGTGCATAATCTTGTAGGTCTCGTATGTATGTAAGAACATCTGGAAGTAGTCATCTATAGTTTTCTTACCTTTTATGATCTCCCAGCCATTACCTTGCATTTTCTTACCTGATTTATCTGGACCATATTTACTAGATTTTAACCATATAATACCATTATGATTTATTTTTTGTAGATATCTCTCTTCATATGCTTTAGCATAAGCAGATATTTGTAAGAAATAACTGTCATATATACTATTAGAAGTTTTAATATCCAGTAGCCACTTTTCACCATTAATTTCAACAAGAATATCTAGAGTACCAGAATACTTGTAAATATCAGAAAACACAAACTCTTCAGACAAAAGTAGTGTTGGCTTATAAGTAATCCAAAAATCAACGAAAGAAAGGATCATTTTCCATACATGAATATTATAATTAACTCGACCGTCACTTTCAATCCAACGAATTTCTTTGCCTTTTAAAAACTTATCTATAGCATCATGGACTTGGATGCCTTCATCTCCAGCACGCTTCATTATAATATCAGCATTATGTCCAGTGTCTTTCAACCATGTTTCAAAGAAAGTACCTTTTGGAAAATAGTTTAATATTGTAGTAACCGAAGGATAAAAAACACCAGGAGATATTTGATAGTACCTGGCATCGTGAAGAGTGATTTGTTTTAATTCTGGGTCTGTTTCAACAAGATGTTTCAAGAACTTATCTCGATAAATGTTTTTTGATTTTTCAATCATATTAATTGTATTTTTTTGAGTAGAAGATCACTAAATGTAAATGGCTTTGCTTGATGTAATATTTTTGTCATATATTCAAATCCAAGATCAGATGGATCTTTCCCTTCTAGCTCAATAAGATAAACCTCTTTCCCTTGATTGAGAAGAATTTGTGAATAATCTAATGCTTCTTTTAGAGCGTCTTTGTCTAATGCTAAATATACTGTTTTTACTTCAGATTCAACAAGTTTCATCATGAGTGACTTAGAAATAGTCTTACCAAATAATGGGATAGCGTTACGCTTAATTGCTATAGCGTCAAATATTCCTTCACATAATATTACAGGAACCGACCAGTTTATAAAGAACTCTAGACCGATCAAATCGTTTTTATTACAACTAGGAGCATCTATCTTCTGAAATGGGTCTTTCTCAAAAGATCTAGCCACAAAATAGTTAATATTACCATTATGATCATATGAAGGAACTATTATCTTATTACGATACCTGCCTTTCTTGCAATAACCAATGTTATATTTTTGTATTTCTTGAACCCCTATTTTTCTCTTTTTTAAATAGACTAGAGCATGTCTTGCTTCTAGTGATTTATCTGGGTTACTTAAAGAAATAAATTCTTCTGGTAGAGTTACTTTATTATATTTTATGGTATTAATCTTTATATTATCACCTTGAAAGTATCCTTTCATCTCGATCATCTTCTCTGTAGGAACTTCAATCTTTTTGAAAAGTGAAACTGGTGTTTTACCTTTAGTAGGTGGATGGCAGGTCCAACAATTGTATTGTCCTGTCTTAATATTTATAATAAGTTTTGGATTGTGGTGTTTACAAACTGGGCAATAAAATGCATAGTCCATAGTGGTTTTAGAGCCTTTTCCTTTACCCAGCACATTCTCCAACAATCCTAAAACAAGTAGCTCTTTATCCATTTTACTAATATAAGATAAAAAAACGAGGAAAAAAAATATTTATAAATAAATTTTTCTGTTTCAAATAAATGTTGTATATTAGTTATAACTAATGCCGGGTTAAGTCAATATCTATACCATAGCTTGGTGAGATTCCATGAGTGAGTTTTAGAGTGACTAGCTAGAACGGCTACCAGGAGCTAAGACTAAGAAATGCTTCAGGTATATAAAAATAGTTGAAAGTGAAGGTTTAAAAGAATATCGGCAAATTCCGACGGTTTATTCCGCTTAGGGCTTTTAAATATAAACCACAACAAAAAATAAAGTCAAATAAAAACTTCTATATAGGACAATACCCTATATAAAATTATTTATATGGAAATAAAAGAAAATAAAATAACAGAAGAACAATTAGAAGCTTTATATATATATTTATCATTTACATTTGACACTATGGAAAAAGATGAACAATTGTTTTGGGTAAATCTAATGAAAGAAATAGATACAGAATATATAGAAGAATAAGTATATGAAAAAAGTTATAATTTTGATTTTAAAAGATTGTTCTAAGTGTAAAGCTTTAAAAAATAAGCTTGACTTTTTTAATAATTCTTTTAAGTATTATCCATGTGATGAAAACGATGATCTGTGTGATCAAGTAGAAAGTCTAGCCGGTGTTAGCACATATCCTATGGTTATTTTACTGAACATAAACGATGAAATAAAAGAAATAATTTACTTTACAGAAGACTACGACAAAATAGAAAAGAAAGAACAAATAGTAGATGGTATAATAAAAATTGGTGTGTACTCGATAGATCAATTAATAAATTATATAATCAAATTATAAATTAACAATATGAAATACAAACAATTAATCCTAAGAAAGATATTTGAATTAAATAACTTCCTTAATGGTCAAGATGCACTTTTATCAACTAGTAGAACTATTGATGAACTTAGAGCTCATGTAGAAAAAATAAGAGCTAAACTTCAAGAAATAGAAATACTAATAAATAGTGAGTCTGAACAATAAAATAAAAAATAAGTTGTGAAAAAATTATCTGCTGAACAGATTCAACAAAATTTAAATAGGTTCTATGAACTGATTAATAAGTACATTACTGGTGATAGAAAAGATAAATTGATTAAGTTCTATAAAGAATTAGAAGAGGTTTTGGCTATGGCCCCGGCTTCTACTAAATTAGATCATCATAATTGTTTTCCTGGTGGTTATATCTCTCATGTAATCAATGTGGTTGAGGCTAGTCTTGTATTTGAAAAGGTATGGGATAAGTTTGGCCAGGATAAGAACTATACAACAGAAGAGTTGGTTTTTTCAGCTATTAACCATGACCTTGGTAAAGTAGGTACAAAAGATCTACCATTCTATATACCAAATGATTCACAGTGGCATGTTGAAAAACAAGGCGCTTTATATAAGTATAACTCTAAGATTAATCATATGAGAATATCAGATCGTAGTTTATTTTATCTTCAACAAAAAGGAATAGAGGTTACAGAAAATGAATATCTGGCTATCAAACTTCATGACGGGTTATATGAAGAAGGAAATAAACAATACTTTATAACATATAGTAAAGATACAGAATTAAAATCAAATATAGTACATATTCTACATCAAGCAGATCTAATGGCTAGTAGAATTGAACAATAAAAATATATAATATGTTAACAATAATTTTAGCAATATCCTTATGGGTATTAACAGTAATAGGTTGGATTATTTTTAATCTATATACAAAGAATAGAAAATTAGAACAAATGGTATTAAATCAACAACTATTCATTGATGGCATAAAAAACTGTATGAAAGAAGTTAATACCTGTGCTAATCAGATTGATTCTAAATTATGGGTACAATCCGATCCAGAATTTCTAAGTCTTATGGAAAATATAAAGGAATTGCAGGATTCTATAAACAACTTTATTGGGGAATAAAATGATCACCATTTTAGATAAAGAAGAAGAGATACTCCTTACTAAGAAAGGTGAACCTAGAAAACGTAAACCCAAGAATAAGAATAATTATTTTACCTTAGAAACAGAAGAAGCTATTCTAGAATATAGGAATACATCAAATCAAGCCAAAAGAAATAAAATATACAATGAAAGAATTCACTATGGCTTCTATAAGTTAGTAGAAAATATTATCCATACCTTCAAGTTTTATTATACAGAAGTTAATAATATAGAAGACTTAAAATATGAAGTGATCTCTTTTCTTTTACAAAAAATAGACCTTTATGATCAATCTAAAGGTAAAGCATATTCTTATTTTGGGACTATAGCTAAAAGGTATTTGATCGTTTATAATCAAAAAAACTACAAGAAGTTAGTGTCCAAAGCAGATATTGGAGAACAACATGATGATAATGCACTAGTCAACTCGATCTTAGTAAAAGAACCAGAACCAGAACTAGATAAGTTAGGTGTGGTCGAACTTTTTATCAAATATATAGATGATAATCTTTTCGAATTATTTGAAAAACCTGAGGAAATAAAAGTGGCCGATGCCATTCTAGAAATCTTTAAAAAGAGAGAAAATATAGACATTTTTAATAAAAAAGCAGTCTTTATCTATGTTAAAGAAATGACTGATACTCAGTCTAATACGATCACCAAAGTGATCAAAAAACTAAAAATCATTTATAAGACTATCCTAAATAGCTATCTTGAAAATCAAGACTTTTAATATTTATTCTAAAAGTCATGGAACTCGAAAAAGAGATATTCAAAGGTAAAAAGATAGCTGATCTAGTTGAAGAGGTTTACAATAAGCATAAAAATCAGGACTCCAAAATTAAGCAAGAAATCATGAGACTTGCTGATATGATTGAGACCCCAGGCGATGCTATTGTAATTGTGCCTTTACTTAAAGGCTTCATGGATTCTAGTCTTAAGAATGACGAAGTCTTAATGAAACTCCTGCAACTTTTCCAAAAAGCCTCTGCTGAAGCCAAGAAAGAAGGTACAGAAGATTCTAGCATCTTAACAGAAAAGGACATTGAGCAGTTGTTTTCTGAAGTAAGTAATATTAAGATTAAAGATCCTAAACAACTACCTCAAGCGTAATGGCAGACGGATATATTTTTGGTAATAGATTTGATTCCAAAGTAGGTAGATCAATAGGCCAATACTTTCAGATTGGTAGAGTTAAGTCTATTATATTAGGCCCATTTAAAGGTAATACTAAAGAACGTGACCCTGACTATGGTAGCCCAATAGACATAGGAAAAATTAAATATGAGCTCCTATACTCTACTTTAGGCACATCTAAGTCTGGAGAGGTTTCTGAACCTGCTTGGCCTATGTTTAACTTTATGAGGCAGTACCCTGTAGTAAACGAGATTGTGTTTATTATAGTAGGCCCAACAGAAAAGTTGAATGATCGTGTATCTAACCAACAATATTTCTATTTTCCTCCTTATAGTCTATGGAATCGTGCTAATCACGGAGCTTTTCCAAACATGGGTGAGTACTCGCAGTTTTTAAAACAGTATAGTAACATTCAAGGTTATTCTGGGAATGCTGTCTCAGGGTCTTCACTCCCTCTTGGTTATACTTTCCAAGAAAATCAACAGGTAAGAAACCTACAGCCTTTTGAAGGGGATACTATTATGCAAGGAAGATTTGGTCAATCTATTAGATTCGGATCCACTGTCCCAGTAATGAAGCAAGACAATACTTGGTCTAATTCTGGAAATAACGGTGATCCTATAACTATCATACAAAATAGTCAAAGGCAAGAAAATGTCTCTTTTAAATTTAACAATATTGTAGAAAATATAAATAAAGATGGGTCTGCTATCTATATGACATCGACCCAAGAGATCTTTTTAGAGGACATCAACAACTTTCCTCTCAACTCATTTGGAACTCCAGTAACCCCAATCTCTCAGCCAGTTGTAAGAACTCCTAGGCTTCCTATATCTAATGAAATTATGTCACCAGAACTACAAGACATAGTATCTAGACCTTCCATTATAATAAAGTAGTATGTTTAAACCAGTTTTTCCATATAAAGGCAATCAACTAATCTTAACTAGTGAAAGAGTTACTATTCATGCTAAGAACGATGCTATCTTTTTATTTGGAAAGCAAGCCGTAGGTCTTTCATCTACTAACACAATTAACCTAGATGCTAGTAATAAAGTTATAATAGCATCACCTGTTATTGAACTAGGAAATAAAGCTAAAGATTTAGGTCAACCTATTGTTTTAGGTACAGATCTTAATCAACAATTAGCTGCTTTAGCACAAGGTTTACAAGCGGTTGCATGTTTATTAACTAATGTGTCTGAAACAGCTATAGGATCTTCTATGCAACAAATAGCTTCAGCTGGAAGTGCACTACATAATGTAGCTGAATTATTATTAACAGGAACTGGTAGTGGAAACCCAGATCTATCTAAAATTCTATCTAAAAATACATTTACTAGATAATGCCAGATGATATTATAAATATTAATCTTGATGAGTTTATAGGACCTAGTGGTATTTCTCAAGAAGAAGGATATAGAATATCGCAAGAAATAGGTGAAGCTAATGCTAAGCGAGAAGCTGAGAAACAAAAAAAATTTGATCAAAGTTGGGTTAATTTTGGTAACAATAAACTAAATATTAATACATCTTCAGCTAAAGGATTAGAAAAAGCTTTAGGTGTAATTGCTAGGTTTATAATGAAAGTCCAAGGAAAGATAAATCAAATTTATTATGGTAAACTTGGAAAACCTTCAGAAAATATAATAAAAAGACTATTAAATAGAGGGCTAGTTAATTTATTAACTGATTTAGCATCTGTAAATTTTTGTGACATATTTAACTATTCGTTAAATCAACTTCCTGATGCAAAACCATTTGATCCAAATCAGAATAAAGATGAATTAACAGGATTAGAAAGAAAAAAATATTTTTTACAAAAAAAGGCATATGATACTCAAAAAATAATAGATAAATATTATGGTGAATATTTAGATAATAATAACCCTGAAAGTAAGGTAAAGTTATTTTTATTGATTCAAAGTATTAATGAATCTTTATCTAGTACTATTTTAAATCCAACAGATGGTTTAAATGACCCAGCTATAAAGGAAAACTTCCCACAAGTTTCATCTGCTACAAACTTTTTACAAAATTCATTAGGATTCCTTAATAAATACACTGACCCTAGACAAATACCTTCTGAAGACGTCCAAAAAATAATAAAATTTGTTGATGGAGTTAGGCAATATTGTATTCTTATACAAGGTTTAAATAACCCAAAAAATGCTATTGCTTTTATAGATAGCTCGTTAAACACAAATATTCAAAAATCTCTTACAGAATTATCTAGACTAGTTATTAATCCAGTACAAGCTGTTAGATTATTAAAAGGTATAATGAAGACAGCAAATGATATTAATTCAATTGGTCAAAAGTTATTAGGGTATATAACAACACTTCAATTTATAATTAAATTATGCATTATTATAATAAGAATATATAATGTTATATCTGCATTCCTACTTGCTCTTCCTGTTCCAAATTTATTTACTACGGGAGGTATTACAACTACTTTATCAAGTAGATATCAAGAAAATTTAAAAGAAAAGGGTGAAAAAAAATTAATAAAAAGGCTTCAACAAATTTCTTTTATAGTAAATTTGATGGCTATAGTAGTTTCAAGTTTATTAGCTGGAATAAGAAATATTGTTGCTAGATTAAAAATAATATACCTTAATCTACAATCTTGTATTAATGTAGAAGATGGGTTAAAAGAAGAGCTAAAAAATACGATAAATAATTTATCTTCTACAGCAAATAGATTACAGAAGTTTTTAGACTTATATAATGATAAACAAGAGGAGGGTACAGCAAAGATTGGTAAATATCTTATTCAAATAGTAACAGAACAAGTAGTCGATGAAGGTATTAACTTAAGAAGAAGATATGGTATAGCAAGAGATACAAACGGATATATAGTTGCTCAATCCACCCCTACATTTGCTTCATTAGATTTAATTATAATCAATGAAGTTAAAGTACTACTTGTTTCTAAAGGTTTAGTTACAGCAGGAAACACTGGCCTTTCTGCAGAAGATCAAGTAACTGTTTTAGACGCTGCTAAAATATTAGGAGAAGATTCTTTAGATATAGATAACATCCAAATAAGTGCAACAGATATAGGATCATTATCTAATCAAGATGATGAATTAGGTATTGGTAGCTTTGTTGATAATCTGCCTGGAGGAAAAGCACTAAGAAGAAGAATCAGGAAAAAAATGCTGGCTAACTCTGCTAAATTATCAACAGATTTAAAAGGTACGGATCCCGGTGGAAGATTCTCTTCTGGGATTATAAAACAGCAACAATCTGAAAGAAACAAGCTACAAATAGAAGATCTGAAAGATAAAATATCTGGCTGGAAAAAAGAGATTGCTCTAGCTGCTACACAAGGTCCGTTAGGTTTAATTATCATTAGAGATAGGCTGAAGAAGATAAAAGATGCTGAAAACCAAATCCAGCAGTTAAGACAAGGATAAAATATACAAGGCAAAATATTTATAAGATATGGCACAAATTGATGCATTAAGAAAGCTAATCCGTGAGGAATTACGAGCTGTCCTGAAAGAGGAACTTCCTAGACTATTAAAAGAAGGTCAAGCTCCTGTGATAAAGGATGCTAAAAAAGTTCTTCAAGAAGAAATTAAAGCTAAAATACCTGGCACATTGAATACCCAGTCTAGTAGGCCTCAAATAAAGTTTACTTCCAATAACCCTATGGCAGCTTTTTTGAATGATACTGCTAATAATATGTTGAATGAAGACTTCTCTATGACCTCGGCTGATGTACACCCGGCTATGGCCTTTCAGCCTAACCAGGTATCTGTAGGATCTGTTGAAGGTATGCTCAGTACAGCTAGATCAAGTTCAAACATAAATACTGTTCAAATTAATGAAATACCAGATTTTACTGGTTTAATGAGTAAGTTAAAAGAAAAAGGAGCTATTTAATGGCATACGGGTTAAAAAAAATATCAGTAGTAGACCTCAGACCATCGACAGGAGTCGGTGTTAAGATTCCTTTTGCTGCCGATAATGTATTTTCTACCATATATACTACCAAAGACCAAACTAAATATAACTTGATTAATTTCTTACTAACGGATCCAAGAGAAAGACCATTTAACCCTACTTTTGGAGCGGGCCTTAGAGCTAGGTTATTTGAACCTATTGATCAGCTTACTTTTGAAGATATAAAAGAATCAATTAGAACTCAAATAGAGGCTAACTTTTCAAATGTTCAAATTGCAAACCTAGATATAATAGGAAACCCAGGCTATAATTCTATTAATATAAAATTTAGTTATCGCCTATTGAGATCAAATGAGAATGACTCTGTTACAATGACTATTCAAAACTTATAAATATGCTGAATCAAGTAGACATAAAATATTTAAATAAAGACTTTACTTCGTTTAGGTCTGATTTGATCGAGTATGCAAAAGCCTATTATCCTACAGTCTATAATGACTTTACTCAGGCTTCACCTGGTAGTATGTTTATTGAAATGGCTTCTTATGTAGGAGATGTTTTATCATTCTATCTGGACAATCAAATTCAAGAAACTTATTTACAATACTCTAAACAGAAAGGAAACCTATATACTATGGCTTATATGATGGGATATAGACCAAAGGTTGTCTCAGCTGCCACAGTTGTGTTAGATGTATACCAACAAGTGCCTTCTATAACTGTTGGATCTAGTGTAAGTCCTGACTTTACATACGCAATGACTATTCAACAAGGCATGCAAGTTAAGTCAAACGTAGATAGTTCGGTATTATTTTATGTACCACAAAAGGTTGACTTTACAACATCGTCTTCATATGACCCAACTACTGTAGAAGTTTATACTATTAATGCATCAAATGTGCCTACATCTTACCTTTTAAAGAAAAGTGTACAAGCATTATCTGGTCAGGTCAAGACTCAAACTTTTTCTTTTGGTGCTGCACAAAGATTTGCCACAATTAATCTACAAGATAGTAATATCATTACTATTTTAGATGCAATAGATTCTAGTGGTAATACTTTTTATGAAGTTCCATACTTAGCTCAAGATTATATATTAAAACCAGTAGAAAATACAGCAGCTAATTATCCTAGCTTGTACCAATACCAGAACCAGGTGCCTTATATTATACAAAAATTAACTGTACCTAGACGTTTTGTTTCTAGGTTTAAAGTTAATGGATCATTAGATATTGAGTTTGGATCAGGTATAAATTCTGTAGCAGATACAGCTGTAATACCTAATCCTAATTCAGTAAGTGTAGGTTTAACCGGGGGTGGTTTAAGTACTCTATCTAGCTCGTTCGATCCGACTAATTTTGTAACAACACAAACTTATGGTCTTGCTCCAAAAAATACTTCTATAACATTCCAATATTTAGTAGGTGGTGGTGCTTCTGCAAATGTACTAACAGGCCAATTAACAAAAATAGTATCTTTTACTGTTTCTGGAAATACGACTTATCAAAATACAATAGTTGTTAGTAATCAAGAACCTGCGGGCGGTGGCGGTGATGGCGATTCTGTAGAACAACTAAGATTTAATATAGCAGCTGAATACCCAACTCAACTTCGCGCAGTAACTCAAGAGGACTATCTTGCTAGAGTCATGTCTATGCCACCTCAATATGGCGAAGTAGCAAAAGCATATATTACAAAAGATGACGCTACATTTATAAACTATATGAATCAGGATCCAGGTCAAAGAGATCCTCTATCAATCAGTTTATATGTGTTAGGATTAAATAGTCAAGGTCAATTAGATATACCTTCACCAGCAATACTACAAAACATTCAAACATATTTAAAAGATTACAGAATGTTAACTGATGCTGTAAATATAAAACCAGCATATATAATTAATATTGCATGTAATTTTGATATGGTTATTAGACCAAACTATACCAGCCAAGATGTTATTGCTAGATCAATATTAGCACTACAAGATTATTTTAATATAGATAACTGGCAGATTAATGAACCTATTATCTTAGGTGACATATATACAATATTAGATCAAGTTGAAGGAGTACAAACTGTAAAAAAAGTTGATATAGTAAATAAAAGCGGTATAGCAAATGGATATTGTAAATATTCTTACGATATTTCCGCAGGCACTTTAGATGGTGTTATTTATCCTTCACTTGACCCATCTATATTTGAAGTTAAGTATTTAAACCAAGACATACAAGGTAGAGTCGTAACAATATAAAAGTAAAAAAATGGCCGTTTATAAAATATTTGCTTCTGCTGATGCTTCATTATATTCTAGTCAACCAGCTAGAAATACAGGGCTTGATGAAATTTTAGAAGTTAGTGTAAAAAATAATAAAAAACCTTTAAATAATTTTGTATCACCTATACCATCAGAACCATTACTACAAGATGATTTAAGAAGATCTTTAGTGTTATTTAGTAGTACTGATTTAGATAAAATAAAAACTTTTACAACTGGTTCATGGAAAAGTAATTTAAGACTATATCTTGCAAACGCGGAAAATTTATCTACATCGTATAGTTTACAAATAGCCGCGGTATCTTCTTCTTGGTCTATGGGAACAGGTAAATTATCTGATAATCCTCAAACAAGAAATGGAGTTTGTTGGTATAATACAGGATCATTTGTTAGTGCATCTAATAGCTGGCCTAATGCATCATATTTTTTAACACCTGGAGGAGGAAACGTATCAGGTTCTTTTATAAGTCAATCGTTCGATTATAAATCAAATAAAGATATTAATCTAAATGTAACATCTATTGTCAATAATTGGTTCAGTGGATCATTAAATGCCGGGTTTATAATTAAGCATCCTCAAGCAATAGAAAATGATTCTGGTAGTTATGTTGTTTTAAGTTTCTTTTCGGTAGATACACATACAATCTATCCTCCTACTATTGAAATGAAGTGGGATGATAGTAGTTTTTCTACAGGAAGTTTAAGTGTTATAAATAATTCTAACACAGTTATAACTCTAGCAAATAATACAGATACTTACAAATACGGTACAGACAAATATAAGTTTAGAATTAATTCTAGAGATAAATACCCAGTAAGAACATTTACTACCTCATCTATTTATAAAACAAATAAAGCACTTCCACAAACATCTTATTGGGCTCTTCAAGATGTTAAAACAGAAGATATGGTAATAGATTTTGACACTTCATATACAAAGATTAGTTGTGATTCAACAAGTAGTTATTTAAATATGTATATGAATGGTCTAGAACCAGAAAGATATTATAAAATACTCATTAGAACAACTCTATCAGACGGAGATTCTTTTGATGTAGATAACAATCTTATTTTTAAAGTAGTTAGATAATGGCAAATATAAATCTAGTTAAAAAGATTTATGGTATAAACACGTATACAAAAGCTGTTAATACAGAGTTTGAAGAGTTATTACAACCAGTAGTCGTAGAAACAACACCTACAGTTACAGTAGATCAATTTTTCCAATATTATCAAGATCTATTCTTTGAAATCCCTGTTGCAGGATCAATTAACTCACATACCTATCTTGTTGAACAAAGCCAACAATACATCGGTGGTTCAGTTATAGATGCAGAAAAGCAAGCCTTAATCGAAGAAATTAATTCACTTCGTCAACAATTATTAGATTTAAATCAGTCGTTTACAGATATTAATAGCTTAATATAATGGAATTAGTTAATATAACATATTATGGCGAAGGTAAACAACCTATTGAATTGACTCCGCTAGATCTGTCATTAGTCACAACTAATTTTATTAATTCTAGTTTTGGCGCAGCAAACGACTATATAGAGTTATGTATATATGATCAACAAGGAACTCTTATAGATGTTGATTATGATGCATTTGATTATTACCCATTTTTATTAAACAATCCACAGAACAATACTTATTCTGCACTTACACTAGATCCAGAAAAAGATCTTCGTAACCGCGGTTATAATAGAGGAAATTTAACAGTTCAATATAAATTTTATAAAAAGTTATTTAATTCTCAATTTAATACACGATATTGGATAAAAGAAATATCACAAACTAGACGTGAAATTAAACTTGCATCTCAAGTATTATCTGATGCTATTATACGAAGCGGATTTTTACAGTACCAAGCATATATTGCAACTAAGAATTATTATCCAATATTTTATTTGAATTTTGGAAATAATATAACTATTACAGCAAATAATGTAGCTCAGACTGAAGATGAAGAGGGTTCATATTTATTGATCAAACTATATGAACCACTACCTACAGAGTTTGATATTAAGAGTCAGTTATGGATAGTAGATAAGGTAGCTGAGTCTGTTAGTTTTAATGTTGATATTCAAATAGAAGTAGATCCACAACAAGATATTAATGGTCTAAGAGGTCCTAACTTTAATATAAATGTTAATACAAAGAATGGCCAAACTACTCCATATTATAACTACAATAATCTAATAGCTAGTCCAGTAAGTTCATCATTTCAAAAGCTATTAAGTTTTTATCAAGATAAGTCTGTAGATATTAATGTTGATTATACTGGCTTTTCTAACTTCATTCACTTTTCTAATGCAGAAGAAAGAGTTAGAAACTTTGTATATAAATTACAACTAATAGAATCTAGTAGTGCTGATATAGCTACTCAACGAGCTATAGTAGGAGGCGCAGGAAGTTCTACTATTGTGTCTTCTAGTATTAGTGCACTACAATTATACATAGATAATATTGTTAAGAATTTTGATACATATGAATACTTTTTATACTTTAATTCTTCTAGTTGGGCTTGGCCAAAAAGTAATTCTACACAACCATATGCTCTATATTCTGTATCCTCATCTAAAGCTAGTAACTTTTTAGGTAGTACTACAACAGTACCAACAGCTGTTACACAATCGCTACTATTTAGTGCTTCTTACTATGATACAACTAATAAAGATGCACTTCGTAGTGTTGTTCCACAATATCTACTAGATGATTCAAATAATGAACCATATATCACTTTTATTGATATGGTTGGACAGCACTTTGATAATATATGGTTGTACTATAAAGATGTTTCTAATAGGTATAATGCAACAAATAATCCTGATACTGGTATATCGCTGGACCTCGTCTCTGACGCATTACGCGGCTTTGGCACACAATTATATACAAATACCAATATATCAGATAACCTATATTATACCCTATTTGGTATTAATGAGGATGGATCTTTACTTCCTCCAACTGGGTCTGAAAAAATCACTAACTATGTTACTTCGAGTTTAACTACTCTTCCTGCAGCTACTATACAAGATGAGTTTTATAAAAGACTATACCATAATCTACCTTATTTACTTAAAACAAAAGGCACAGAAAGAAGTATTAAATCTCTAATTGCTACATATGGTATTCCTGAAAGTATTTTAACAGTAAAAGAGTTTGGAGGAAACCCAATATCTGGTACTATAGGGATTCAAGATCTGCCTACATCTGATTTAAAAATATTAATTGTTACAGGATCAGGAGGAAATGTAACAGGTAGTCTAGAACTATCTGCTTCTTTATTATCACCATGCACAACACTTCAATATTATACTAACAATAATAGATTAAATAGTACAAATATAGAAGTAGGATTCTCTCCTGCGGATATAATTAATAATAATATTACCTCGTCTCAAGGGTTTTTTAATATAAATCAATTAATAGGAGATCCAGGATATCAATACTCTTCATCTTATGAGCCTCTTGTTAGTGCTAGTAATGCTTATTTTGCAAGTTATACGCAACCTAATAGTATTTGGGAATATGTACGCCTATTAAAATTTTATAATAATTCTTTATTTAAGACTATTAAAGATTTTGTGCCTGCTAGAGCAAATGTATCTACAGGTATTATCATCAAGTCACACTTATACGAAAGAAATAAGTATGCTCGTCACGAGCCTAGTGCTAGTTTCAATGACTATTCACAGTCAATTGATATGCTAACTATAACTGGAAGTGATGGTGGATCTGTAATAGGAACTGCAAGCTGGGATGGGTTTATAGTTACGCCTTTAGGTTTAGCTTCATATACTAGCTCTCAAAATATAGAATTATATAATGGAGAATTTAGTGGATCTAAAATAGTTGTTACTAGTGGTGAAGCATTTGATCAAAATGAAACATCAAACTTACCTAGTACTAGTTCTAATTTTATTCAGGTTAATCTAGGTGCTTTATACCAAAATATAACTTCATCTGTTAAGTCTGTTGATTTATTTGATTTAGATTATAATTCAAATCAATTAATACCAGTTAATTATGGTATAGTTACAGCATCTATAAGTGCATCTCAAGTAAATAATTATAATACATATACTAATCCTAATAATCCTTATGCACAAGTGCAAGATTATAATTATAACTTAAAAAGGTCACTTATACCAAGATATGATGGATCAAAAACAATAAGCCAAGAATATAATGTAGAGAGTCCTTTAAATATATCTTATGGTGATACTGCTGCAATTGATAAAATAAAATATCAATATGCTTATCTTGTAGATATATATTCTGCTTCTATGTTCTTACCTTATAGATCAAATGCTCAGATTAAGTATATTATAGACAACAACCAAAACGTACTTGACTTAACTAAGGCAAATAAAAACTTATTTACAGTTCAAAATATATTTAAATCACAAGAGACTGCTAATATATCTTTATTTGATTATGATGAATCTAACCCATACACACAACAATTAGTTAATAATCCTGATCTTGAAATATATGAAGGTGGTTGGAGATACCTTCCGATCTTACATAATTTAAGTGGTTCTAGTAATGCTCAAGTGTTTACATTAAGAGTTCCTGAAAGAACAGAAATTCAACAAGGGTCTGAATTAAGTCCTGGTTCAGGATATTTAGATTCTAATAATTGGAATTTATTTTGGTGGGCTGTAGAAAATAATACTGAGCCTGGTGTACAGTGCGGTGGTACTAGTGATTATGAATTTTATATTTCAGCATCTTATACCGGGCCTGCTGGGACTCATTCAAAATTATTTATTAATGTAACCGCTCAATTAAATATTGGAGGAGAAGATTGTTCTGCTAGTCAAAATGCAGAAATTGTTATTTTGTCTTCACAAGAGAGTGGTGTCGTAAGTTATGGAAGTTTAACAATGCATTCAAATACAGGAAATGGAAGCGGAGGAAGTGTCTATGCAGGATCTCACTGGCCATATAAAAGTAGTTTATGTGGAACAACTTTTTTCCCTAACTGTGGTATAACTATTAATAGTATAACAGCTGTTGGATCAAGTGGTGGATCAAGTGGTGGTAGTAGCACAAATACATTTACATTTTTTCAAACACAATTTACTAGCTCTCAAGCGTGTTTATATTTTTTATCTCAGTCTAATGAAATTATATTTAATTCAACTATGTCCTATTATTATAATAGTGCGTTAGGACCATTTACATATCAATCAACATCAGACCCTTACTGGTCAGGATCTTTACTTCCTCCTGCGATACTTCCTTTTACACTTCAAACTGGAGATAAAATATCACTATATAATAGTCAATCTCTTGGTTGGGATGAACTTTTTGAATATACAATTAGAAGTGTAAGACAGTCTGGAAGTGTAAACAACAAAACCGGATCTGTTCTATTAGCTCAATTAGATTCCCAGGTTAATTTAGCACTATTCACGTCAGGATCTAGTGTTCCTACTGAATCTATTACCGGCGCTCAATTTAAAGCTTGTAGATATATAGTTTGGAAACATGTGCCAGATGAGACTAATATTATGTTAAGGTATAACCCTAAAGACCAAAGTATAGTAGAAAATGGGTTATTATTTCCACAATATATAGATCCCCCAGTCATAGATAACTCAGGAAATGTAATTAAAGCCCTTAAACAGCAAAACTTGATAGAATAAAAAACCAAATTGAATATATTTATTTAAAAGCCATTTTTGTATGTCATATTTAAGTAGTACCTCTGTAGTAGTAGACGCCATCCTTACCAAAAAAGGGCGTGAACTTATGGCCCGTAATGACGGCAGCTTTCAGATCACCCAGTTTAGTTTAGCAGATGATGAGATTGACTATACTTTGTACAATCCAACACATCCTTCTGGATCTGCTTTCTATGGTGAAGCCATTGAAGCTATGCCAATTCTACAAGCCTATCCTAATGATACAGAGATCATGAGATATAAATTAATTACTCTTCCAAGAGGTACAGCAAAGATCCCAGTTCTAGACCTAGGATATACTTCTATTACTCTAAGGCAGGGTGCTTCTCTAGCTATAACTCCACAGACGCTGAACTATCTTGGGGCTACTTCAACATTCGAACAGTCTGGCTATACAGCCACTATCGGTGATGTTAGAACTATGGCATCTTTCAATGGTGTAGGTATTAATACCCCAGAAGCAACTAGTTTAAATAGCACAACAACTATAGGAACTAACGTAAGTAAGACAGTTATAGGAACAACTATAAACCTAACCGCTACTACTGTTAACACACTATTTGGTACTAACTCATCTTTATTTACAACACTAGTGGTAACAGGTCGTGACTCTGGTGCTAGAATTTCTATTCCTGTAACAATCACAAAAGTAAACTAAATAATATATGTCATTTACTAGATTAGATCCATCAGATTTTGTAGTATCTTCAGATTCGGTTACAGCACCAGCATGGAGCAATAATGTTACTACACTAACATCATTTTTCACTGCCTCAGCTTCTAATACAGGTAGTTACTATATTGATGTATATAATGCGTCTGTTTCTGCAACTACATCGTCAATTCAATTTTCAATTGCTTATGGAAATATATTAGGTTCTGGATCTGCTCCTATTAACTCTCTTATTGCACAAAATACTCCATCAAGAATTACTTTTGGTCAATATAGAAACTTAATTTATGGAGATGCAGAATCTAATGTTAACTTTGGATCTGGTAATACTGCTTCTATTGATTTAATTGCGTTGCCAATAGACAGAAATAGATATAAAGAAAGTTTATTTCCAGGAACATTTAATTTATATTTATCAGGGTCACAAGGGCTTGTTAAATTAACAGATGATTCTAACGACATAACTACAATTACTTCTGTAGACGGTGGACGTCTTTATAATATTGTATCAGGATCTAATGGTACAGCAGCTAATACACCATTAATAACAGGAGCTTCTCAAAGGGGATTTACTCCTTCAGGAAGCTATGGTTTATTATTGCCTGATATTGGACTAATTTTGTTAAACCCAAAAGCACTAATGTTAACAGGCTCTGGTGGAGGTATTGGATTAGTAATTGCATCCGGTAGTACTGTCGGTGATGCTTCTACAAATACAACAAATATTATTACCTCTATAATTAAAGGTGCTAACTTTCAATTGAACTCTCAAGAGACTATTTCTTCTGATTATGTATTTGTAAGAGTTAAAAATCAAGACTATAATTATACAACTAACCCATCATTTATTACAGGTTCAGGTACGTTAATCTATTCAAACTTTATTAATAGTCCTCAAACATTCCCAACTACTGTTGGTTTATATAATGATAATAATGAATTATTAGCAGTAGCTAAAATGTCTAAAGCTCTCACAAAAGACTTTACTAAAGAAGCTTTAATAAGAGTTAAATTAGACTTCTAATAAATAAAAATGAGCAGAGCATCAAATACACTGAAGACATCAGATGTAACCTCTGTACCTATACAAGTAAAATATTTTGCTAGTTATAATACAGTGAGCCCAGCTCCTTTATGGTCTAATGTAGGTATAACTTATAAAAGAGGGCTTAATTACACAAGTTCGTACTTCTATGAAATACCTGCCGCATCTACAGCATCATTTTTAAATTATAAGTCAGTAAAACAACTATATTATTCTAATTATATATCAGGATCTGTACCAACAACTGCTTCTTATGCAGATAATGTACTTCAATCAACCGCTGCATCAGGAACATTTGATGATGACTTTAGATACTTTCCAACAGCTTCAGACGCTGGTCTTTGGATTGTAAGTATACCAAGATTAATTTATGGCCAGCAAATAGCTAGAAAGAGTTTTTATATGTCTGGTTCTACTGTAGATGGTATGCAAGTAAGAAATTGGCAAATTATCGATGACAGTAATGGTAACTTAATAGAAGTTAACTCTGGAACTGTTATTAATCAAAGAGTAGGAAATATATTCTATGCTCAAGGAATAGCAGTTATCACATCACAGGCTCCAGAATTTGGTACATTAATGTTCGAGAGCTCTTATAATACACGACTTGATTTAACAGCAGAACTAACTGTGTATCAAAATGAAGTTAGGTGCATAGTTAATGAAAACGATTTTAACTATACATTGAATCATAGTGCAATACAATCAGGTACAACAGGATCATATATTAATGCAATAACAGGATCAGACTTTGATCCATATTCAACAACAGTAGGTTTATATAACGATGTAAATGAATTATTGGTAGTGGGTAAACTATCAAGACCATACAGAATGCCACCTAATACAGATATGACATTTATAGTAAGGTGGGACAGCTAAAACAAAACCAAATGAGTTATAAGAAGTGGTTGCACAATAATAAAGAGTTTCGAACACTAGAGGATTTCCCACCAGACACTTTTGGGTTCGTATACAAGATCACTAATATATGTGATGGCCGTTTCTATATTGGTAGAAAGGTCTTGTATAATAATGTGACCAAGATATTGACCAAGAAGGAGATCGCGGTGTGGGACAAACCTGGGCGCGTCCCAAAGAAGCGTAAGTTACAGAAAGAATCGAATTGGGATACTTATTGGGGAAGTAGCAAATTAATCAAACAAGACTTGAAAGATCTAGGCGAGGACTGCTTTACTAGAGAGATATTAACATTCTGTAAAAGTAAGAAACAGTTAAACTACTATGAAGTATATTGGCAGATGCATTTAAGAGTACTTCAAATAGAATCATACAACGATAATATACAAGGAAGGTTCTATAGAAAAGATCTGTAAAATAAAAAAGCCCCGAACAATTAAGTCGAGGCTAATTTATGCATGGGATTAACAAGAGTTATTTTGTAGGTAGTACTCCTAGTTTAGCACTGGCTTCTGCCATTGCACCTTCAAGAGCATCTAAACGTAAAGCAATTTTATTAATGGCGCTTACCCATTCTTTCTGTCCTGATTGGCTTGCTACAGCATGAGCGCTAGCTAGTTGATATCTAAAGGCTTCAAGGTGATCTCCAGCTATTTGCCAGATATCAATTTCTTCATCTAGACCTTCCATTTCTACACCGGATGAAGATACAGTTACCTCTTCTTCAACAGGTTCACCTATTTCTTGATCTGCACCATAAGCAGCATTGTCTGCGGCAGTTACATTATCACGATCTTCTGCAATAGAAAAGTCGGTAGCAAAGAAGTCAACAATGTCCATTGGATCAAACCCAGCACCAACAAGATCTTTAACTGATTGTTTAGTTAGTGAGCTAGTAGAAAGCATATTAAAAATAGATTTGTCAGAGATCATCATCTTTCTAGCTTTATCTACTGCATTTTTAATTTTATGAAGTTGTGTTTCTAATGTTCTATCAATAAGCCCCATCATACGATCGAACTTCTCTTGTTCAGCACTAAAAGCTTCTTTTATTTGTGGCGTGTTTGTTATAGCTAATGTAATATAATCGTCTGTACTATCCCACCTATCAAGAAAGTCTTTAAGATACTTTTCTTGCTCAGGAGTCTTTTCAATAGAATCGTCATAAAGAAGTTCATCAGCACTCATTTCAGGAAGATTATTTTGCTTCACCCACTCTTGATACTCTTGTGTCAGTTCATCAGTTATAGTATTGTTTACAATATCAATAGTAGCATTTTTAAGTCTATCATTAATTATGTCAACAATATCTTCAATAGGAGCTTGTCTAAATTCATAATCTTCATTTTTTGAGATTACAAAATCTTCATTATCAGAAATATTATCGAGAATCCACTCATAAGCGTCTTCACTAGACTCAGGATCAGATAGATCAAATCTCATAGTGACGTCTTTTTCAGAGCTTAATTCTTTATCTGTAACTTTACCACCATCTTCCATCATTCTACCCCCGGCCATCTCCTCGCCATCTTCTTTAATATATTTTTTCCGAATTATTGATTCTGCTTTTTCAATTTCTTTTTCACTCCAGCCATACTTCTCACCTAATTCTTTAGCAATCTCGTATGGGTCATCTGATACAGAGTAAGTATTGATGTGCATTTTTATAGTTGCTTCTGTTGGAGATTTTTTTATTCCTCCGCCATCAGCGAATTTACCTTTGATTTCTTCTTTTAAAGGATTAAGATCAGTATAAGGTTGAAACATACTAAATGGTCCTTGATAGTTTTCTTTAAGGTATTTAGCAATATTAAAGTCTTTCATTTGTAGTAAATTTATACACTAATAAATATCGATATCACTTAAATAAACCTTTAATGCTATTCCACAGTAACGTTATTGGAGTTACAATGATCATAGATAGAATACTGCTAAATAAGAATATAACAGCTAGACAGGCTAGTATAGAGAACATATAGGCAGCAATTTGCATGCCTAGATTGAGATTGAAAGGGATTATAAGAAATCCTATAATCATAAGAGCTAATATAATACCTATTATGTATATGATTTTCTTAATAAACTTGAGAATTAGAAAGCAAATAATAAATGATAATATAATTAACAAAATATATAACATAAATGTTTCGTTTTTTGAAAAAAGGGTCCTATTTTATTATATATACAAATTTACTTACTAAAGTCTTTAGGTGTGACAGTAAGATCGTCTCCTAGTTCTTTAATCAAGTTAATGGCAGTATTAGAGTCAATTTCAAAGCCTTCACGTTTAGGGTTAACACGATATCCTAATTTACCTAGCTTTTCATGAACGGCCTTTTCTAAGATTTTACTATTGATGCACTTATACTTATAGACAGGGAACCAGGGAGTAATAACTCCTGTAGCACTATTAATATCTTTGACACGTTTACTTACAGAGGTGGTAGTCATACCAATCTTACAAATACCAGGAACTCCTTTATTAACTAACACATAAACCCATTCTGGCTTCTTTACACTAGAGGTAGGATCTAAAATACCTTCACCATAATAGGTAACGTCTTGCCAACCAGGCTCATTGGAATCAGTCAATGTAAAGGCCACAGCCTTCTCCATCTTCCGAGGATCATCTCCTGTTAATTTAACATAGAAGTGTGCTTGTTCAGGACTTATTCTTTTCATATATAATACCAGATTGATGATATACCTTTACTACAGGGTTTTTGGTATGGCTGTATTTGTCTACTAAGGTTAAAGTATATTTTTTTGGGTATTTAATCTTATTATGAGTAATCTCATAAGTACCATCTGAGAATAGAATGGTTAATTGAATACCTCCAGGCTGATAAGTTAAAGGATTTACCTGGAAATTTACAGATTCACTTTTTTTAAAGAATCGCATATTTCTGAAAGTTTAGAATTTGATTTTTACGATTTTTTAGTAAATTTCTGTATACGGATTTATAGTAGTTAAAACTTGATGACATATTGGATTGATTTTTTTATCTTTGTCTTTTTAAGCTTATTAATATTTTCCATAGCTTCGTCTAGACTGTGGTAGATATTCTGAAACCCTGGGTTGAATATATCTGCGTCTAGCCAAAAGATATATAGAAAACGAATTTGTACTTCGTACCAAATACCTTTATTAGATTCTATTTTAATAATTCTTACTGTCATACTCTAAAGTTTTTTTGCTGTATTATAAGTGGCATGCCCAATGAATAGTAGAAGGATTAGGGTAATTAGTTTTACTTGGAAGATATCAAAATTATCTCTTAATAGTATCACTAGAAAAGAAAAGCCAAGAATTGCTAATATGATTAGAATTGCTGTTAATAAAGATCTAAGCTCGTTCATATTTCTGTATTTACAAATTAGATAAAGTTGAAAAATTCCCCGGTGCAGGCGGCCAGTCAACGCGGTGCCTCCCACTAGGGCCCCCCTATCTACCATAATTAGGTCATTTGTGTGACGCTAGTGGAGCGCTAACAATGTGCTAACGCCCTACTAGTGCCCTATTAGTAACTTATTTACTATAACTGTTGGCAAGCGTCCAAAGATCTTGGTTCAAGTTAAAATCTTCGATTGGATTCTTGATAGCCCTAGCTTGACGGTTGTTTAATTGAAAACCACCTTTGATCAAGTTCTCTTGTAGAATGTTATAGGTCTTCCATAAGGTATTGCCTTCATCAGCCTTTCTCTTAGGATTTAATATATCTAATATCTCATATTGTTCTGGCTGACGATCAGATGATAATCTTAATGCTAATGCTTCTACTGCAAAGCTATATCTATCTTTATCTGACATTTCTATCATGTTCCATTGGCTTATCTTGCTCACGACATTCTTAAGACCATCTATCTTTACACTGATCAGGTCTTTGACAGCGGCGAAGTTTAGCTTGGTGTGACGCTCTCTAAACGATCCCATGTCTTGGTCTTTAATCACTAGACCATTTTCACACACTAGACGGAATAGACCCATCTCAAATTGAATTGGACGTGTTCCATCATGAGAGTTAATGAGTACCACTTCAGGCCTTGCTTCCACTTCTCCTAAAGGGTTCTTGATAAACAGCTCCGGGTGTTGGAACTTAACTAGGTGAATACCCCAGTTTTTACGTAGGTCTACACTAGATGCTGATTGTCTAACACCTGTTAAAGCATAACCCATATCCTTCATATAGTCTATGACCTCGAAGGTAGGAGTGAATGAATACTTTGGACTTTTGATTGTTGGAGCCGGGCTTGTAGCAAAGATAGCTGGAGCTAATCTCTTAGCCTCGTCCATACTGATTGAGGTGATAACACCTTGCTTAAAATTGTTTCCTGATTTTGACATAACCTTTATTGTTTTATTGTTTAAGTAAATATACTACATTTATTTGATCTAGAAAAATTAATCTTTAAAGTGAGTTCAGTTCGGTTTTGTTTTTATTTATACTTTTGATCATTGTACATTTTGATCATGGCAGTAGATACTCGGTAAGATTTACCACCATGAGTTACAATAACTGGATTTTGTTGAGCTCGTGCTTTCCAACCAGCAATCACATATTCTTTACCTTGAAGCTCGATAGTTTGACCAAGCTTATAATCAGCCAAAACGCGATTAGCATACAAATTAAAGTCAGAAGCTTCTTTAGTCATGACTACACCGCTAGCGGCTTTAACAGCAGCTTGCACTTTATAAGTCACATTAGATGAGGTAAATGAAGCATTACCTGCAGAGATTTCAATACCGTATTTTTTAGACAGGGTAGCCAAAGCAGCATCGATATCACTACGAAGATTTTTAACAGTATTGCGGTCGAAAGATGAAATTTTCATGTGAATGAGTTTTTCTTTATTGATTTGTTACATATACACCTAACTCTCTAAGCTTATAGATCTGGTACTGGCTTAAAGACGGATACCACGCATTAGATTTTTTGTTTATAAAATCTTTAGAACGACACCCACGTCAAGCACTCACACTCTAACTGTTTCATGATAGAGCCTGGGCCAATATGCCTCTCGACCATACCCTTATCGATCCACACGTTGTCTATAGTGAACAGACTGTCACCTGTAAAGCCTTGTAAATAATAGGCTGTCTGACTTAGCCCCATCTTATGAAGAGCAGGTATTAATTGTCTTAGGTCCATCCGGTCTACTTCGGTGATTGTCATATCCTTTATTTTTTTGGTACATAGTAAATGTACAACAAATATTTGACTTGGTAAAACTTTTGGCTAACTATTTTTAAAATTCTCTATTGAGAATCAATCAGTTATATAGCCTTGATTATCAACCACTTAGGCCTATTGATAACCAATCAGTTATGAAAGAAAAGGCCCAGGATAAAAACCCCAGGCCTTAGATTAAAGGATCACTAACTAGCTTAGAAGCTGTTAAGTTTCACGGCGTTTGATACACGGCCACGAGTTGTATCGTAAGCTTCGTTAACAATACGCTCATTGAAATACTTACCACTGATAACGTCAGAAACGTGTGTAGTAGAAAATCCAGTGGTGTCGGCAACTTTAGTAATGTCACCATTGCGGAGTTTGCGATTAACGCGACTAACTTTTTGAGTGTAGTTTAATTTAGCATAAGAGCTAGGACGATTGTTTTGCATAACTGCTTTAATTTTGTTTTTGTTTTTATTAACAATATAAATATAAGACTATTATTTGATCTTGATATAGTTTATAATTCAAGTGGCTCACTTTTTTCTATATATCTATCACGTATACTAAATTTGGCTGAGTCGATTTACCATGAACTTGAATAAAAAATTATTTTACCTTCTTTAATTAATTTTCTAGCTTTTGATATGAAAGCTAAATCATCTTCCTTTTCATTACCTTGTGACTCTCCGAAAAAGTAACCGTGAGTATGTGGTAAAGTCTCATTAATGATATCTTGTTCCAAACTATCCAAATCACTTTCAGTCAATACAACATTACTACCATTGAAACTATCATCTTTCCCACCTTTTTTGTAGTACAATTTTTTCATCCAACCATGTAGGTTTGGGTGTTTCCGCCAATAGTGAACATTTTTTTCAAACTTTATATTGTTAGTGTTAAAATCTACTTCACTATTCACTTTACCTTTTACCGCTATTGCGTACATATCAAGTCCCATATTAATTTTACTTTTTATTTTATTATCTACAATTATAAGTAATATTAGATGCTGTTTATTATTTTTTCATCTTCATCTTTATCATAAAAGAACCCTTGATACTCACACCCTTCAGGTCCCATCGGGTCATACTTCCAACCTTTAGCCATTTCAACTAAATTAGGATATAACACATTATCAGTATGGTCACCACTGCTATTACCATTAAAAGCAATTTCAATACCTTTGCCTCTCATACAATCGGTATAGGCCTCACCTTTTAAATCCGAAGTCACTCCGTTCATTTCGGCAAGTAGTTCATAATAATCCTTTCCACCGAATACACCATAACCATCATAATTATTTTCGGTCCATACATTGCCTTTGTTATCCATCATTTCTACTTCAAACGTCTTACGTGTGGAATAATTATTAGCGATACTCTTATCAGTATCTTGTGTTCTCCAACTGAAAAATCCCATAACTTTATTTTTTATTTTTTGCTATTTGTTTTAAAAATTACATCAACAAGTAATTAGCCACACTGATCAGGCCTTTAGCCTCAAGATCTTTCTTGATATCATTGTGGAACTTCTTAGGAAACTTACCTAACTTCACCGGGTACTCTTGCAAGATCTGTTTAACAGTCTTGGATTCGTGCTTGAATATAGATAAAAACTCACTAGCGTTCTTCAAGGCTTTACGACTCTTGCATACTATAGAGTGGCTGTAACCTGAAACGTCAATGTATTGTACCGTCACATTAAATCGAACATTGTTATTCATTTTAGAAGCTGCAAAATTCAAAATGGGATTTTCTTGATGCATAATAGTAGATTTATTTATTTTTATTAGAATTTTTTTTGGTCTTGTTAATAACTACAGTCTTTTTCTGATTTTTCTTTTTCTGTTGAAATAATGATCTTGGCTGAGGTTCAGCTGCTATAGAAAATAAATTTAATAGATATTTGTTCTTCATTTATTTAATAGATTCCTCTTTCAGCTCCTGCCAGTGTTGGAGCAGCTGGGCCGCCCGCTTGGTAACCGCATCATTTCTCCAGCCGAGGTCAACCTCAATATCGGGATTCAATCCTAAAAGTTCGGCCACTTCTTGATCCCCCATGCCGTCTACCTCTTCTGTTGCAATCCAGACTGCCAGTTCCTGGTCATCTTTATCTACGGCTATTGTAATTGATTTTATACTCAAATTTAAATATTAATAAGTAAATATACAACAATTTTTTGACATAAAAAAATCTGGAGTGAACTATTTTTAAAATTCTTTATTGATAATCAATCAGTTATGTAAGCAATTGAGTATCAATTAGTTATAAGCCTTTGGTAATTAATAGGTTATATACGTAAATACCTTTCCTAATTTATTGGAAATGAACTAGTTGTGCGTTGCCGGCAATATATCTGGAGCTTATTTTATACCCTCTTTCATTAGAAAATTGACACAAACTGACACTTTCTAACACTTTATTTATAGATACACATATTTTTGCAGTACCTAAACGTTATTCAAAGTTAAAATATGCACGATCGTAGGCTTCTACCTACTAGCTTTGACTGCCGTGTTTGTCAAATTTTATATTACATTTATACCATTAGTATAATTATGGTACTATATTTTGCAAGCTTATAACCACCTGTCTTTCCATCTGTTCATAGAACTCTAGGTCCTTTACTGTTTCTTTCATCTTTATAAACGTGTCTATCTTGTCTATTAAGTTCTTAGTGGTTTGACACATCTCGTACTCTTCTCTTTCTATTAGATAGTTGAGTCTTTGATTCCAGCTTTTTCTTATATCCTTTATATTCTGGTGATTATCTATATTCATAACTTTTATTTCTTTCTCAGATTTTACTTCAAAGTAATATATGTAGCTTCTTCACCATCTATATCCTTTGTATATATCTTGGCATTCGGTATCTGTGACTGTATGTACTTCATATATAGTTTTAGTCTTGAGCTTTGATCTCCTTGTTGCTTATTGGTCGAAAAGTACAAGTATCTAACCTCTGGGTAATTCTTTATAAAGTCCTTTAGTATATCTACAACTGTGGCCATGACCTTATAAAGTTCACCTTTACTAGGTATTGCCTCATAGTCTACAGAATAATCTGATTCTTTGTCTACAATTCCAAAGCTTAGAGCAGCTGAGTCTTTCTCACTATCTGTTTCTTGAAAAGCTATCTCTAACTTATAGTTCAAGCCTGAGTCTGTTTCAAACCCATACTCTTTATCATCTTCATAGCCTGACCAAGTCTCCCATTCATACGGTTTAGCTGTAGCGTCTCCTATTTCTTTTAAATCTATAATAACTGTATTTTGGTCTTTTTTTGACTTGGAATGTATTTTAGCATTAGGTAATTGCTTTTTGATATAATGTATGTATAGATTGGTTCTAATATTTTCTGTTATGAAGACTAGGTGTTTTATCTCTTTGTGTTTTTTGATAAAGTCTTTCAAAATGGCGACAACAGTCGACATCACTTTGTACAATTCTCCTTCATTTGTAATGATTTCAAAGTCTTTAAAGTAGTTGTGTTCTCCTGTAGTGATTCCAAATTCTACAATTGCTGAGTCGCGTAATTCCTCATCCTCTTGAGGCATGATTTCTAGTATGTAGCGTAAGTCTGAATCTGTTTTGAATTCATACTCTATTGAGTCTTTATCATCACGGATATTTTGCCATTCATACGGTCTAGCCGTAGCGTCACCAATCTCTTTTAGTAGATCAATTAGTTTCATACTTTTACTTTACTACTGTTGCATATCTTTGCAAAAACCTTTTGTATAAAGTAGGTTTACTTGCCCACATTTTCATGTTCTGTATATCTGTATAAAAAGACCTAGACACATCTGGCCAATTCTCTTGTGTCCATTCTTTGGTACTAAAAAACCAAGCGTTTCTCAACAACTCATCATCTTGCATAATATCTTCAACCGACTTTTTAGGAATTGCAGACAATAGCTTCATCATCGATGTCTTGAAAAATTCCTTATTTCCTGATCTATCCAAGCCCTTCTTTAGTTTATTTAGTAAAGGAGCCGTAAATGCATCAAACTCCCAAGGTGACTTGGTATACTTTTCTAAGTTCTTATTTGGATCCGCTCCTTTCTTAGCATACTGTACACCAAATAACTTTTGGTCTCTAACCTTAGGGTCCATAGCATGTACTAATTCATGCTCTCCTAGTTCCAAAAAAGCATCCTCATCACCAAGAAAAGCTAGGTTGATCAACATAATATCGTTGACTGTGTCCATCCTTCCTCCTCCACTGTCATCTTCATCGTTATATAAACCAACAGATACCTCAAGGTCTTTTCCTGCCAAGTCTTTAAACTTAAATACTTTATCAAATTTACTAGGAATTAATGGTTTTAAATAACTCTTAGGAGCTTGTTTTAAATACTCCTCAAAATTAGTGTCTAAGTCCTTATAAATTCCTGGGAGTTTAGACAATACCTCCTCTGGAACTTTTATTATATTCGCCTCTCTTAGTAAGTCTACTAACTTCATCATTAGTTATTGATTAGATGCTGTGCAAATCCTTCTATGGTGCCTCCTTCTGGAAAATAACTTAACATCATCTCTTCTGATGCCACATTATTCTCTAAGAATTCTACCATACCTTCAACGTCTTTGGCCTGTACCAAGCTATAGTACTCGTCAAATGATGCGTTGTCGTCCATGAACTTGTCCATGTGCCATTGGGCTTCTGAGTAAGCTCTGTCTTGATTCTCTTTTAAAAGGCCTGCTGTCTTCTTAAGCCGTATCTGTTCTATTAGCTGTTTCATCTTGTTTTAGAATAAATATTCCCTATTTGTTTTTAATTTTATCCCATGTGTATAGAATCAAGAATAGTATAACAGAAGATATGCCTACCCACAAAGTTAGTAATAATAGTAATTCCATTTGTGGTTTTATTTATTTTTTGACATAAAATACATCTGAAAGAAATTATATTCTCTATTTACTAGCTTATATAGTAGTCCATTGTGTCTATCAATTATTCCAATTAATTTTTCTTCTTTTATCTGAAACATTAAATTGATTATCTCTTTTCCCTTGTATCCAATTTTCTTTACTCTTTTGTAACAATAAATTTTCCAATTTGCTGAATTCATCATAATTGTACATTGTTTTCATACTTTTTGTTTATTTTTTATTATAGTTATTTATAGTCAACTATCTAACTAGCCATGGTATATTTGTATTTACAAGGCTTTTAGCCCTCTTCGAAAACCCCCAACCCCCATGCGGCTCGATTATTTACTTATAAAAGATAAGATAATACCAACATGCCAATAAAAAACTCAATCGTAACAAGTGTGATCACTAAAACCCAAAGATTGTCTTTTTGTTTATCATTTAATTTCATGATATATTATTTCCGGTATTTCTGTCTCAAACTCATCTCTTCTTTTAT